>Ga0182741_1001315_pt1 | contig 32973 bp, 34 predicted proteins | sample eDN5th37CBELigOP_FD_128874 | JGI IMG/M metagenome (GOLD analysis project Ga0182741, IMG submission 128874) | Enriched Organic Plus compost microbial communities from Emeryville, California, USA - eDNA 5th pass 37_C BE-Lig OP (version 2) (version 2) ... | reverse complement strand
CGCTATCGGCAAAGACTTTGATGGGGATAAGTCTCTCTGCCGCCCGAACCACGTCACCCTGTGCCAAATCATTTACGCCCTTGGCCCAATCAGCGACCAGTCCGGCAGGAGCGCCGGAGATGAAATCCCACATGTAGGCTTTCCAGTCCTGCGCCTCGTTGGAGCGGGGTTCGCCGAACGGACCCATGAGGGTATCTAGACCCATGCGGCTGGACAGGTCCACGCCCACGGCCCGGGTGATGCCCCGGGACAGGATTTCGCCCACCTTCTGGCCGAACATGTCGGCGAAGGCTTCGCGCTGCGCAACTTGCACGTCTTCCCAACTCCAATCCGTGATGCCAAGGCCGTTGGCGGCAGTGACCACAAGCTTGATAGGTTCGGTCGGCAGCCCCATGGCCCCGGCTAGAAGAGCGTGCATCCCGATCACATAGCTGATGGACTTGATCGCCCGCGCCCGGTCGCCCGGGTTCTCGTTGCGCACAGCCAAGGCCACCTGCTCACCGAGAAGCTGGTACATGCCCTGACCATACTTCTTGAATTGCAAGGCCAGCCGCAGGACCGGATGGTTCATGTACGGCGCGGCGTTGGTAGACGAGTAGTTGAATTGCGTCTGGTTGATCACGTCCTGCGCATAGTCGGTAGCCTTCGCCACGTCGCCAGAACGGGCAAGCTCAAGCCGATAGGCCGCAAGCCCAACCGTGGTGCGGTTGATTGCTTCTATGGTCTTCGGCATTTGGCGGGCGATACCTTCAAGGTAACCGATGCCACCATCCAACCGTCCCATAATGCCCTTGTTCGACTGATACATCTTGGCCACTTCAAGGCCGCTGTCCGTGTCGATGATGCCACGCTCCACCATCACGTCGATGAACGCCCGCTCTGACGGATTGGTCAGCCGACCTTGGATCATGCGTACCGGATCGGTTGGGACGATACTACCGCTCATGGCCTTTTGGGCAGTAGAGCGGAAACCCTCCCGAATGGCCCGCATGGAACCTACGTCCGAATATGCCTTGGCCATGGCCGAGTAAGCCCGCCCTGCGCCGAACCTCGCAGCAAGGAACGGTGCCGAAATCATCATGGGCTGGGTGGCGTTGATAACGGAATAGGACGGCGACATGAGCTTGTCGATGAACGACACCGCCAGAAGGCGGCTGCTGAAGGCGTTCCACCGGGTATGCTCGGTTGCCGGGTTCATTGTTGTAACACGGCGCTTCACCTCGTTGGCAATGGCCGTGCGCCCTGCCGCAAGCCCATCGCTCGGATTGGCCTTAACCGCGTCATCCAGTTCCAACAGAGCCTTGTCGATCTGCTGCCGGTGATCGAGCTTGGAGATATAGTTCCCCATGCTATGCGCGTAATCGGTGGTGTTGCGCACCAAGTCCTTAGACGCACCGGCCACATACTGGCGCGGCAGCCGCCTTGTCTGGATGCGGGTCGATGCCAGCATATGCAGCGACATTTCATTCATCGCCGACAGAAGATCGTGCTTCTGTTCCGGCGTGAAATTGCGCTCATCTGCCTTGCGCTCCAAGACAGAATTGAGCCTGCGCATCTGGGTAGACAGTGCATCGCCCTGAATACCGTAGTTCTCGAACGCGCGCGGCACCGCGTCGTCGGCCTGCACCCCGGCAGCGCGAAGCTCGGCAACCCTGCGCCGCGCCTCGGCTTCCGTGTCGAACATCTCAACGTGGCGGTCCTGCACCGACACACGATAGCGGGCTTCCGCGTTCACGTCTTGCGAGGTAAGCTTGACCTGCTTGCCGTTCTCCACGCCGAATGTGTCACCGGTATTCGGGTCCACATAGACCGTGCGGACGGTGGGACGGCCCATTTGCTTTTCAGCGAACGCCGATGCTTCCTTGGCCGTCTTAAACTCGAACTCGTTGTCCGCGATCTGGCGGGCGTTGGACGGTGGTGTGATGGTATACTTGCCTTTGACCACCCAATTGCCACGGCGCATGAGTGGGAAGTATGGGCCTTCAATCTTGGACAGGACACCGGCTGCCTCGATAGCGTCATATGCATCGCCCAACAGCTTCTTATCCGCGTCGGTCGCCGTGCCCTCATGGATACGCTGCGCAAGCCCATCCGGGTCCGGTACGTCGAACATGGTGAGGATGCGGTTGCGGATAAGCTTCAAAGAGGCTTCATTCTGCTTGTTGCGGAAATACTCCATAGCCTCTTTACGCGCTGCCTTCAGGTCTTCCGGCAGGGCGTTGTAGCGGGCGGCGAGTTCTGGATGCTGCGCACGCTGCCAGCTATCGCGCGAGCCTTCCTTGCTTACGTGCTTCTGGTCGGACAAGGGCCGGTCGGCATACACCCCGGTCATTGTCTCGTCATGCACGAGGGACGTGAAGTTCTCCCATTCCGATCTACCGTTGGCACCTGTCTTGCCGCTGTATTTCTTTTCCAGATCGTGCAACCGCTGGATTAGCGGGGCTGCCTTGTCGAACTCACGGATGGCGGCAACGCGCTGCTGCTCGATAAGGTTGGCGATGCGGCGAACGGGGTTGTTACCACGGAAGTAACGATCAGCCGCACGGGCAATATGGTCCATGGTGCGAAGGCCCAGAAGCCACGGGCTGCCCCTAGTCGGCTGAAGATCAGGCCGCGTGGTGATGGACTTCAGGAGGTCGTTCACCGGCTTCCTGATGTTGCCGTCCTCAAGGAATGACGTGCCGCTGGACACTTCCTCAATGCGCGGTGCCATGGATCGCTCGGTAACGCGAATGGCCGCTTCCAGAAGCGAGTAGCTGTTCTTCGGCATTCCAAGGGCGCGGCGCACTGCCTGCACCAAAGCCGCCCACATACTAGGCCGGGACGGTTGGTCGAGCCTGAACGTCCTAACAACCCGGTCGGACGCTGGTATGCGGGAAAGCGCCTGCTGGAATTGCGGGTTGGAGAATGCCTCAGCGATGAACTCTTTATCATTCGTAAGTGAGTAGGCCACCGCCCGGGCGTCCTCGTCAGCCATGGAGCCGCCTAGGATTTCTGCCCGCACCTCCCGCATGAGCAAGGCGATGTCGTTCTGCAACTCGGGGTCAGCGTTGATGGCGTGCACCGTGGCCGCGTGCGTTGCCTCATGCAGCACCACATGCGTCATCCGCTCGGGGTTCGACATGAGGTCGGCACGAAGGAAGATCGCCTTGGCAACCTTACCATCGGCCCCTTTCCTGTACGAATACCACCCAAGTGCATCGATACCGTTGGTCAACCGCCTCACGTCTTGGGGTTGGATGAAGTGCACATCCAAATCCCCCGCGATCTGCGCCAGAAGCCGCCGCGACTGACCGGCGATTATACGCTCTGGACCGGTCAGATGGTTGATGTTGAGGCTCGATATGATTTCCGAAGCCTTGCGCGTGCTCACGGCCCGGGCGACTTCCGCCGTATTCGGGTCGGCCACATAGCCCTCCGGGAGCCGGTCAACCACCGGGTCAATCCCAAGGGCCTGCATAAGATCGTCTTCCATAAGAAGCGTCTCAGCCTCGGCGCGCTCGGCAGCGGTAAGCTCTGCCTCCTGCTTCGGCCCGCTGAATGCCCACTTCTTGAACTCGGCCATGGACATTTTGCGGATGCCGCCGACACGCTCTGCACCGCGACCGTCAGAGAAAGCCTTGTCGTAGGCGCGTATGGCTGCCATCTCGCCGGGGAAGCCCAGCATCACCTTGTGCTCGTCAAAAGCACGGGTGTTCAAATCAAGCTGGTCGATGACATATACATAGGTCGCGTCTTGCGATGGACCCAGATACACGTCAATGGGGTCGCCGTCCACGCCGCGCGTACCCTCGATATAGCCGTAGTCGGCGGGAAGCTTAACGCTCCACTTTGGACCGTTCGGGTCTTTGTTCGAGCGCACCGTCCCCTTGGGGTTCTCGATAGCTATCGTCATGCCGTGGATGTTGGCACGGCCTTTCTTGTAGTTCCCGGCAATCGCTTGGGCGGGCGTCGGGTTCGTATTCGTCTCGGCGCGGGCTTCCTCGATACGTTCCTCTATCTTGGCAGCGGGGGCCTCGGGCTTTGTTACCTCCGTGGTAACCTTCTCAAACTGCACCCCACGGCGCTTTGCCCCTACGAGTTCAGCAGCGTTCCAGCTAGTTTCGCCGGTCTTCGACCTCACATGTACCGTGCCGTCTCGCTGGACGTTGGTTACCTCGTATTCTTGACCGGCGCGGCTGTATCCCACATCGCTTGATGGGCGAACGCGGTCACCGGGCTTCACGCCGATGATATCCCGGGTTACCGCCCTCTTCTTGACCTTCTCTACGATGGGTGCACGGGTCGCCTTCCTAGCCACGGTCTTATCCATGGCTCGGTCCAGAACCTCTTGGACACGGGCAGGGATACGCTCTTCCTTGGGCGTTGGGGCCGGGGCTTCCTCCGCTTCCTCTTCACGGCGGATAAGCTGGGCCTCAGGGTCCATCATATCGACCGGAACATCCGCGTCCGTCAGATCGTCAATCTGCGCGTCCGTTGTCTGCCTGTTAGCCAAGTCGCCTTCCGCCCGCCGCTCGGCAACTGCCTGCTCGGCTTCACCGATACGGATGGACAGTTCGCGGTCCACGAAACGTGCGAAATCCGCCTGCGACGGCTTGGGCCGGGTAGCAAGGCGGCGCGCTTCCATCACCAGAAGCGTTTCGGGGTTATACCGCTGGCTTTCGTCCGCCGTGTCACGGAAGGAACGGGGGATGGACAGGCCCATTGCCTCGGCTTCATCCGATATGGCCTTGGCCCGCGCCATGATAAGCTGGCGTGCCTGCTGCACCTCCTTTGGGCGTTTGGACAAGATACCGGCTTCACCCTCTTGCGGGGTATATTTTTGTGCGAGCATGGCCGCACCCTCTCGGGTACGGTTGCGTGCCTCTATCTCGGCTGCCGTGCGATTGCGGCCTCTAGGTGCCACCTGCTCTGGCTCTTCCGACTGGCGCAAGTTCTGGTCAACGCGCTCTGCCCACTGCTGGCTGTAATCCGGCGATGTCCGGTCCTCAAGGATACGCGGGCCTGTGCGCGGGGCCGGGGGCTGCTGGATGGGGCCAATTTCGGCCACCTGTGGCTCAGGAGTGGCGTTAGGGACTTGGGGGGTGTCAGGGACCGGCGAAGGGGAAACGCTCGTCTGTGGCGCTGAAATCGGCTCTGGGGCTGTTACCTCGGTGGTAACCGGGGCAGCGGCAGGGACGGCAGGAGGCGGGGCCGGGGGAGTGGGCGCGGTCTCCACCGGGCGCGATGCTGTTGCAAGGGCTTGGGCCTGCGCAGGATCAGGGGCAGCCGCTTCCACGACTGTCGTGGTCGGAGCCGGAGCAGGAGCCGGAGCAACGGGGGATGGGATAGGTTCCGCCGTTGTCACTTCCGGCGCTACCTCGGTCGGAACCTCGTTGGGCGCTCGGGTCGGCGACGGGACGGTTGTGTTTACACCCGGGGTGGCGCTGGCACCGGAAGGCGAAGGGGCTACCTCCATGGGGGCTGGCGTGGCGTTGCCCGGTTGGTTTGGGGCCGTGGGTGACGTGGTAGCCGGTAAGGACGTGTCCTGTGTTGCGGGAGCGCGACCGCCAGATATCGAGCTTATTCCGCCGCCGAGAACACCACCAAGCACGCCACCGGTCAGGGCGTTGGCTACGACCTGCCCTGCATTGATTTCGGCCTGCTGTCCGGCGTCCACCGCCGTCTGCTGACCGAACACGTCTTCCGCGCCGCTCTGGATGGTCTCAGAAATAGCGCCTTCCGCTGCCCCCTTAGCAGTGCGGCGGATAACACCCTCGCCTACTTCAGACAGGACAGATGCGCCTATGTCGCTTCCGATAGCACGGGCGGCTTGGCCAGCGGGGCCGAAGATATTGGTAGCCGCACCTATGGCAGCGAGCATGTACGGGCGCATACCCATAAGCTGGGTGTTGTATTCCCGGCGAGCATCTTCCTCGGGCATACCGCTTTCGCGCATTTCACGGTAGGCCGCACTTTCCTCCTGAAGCTCGGCGTCCGACATTTCGTCGGTCATCTCGTAAACATCGTCCACATAGGACGCTGCTGAGAACAAACCACCTGTAGCGGCTGCCGAAGCTGCCGCAGCCATGGCACCCGGAAATATCATCGACGGCACAACAGCGGCGGCAATTTGGGGGGCCATCTGGCCTCCCTTCAGTGCTATTGTGGTAAGGCTCCAAAAATCGGGGTCAGTGACGGTGAGTTGCAGCCTTCGCTGCGCATCCGGGGACATGCTCTCAACGATGTCCCCTTCCACTTCACCAAAAAGTGATTGGAGGTAGGAACCGAGTGCTTCGGTCGCTTTCCCTGCCTTATAGTCAGGGTCTTCCCGGCTCTCCCCTATGGCCCTAAGGGTTGCCCCAAGATCAGCGCCTATGGCCGCTGCCCCGGAAAGCGCGCTCTTGGGGTAGTCCAAGAGTTCTGTCCCATCCCCATATGGATCAGGATCGGCGTAAGGGTTAGAGAAATCCCGTTCCAGCCAATCTTGCTCAGCCATCTTTTTACCTTAGGATAAAATAAAGGAGTGGGTTACCTTGCGTGGTAACCCTACTCCATATCAAATTTTTCGGCAACAGGCTTATTGGGTTTCGAGGTGGCCAAGTTCGCGCAAGCGTTCCTCGATCATTTCGAGGCGCTTAGCGTACCGCCTTGCCCCATCCGCTTCCGCCAGAAGAGTGTCGCGAAGGTCCAATAGCCGCTGAACTTCGTCCTGCTCTTCGGGTATGGCTGGAACGGGTGCTTCTGGCACCATAGCGCCGATGCGTGCGCCAGCTTCCGCCTCTGGTATGGCCTCGATGGCTCTCTCTTCAGGGCGCATGGACTTGAGCGTATCACGGAACTGGCGCATTTTTTCTTTGCGCTGAGCCGCTGCTTGCTCGTCTTTCTTCTGTCTTTCAAAGGCCGTGGTTCGCTTTTCAACTTCAACCGATCGTGCACCGATCAAAGCTTCGAGTTGGCCACGTGTCATCACCACCGACTGCTCGCCCTTCTTTACACGGACGCGATCAGGGTTCCCCCGAATACTCTCTACCGTATACCCCGGCGCAAGGTTGGGCGACCCGTCTTCTGTCGGGTTGCTGTCGATTGCAATAAGGTCCGTGACGAACCTAACCGCCTGCTCGGGGTCCATCCTGTTCGTCTTCTCGGCTGACACCCCAGCGGCGATATCGCGAACCGCCGTCTTCTGGGCATCGTTGAGGGGGCTATCAGAAAGAAGTTCTTCAACTGCCATGCTAGCATTATCGCCAGCAGTCGTGACCGTCTCGAATGACGGGTCGTCAAACTTCTCTGCCGGAACCCCAGCAGCGTTCAAGATTTCCTCGTCAAATGTCGTCGGGTTGAACTGCATAGCGGCGGCTGCAAACTCGCGCGGTGGCATAACCTTGCGGTTGATCCTCTTGCCGGTTTTGGCATCGGTCACCGACACGACAAAGTTTCCGTTGTCGTCCTTTTCAATCGACATGTCCCTTCCGTTAGGGACGTTGGCATACGCGGCCACGGCAGCCATAGCGGCCTTGTCGAGGTCACCTTCTTCGGCGGCAGCCTGCCCAAGGGCGAGGAACTGCTGAGACGCCCTGCGGTAATACTGCACCATGGACATGGCTGCCTCTTTGGCTTTTTCTACTTCGCCATTATCCATGTAAAAGCGGTACACCGTCCCCATGGCCATCATGTTTCGCTCGGCGGGGGACATCTTTCTTTCGGGGTCAATCTTGTCGATCACCTGCCGCATCATCTGCTCTGGTGCCGCGCCATAGCCTCGGATGTAGCGGTTGCGGATTTCGGCGGCGTTCGGATCGTCAATGGCCGTCTCTTGGTCGATACCGACCTTCTGCATGGCCACCTTCATTCCGTCGCGCACCGCCCTACGGCCCAACTCCCATGGGTCATCGGTAGGCTCTTCCGCATCGCCTTCCATACCGCCGTCATACTCGGGCCTTGGCGTGGGCATCGGGGCTTCTTCCGGCAAGGCGACCTCGGCGACCTGCACCTCTTCCTCTTCTTCAGGGAGGACACCAACAGGCTCAACGAGACCACCACGCGCCGCGTTGATAGCAGCCCGGGGACGCCTACCACCACCTGCCTTACGTTCGGCCCATTGCTCAAAGTCGCCAACCGTCATGCCGCGAAGGAATGGGTTGGCCTTGATAACTTTAGGACTTACAAGGCGCTCGATAGGGGCATTTCTCGGCGCGCGCAAAACACGGGTGGCATCGCCGGAACCAAGGAAATGAGCAGCATACATGGTGCCGTTTGTAACCGGAATACCTGCACGCTCCAAGGCTTCCCCATTGTCATAGGTAAAGCGCCGTATGGCTCGTTCTTGCTGCTCAGGATCGAAGCGGCCATCTGGCGTAAGGCCCAAGCTGGGATACTTCCGCGCAAGATCATTCCACGTCCCATCAAGGAACTGATACCGGCCCGCTGCCGTAGAGTTTTGATTTCTAGCCCTATCATTCCCACCGCTCTCGGCAGAGCGAATGCTGGAAAGATAACTTTGCAGGTTGAACGCCGCTCCCTCGGCGGCGCTTTCCGGGCTGTATGAAGCGGGCTGGTATAGGGCTTGCGCGTTGTATGAAACCTCATCGCCGCCCTCATCATCCTGTATGGCATAAGGGTCTATGGGTTCGTAATCCTCCATCTGTTCGGGCAGGACGCCTGTTTCACGCCGCATGTCCTCAAGCCGCTTGCGCTCTTGGGCTGCAAAGGTTTCTTCCCAGCGCCCATGTGCTAGGCCGCGCTCCCTTTCGGTGGCCGCGAAATCGCGCTCGTTGACGCCCTTGCGCCATTCCCAATCGCGCTCACTGAAATTCCTGCGCCAGTCTTGCGCATCCCAAGAACGCTGGTAGTTCTCGCGCTGTAACTCGTGGCTTTCCTGCTTGCGCCTGCGCTCGGCGCGCTTTTCTTCCTTCTCTTCAGGGCTGTCGATAAGCTCATACCCTGTCTTGAAGCCAGCCACGAAATCTCTGAGTTCCTGCCCAAAGGCCATTTGGTGTTACCTCGCGTGGTAATTATGCCGACTGCAAGACAGGCGGGCCAGCCTGCGGGCCGACCTCGGGGATTGCTCCCGTTGCCTGCTTGGCCTGCTCGCGTTCTTTCTGCGCCTTCTCAATAAGCGAGTACATGTGTTTCTCGCCGTACCAAGACACAACGTCTTCGGGTATGACGAACTCCCCAACATCGAGGTTGGCCGGAACATCGTCCGGTACTCCACCGGCAGAGGGAGACATTTCCTCCGGTATAGCCCCTACCTCTCGTGGATCGGGGACCACACCGCCCTCTTCCAGTCCGAAGGCTTTGCCAGCGATACCGCCGATAAGGCCAAGCGCGCTGCCCCAACCGGACGATACGGAGTTCTGGGCCTTCCAGCGGTCAAGCTGGTTCTGGTAGCTCATGTTGAGTGTGTTGCCCCAGACACCCAACGACTGATTGCCCAAGCCCATGTATTGCGGCGCGGTGCCCATCGTCTGGCCACCGATGGATGTCCCCTGCCCGGTTGCCCCTGCGGCTCCCTGTCCCATCTGGGCGGAAGTCTGGTAGCTCCCGGCGATCTGGCCCGGGTATCCCCGACCAACGTTGATGGCTTCGGAGCGAAGCGCTCGGCCAACGTCTTCGACGCGGTTACTAGCCGCCGTCCCCGCCGCTGCCTGCGCTGCCGCCTGTGCCGTCCTAACTCCGATATCTAGGGCCGCATACCGGGTAGAGCTTGGATCAATGCCATACGCTTCAAGTTCTCGCTGGGCGTTCTCTCGCTGGGCGTCGAACTGCTGGGCGATCTGGGCTTGCGCTGCGCCCATTTCCTTAGCACGCCGTTCAGGCGTGTCGTAGTTCCTCGCCTCTTCCGCAAGGGCCTGCTCAAGGGGCTGGAAGTGATCCTTGTAGAAGGCTCGATCTTCGGCAGCCGCTTCACTGGTTTCGTCCATATCGGACAGGAAGCCGTTGACAATACGTTCGTAAATCGAACTGTCTTTGGCGTACTGCTCTTTTGCCCACGCAAGCTGTTCGCGCCCAAGCTGAAACGAAAGCTCGGCGGCGCGTTCGGATGCGGCAGCGATAGCACTGTAATCGGGGGGAGGGGGTGCCTTGGGCTTACCCATCTTTAGGCGTCCTTCTAGGCTGAAGCTTACGAGGTTTCAAGTTGAGAAATCGGCATTCGTCGCGCAGCATTCGGAGTAATATCATATCGTCGTCAGGAAATACACCCTCAAGTGTTATCACTTCCTTCCACCCGAATGACAGGCAAAACTTTAGCGTATGCTTCTCTTTTGCTCTTACCTGAGCAAAGGCTTGTTTGCAATCGAGTTGTCTGAATGGATAGTCGAAGATTACCCATAACAGATCACGGTTAATCCATCTCCGATGGAAACCGGCGATATGGACCAGAAGAGAACCGTTCTTCCCGGTATAGTTCTCGTAGACAACGCCGCCGTACAACACGCCATTCTCTGACCGGCTGATGACGCTCATGAGGCGGGGGGAGAAATCCGCCCCTGCCGCCTTCATGATTTGCCGCCCGTGATCCTCGCTGTTGAAATGGATCATCTCGGAATATCAGCCTCTTCAATGAGGCCAAGGCGAACCAGATCATCCCACGTGACAGGGGTGGGTCCGCGCCTTTGCCCCGTCAGAATTTCCACGTTCTCTTTGAGCGCCAGAACACTGGCCTGCAACGATCGCACGTCCTGTGTCGGTTCTGGGACCGATGGATACTTGATCTTAGACAAACTGAAGCTCCTTAACAGAAGTGGCCATCTGGAAACTCTTTATCGGAACCCGAGCCTCTATCTCGATCTGCCAGAAGTCCGCTTTGAAGCCGGACGGTAGGCGATGGAGCTCCCCAGACTTCCGCAACTCGTGCGTGAGTATGATCCTATTATCCGCAAAGACGCGGACAACAGCAAGCTGGGTAGCCGGGTCAAACTCCTGATTTGGGTCGAAGTTGGGAGGGTTCGGAAACTCTATTATGCCTTCCGGCTCATAGAAGTAGACTTTGAACGCGGCGAAGTTCTTCATGTACGGCGTCTGAAATACCTTGGACCGCCATATGTAAGGGTCGATTTCGTACCCCGGTCGCTGGTCGAGCCAGTAGACCTTGCCGTCCATGACAACAAGCATCTCGCCTGAAAATATGTCGTTTCGGACGCTCTTCACGTTGGACGGCGAACGAAGCACCACCATGCCGACATTGGTGTTTGTCGGGTCAATGAGGAAACCATCGCTGGCACCGTCATTGCTCTCCTGCTGCACCATGTTCTGCTGGATGAAGTTGTCTTGGGCTATGCGCTGCACGCCCATTCCGAAGGCATAGAACGCCGTCCCCAGCCTGCCCGCGTTGATCTTCGCCCGGTTGGCCAATTCGTTCCATTTGTCGCGTGAAATGAACTGCTGGGTGACATTCTGGGCAAAACCAGCGTTCACGAGAATGAGGCCGTTTGGCGAGGTATAATACACACCCGCCTCGGTCGGCAGGATAGAGCCTTTGGTAAGGCATGGCTCGAACGCGGCAAGCATTGACGTGGTGATAGAGGCCGGGTTCACACCGGATGCGGTGTAAGGGTTCCCCTTGGTGCACACCACGAGCGTTTGGCTAACCACGGCCAGTCCGACGATATCATGCTCAAGGGTAAGCGCGTAGGCAGCTGGCCATGCGTGCGGGCGGTAGGCTTCCGAGAAATAAAGCTCGTTTTTCTTGAACCCGGCAACAATGCCGTTCGGCATAGTGCATATGCCTTCCAAATCGGGCGGGGCCGTCCAAGCCGTGCTTTCCAATATCGGGTTGGAAGCAAGCGTGGCGTCGGACATCGTGTCATCGTAGGTTTGCGTGGTCGCCAGAGCGTTCAACTCCGCAACCTGATAGTAGGTCGCGGTGCCCGCTGCTGAAGTGATCGTGCGGTACAGCCGTATCTTGGTGATGTTCCTCTGCACGCCTAAATCGGCGGCGGGGACAGCTGGGATGGTCACCGTGTAGGTGTCATCAACTTTGCCGTTTATGAGCACCGGGTTGCTTGTCGGCCCCTCTTCGCCGTAAGCGGTGACAAGGGTTGCCACATAGGCACGAGAGACCGTGGTGGAGCTTGAGCCGCCCGCTGCGTTGACAGTCAGGTTGCCCGGTTGCGGCACGCCTAGAAGCCATGCAGGTTGGCCGTTCCTGATGCGGTCGAGCGTGTTGTACATGGGCGGGGTCGAAGTGGAAGCCCAATAGAAACGCTTGTGCATGTCGTCAGCGACGGGGGCTGATATGAAGTCCGTGTTGACATTCTCGAACTCCATCCACGTGCTGTTGTAGAGGTAGGTCGGGTCAGCCTCGTTACCCGGTATGCGAAAGGCAATCGTCGCCTGCGGGTTCGCTAAGGTGTGCAACTCGGCCATCTTGGGAAGGCCGGACAAAGCACCAGAATAAAGCCATGCATTTTGCGCAAATGATGCGTTCTGGTCCGCCAGCAAATGCGGATCGATAGACGGCACCATTCCAGAAAAAATAGGTAGCTTAATGGCAACCATCTTTAGCCCTTACCTCGCGTGGTAACTACCTTATATTTGAAAAAGGCGGTGCATGGAAGACCCACACACCGCCTTATAACCCGCAAATAGGGAGGTGTTTACTTGCGGGTAGCCTTGGCCTCAGCCTTCTTTGCGCCTTCTTCACCCTTGGGGTCTTCGTCGGCGTCCGTCACAACGGTTCTGGTTCTGGTTCCGGCCTTCGGCGCTTCCCTCTCACGGGAAGACTTCTTTGCTTCGAGAAGCTGGCGACCACGCTCAATTTCGGCGCGCGTGCGTTCCGACTGCCGGGTTCCGTAAGGATTGTCGGCATTGGTCGCCGCAAGTCCGTGCTCATAGGTCGGCACGCCAAGGTACTTGTCTGGGTCGTCGTCGGGGTAGTCCTTGGCATCGCGCCCGTCACCCTTCACGTCACCCATGGCATCCGGGTCAACCTCGCCGGTCAGGGAAGCTGCGCGGGCCTGCACGCGGCCCTCAATCTTCTCGTCGGCGGCGGCGGCGCGCTTGTTCTCGGCCACCTGATCCTGAACACGGGCGTCGGCCTTCTCGGTCTCTGCCTTTGCCTTGTCGGTTTCCTCGGCGATGTTGGCGCGTTCGCGTGCCGCCTTCAAAAGTTCCTCTGCCTTGCTTACCATCATATTCTCCTGTTGTTCGGATGGAGGGGTTATTCCCAACACCCCGCCTTTTTACCATCTGTGTCGATAGCTACAACCCATTGCGCGACCGGCTTATCCCTGAAGATCGCCGACCTTGTTTCGCTCTTCATCTCTGGCGGTTGCCGCAGTATGTCGCAGCTATTGACAGGAACCGTCTGGCATGAAGCGACCGTGAAGAGCGGCGCACAAGTCAGCATCACCCATATTGCGGATCGTTTCATCTGTCTCTTTCCTGTCCCGCAGGAGCTTAATGGAACGCTCTAGCGCGTCACGCCGTTCCGCGTCCTTCCCCCAATTGTAGGCCAGAACATGTGTGTATGCCAAGCCCAATATTATACCTAGGGTGATGCCGCCTTTTATCCAACTCAAACGTGCCTCCCCTCCCGATACGCCTGCACCTGCTCACGGATGAAGTTACCACCGAAGTAAATGGCAGCACCACCAGCCGCAATGCCGATGATCCAAGGCGAAAGGCTGCCCAAAGCGCCAAAGAGGGCGTTGAGCTTATTCACGCCGGTCACCACTTCCTGCAAGTCACCAGAGCCATCCATGAGGCCACCGATGCCACTGGTCGTGAGGACGGCAATCCCGATCTTCTTCAGCCAGTTCCCCTGCTTGACGCTCTTGGAAGACATCAAGTCCTTTTCGGTCGCGTTGGCCCGCTTCGGCGACATGAGCCTTGGAGGGGCTTTGACAAGATGGGCTAGAAGCTCGTCGGAGATTTCGCCTTTGATGGGCAGGCCGTTGTTCGCCTCGAACACCATGATGACGTTGCGCGTGCGCTCGCCCATGAGGCCGTCCACCTCGCCGACCTCGGGATATCCCTTGTCGCGCAATAGCTGCTGGACAGACCGGACTACATCACGGCTGTATTCCGGCGTCGGGGCCACCTCAAGGATTTCCTTGCCCACGCCAGCATATTTCATCGCGGCATAGAACGTGCGGTAATACCCGGCAACCTGTTCGTCCGTACCGTCTTTGCCGTTGACGATGCGGCGCGGGTTCTCGGCGGGCGGGTTCTCCACGTCATCGGGGAACTTGTAGTCGGAGAGCTTCTTGCCCGTGAACAGGCCCTCCGACATACCGACAACCGCGATATCCGCACTGATATTCGGGTCAAGTGCCTTCTCTGGATGGGACACTAGATCAACGTCGAGGCGCTTCCCCATCTTCTCATAGTTCGACTTGTGCGTGATCTGAAGCTGCCCACGCCCGAACCATCCGTTCTCCCAATACGGATTTTTCACCCATGGCAGTTTGCCTGCCACATACGCCTTATTAAGACGGGCGATAACCGTCTTGTCGGACGGGTTCTTATCCTTGTGGGAGGCGTACACCGTTTCTTTGATGGGGAACATGTACCCCCCCGTCTCACGGTACACGTTCGCAAGGATGTAGCAAACGTGGTGGGGGTCATCCACCCCGTATCTGAAACAGGCGTCTAAGATCGCTTCAATTCCGGTCACCTGCGGCTGTGACAGCCGGGGGCCGAACAAGGCCGACTTCCTCAAACTGTCGTAAAACTTCGATCTGTTTTTCATCCCAACCCTTTCAGTTACCTTGCGTGGTAACTCATGTCTCCGGTGCCAGAAGTTCGTCCACCCGTTCCTCTGTGAAAACAGACAGGAGGATGTTCCTCCACTGGTTCCATAGATCGGTCCCAGAGGTCAGAGAGGCGGCTGAATTGTATGCCTGTCGAAACCGAACACTTGCCGAGTTAAAGGCTTGATCGGCATCCTCGGCTTCCGCATCCGTCATCCGAAGCCAAGGGATTTCCTTGGATAGGCTGTATGGGGCCGGTTCCGGCTCAGGCGCGGGAAGAAGTTCGCCGTTCTGATACAGCATACCCTCTTTCACGTCATCCAGCGTGGCCTCGTCAAAGCCGAGTATGGTCTTATCGTCCGGCACCATGCGCGAGGGGTCGAACTCCACGTTCGTCACAACCCCCTGCGGGTTTACCATGCACCAAACAGGATGGATGGAGCTTATGAAAACCCCCTGATCCCCAAGCTCAACGAGCTTAGGAACGCCATCGGTTTCCCCTCGCTGCATCTCATACCAATCCTGCCCCTCTTCATTCTTGAAGAACATGATATATGGGCTGTCACCCGTGGCGCGTGTGAAGTGTCCGTAATTTGTGATTATCATACCAGCCTCTTATTGGTAGGTAGCCGAAACCCAACCCCTCACCGGGTCATATATTTGGAGATATCGGTAGTAATAGCCGATTTGAACGTCACTGGTTATATTGGCATGAGAAAAGCCAGTGACAACCGTTCCTGACGGCCCTTCTGTTCCACTTGATCCTGATACAATGCCTTGCGCGCGTGATACTAGACGCGAAGCGATCTGCGAAACACGGTCATTGGCCCATGCTGCTGCCCTGCTCTCTATGCGAGTGCTTAAATCACCTAGTTGGGAGGTCCACACCGACCCATCTGTACCGACGCGCCACCGCTCGGCGTTCCCCTCGACATCGACTAGGCGGAAATACCCCCCCGTTGTGTAGTGCTCAAAATACCAAGTGCGGTTTGATCCCTTGATTGTATGCCGCCCGGTTGTTTCCGTCCCCCCAAGGGTAAGGCGGAATTTTTCCGAAGTCTTTATACGCATAATAAGGTTATCACCAGTGGCATCGCTATAGATGATGCCCTGCTCTTCACCGGCTGTATTGGCGAACCTTAAAACACGGGTGCTAGCATCTCGTCGTATTTGCAATTCGCCGCCTTGTAGTACAAGGCTGCCGGTCATCGTGTCACCGGCCCTGTTTACAGGGGTATAATCACCGAAATACGGCTGTAAGCCGCCCGACCCTATCTTGACCCGGAGAGCGCCAGCGGAGAACTCAAGACCAGCACCCAAAGTCACTTCTGCGGCAGCGCCGGTCCCGGTCGCCGTCCGGCCAAGAAGGGAACTTCCGTTCATTATAAGGTTGTGTTCGTCGTTCCAGTTTGAAGGGCGAACCAAAGTAGCGTCTTGGCTGTCCGCCTTGTTGGAAACGAACTTATGCTTAATGCTAACTGCCATCTGCTCGACCCTCTTAGGTTACCACGATGGTAACATAGTCCTCTTTGATTTGCTGCCACGATGTATGGACGGTGCAATATACATCGTATTCTTTACAATCGACGCCGCCGCTCACAAAGAAAATGACATCCTTGCCCGTCTCACCGATGATATATCCATCGACGTAAAATTCATCGTCTTCGGCGTTACCGGACATGGACACACTTTCGAGGATTTCATCCTCGTTGAGCCAGTCAGAATAATTTATGACGTATCGCTTTCTGTCGGCGGGGGCCTTACGGAATTTCGCTATCCTCATCCTTTGTATCCCTTCCGAGTAGCGCGAACTTGATCCACATCGGCCCGCTGCCATTCAAACGGCAGATCGCCGGTTGTTTGTTCTGGCCGGACAATAGCTCCAACCGATGCGGGGGGCAAGGTGACTTCTTGCACCTCCATAGGCACATTTACATAATACGCATCACCCTCATTGAAAAACGCCGCTATGCCCCTGAAGCGCGGTCGGTCGGCTGGCTCCACCATGTCAAACGAAACATGGCTTATGGCCGACACGGTTATATCCGCCGTGTCTTTAGCTTCGGTGACCGCGAACCTGCCAAGAGTGCGGGACGAAATGTCGAAGTCCGCTAGGTCTTTTCCTTCAACCGCTTGGATGTGCCCGAGCGTCCGGGCGTCCATCTCGATACGGGTGGTATCCTTGCCCTCTGTTATGGCAAACGAAATATCAGAGGTCGAACGGACTTCGGCAGAGAGGCTGTCCCTCGCCTCGGTTACCTCAAAGGTAACAAGGCTGCGCGACGATACGTCGAACTGCGCGGTGTCAACGCCTTCGTTGGCGTAAAACTCAACATAGATGACATCTTCTGTCGTCACCCATATCTCGGCCTTATCCGTCCCCTCTATGGCCTCTATGGTGCCAATGGTAGCGTTCTGGACTTCAAAGGACGCGCTGTCGCCAACGTCAGTGGCGTTGATGATAACGTCAGATGTAGATTGGACGGTGAAAGCCGCTGTATCGCGGCCTTCGGTAACTGCGAAGCTTCCAAGCGTGCGAGCGTCAACCGTTGCGGCGGCGGTGTCTTTGCTCTCCGTCGCTTCAAATTCAACGACAATCGAGGCGTCGAATGCGTCGAACTGAAACGCACCCGCTTGGAAGCTGTAGGCCATGGGTTACCCGTGGGTAATGGTGCCTATGGTGATTTGGACTGTCTGTCCCGAGCTTACTTCAAGCGCGTTCAAGATCACGTCCGCGCCGCTATCCGGCAGGCCGATGGTAAGCCCGTTCGCAATAACAGTGTCCGCCGCGCTGCGGATTTCCACCTTAGCCGCTATTCCGGTCGCCGATGCAATGATGGTCCTAGGAGGATTGTTGACGGTCATCTCTCCATTGCTGACCACAAACGGAGGATCAGAGAATGGGACGCGGGCGAGAATGCCGGTAGCCCCGCCTGCAAGGTCTGACGTTCCGATAACAAGCGAACCCCCCCCAATAAGGTCGGACGTGGTTTGCAGCCGTGCGTTTTTGACGGCGATAGAGTAATTTACGGCCATGTAGTTATCTCCTGTTGAATGTCTGGGGGAACATCCAAGCTTGCGCCCCATTCGTGTTTTGAGTGTTGATGGCGTTTCGTGCTCGGGAGGCCCCGCCAATGAACTTGGCGAGGTAGAACTGTGCCAGAGACAGGTTTGTATAGGGCTTACTCTGCTGGGACATCATGCGGTACAGAACGCCATGCATAAGCTCGGTGGTATACCTGTTGGCAATCTCAAATGGGACGATGGGGTAAGCATCCCGGCTAACGGGGTCGGATACCGTGACCACCACCACCGCCACGTATTTCTCATTCTGGTTGGGCGCGTGTGGCATCGTCACGAGGCCGTTGTAAACGTCCGGCATGAGCGCTCCATTGATCGGTCGCCCGTCGCTCCCCTTCACGTACAGAAGCCGCTCTATGCGGCCTGCAAACGGCATAATCTCGGCGGACCTCTCCCCGGCAGGGAGTGAGAAGGGAATTTCCTCCCGCCACGCTTCCGATCTGTTGAAGAAGTCTTGGCAGGCCATGAATAGCTCCTGCCTTATGGCTTCGTCCGTCGCACCCGGCAGGTGAGGGCGGATGGTGTTCATGAGCCGGTCGAAGGGTGTAGCCATGTCACGATGCCGTTGTCAGGAGTTGCGCAGTGAATTTGTTGAGGAAGACCGACGCCCGGTTGTCCTGCGTATCCTCTTGGTCGCGAAGCTGGACATGCCCGCACAGGTAATAGAGGAACGCGGATTGGTATCCACGTGGCACGGGGACTTCGGTGGTATCATCACCCTCCACGAAATTCGGGACGGTTATCTGGAAAAAGAAATCCGGGCGGATGCGGTAGGCTTCGTCAAATGCGAGGTTGAGGGCGAGCTTGAAATCGTCGTCGCTGTACCGATATGGGCTGTCAACCGTGTCTTGAAGCAGTATGCGAGCGGCGTGGATGTAATCGCGAATGGTCCGCATTTTGCCTCTCTCTTTGGAAATTCGAGCAGACTATAACGTAAAAGAAAGGCGGGCACAATGTCCCGCCTCTCCCCTCGGTTACCTTGGGAGGTAACTTTTATGCCTTGGTAACGATGGCCTCTGCGAGAGCAACGTTGTCGATGACCTTGTGGCCGTAGACCTGAAGGCCGCGAAGGATCGTGCCGAAGGTCATTTCGGAACGCATCGTCTCAACATTGTTGATCTGCGATGCGAAGGTCAGGGCGTGGGAGTGGCCAGCGTACACCGCCGTCTCACCCGCAGCCAGACCGGCAGTGGTGCCCTGCGGAAGCAGGTTGGAGACGTAGATGGTGAAACGGTCAACCATGCCGATCCGCCCGTTGCGGAGCATCGACACAGCATCACCAGAGAGGTAAGCCTGCCGAAGCTCGGAACGCTTGATCAGCGTGGAGAGCCACGTGGGGATAACCAGCCAGCGCCCCTGCTCGGGGATGTTCTGCTCATCGAGCGCCTGCCCAAGCCGAAGGATCAAGTCGATCACATCGACTTCGCCGGTAGACGCGTTGTCCGCCACGACCGCAAGTGGCGTGGTGGTGACGCCAAGGTTGATATCGCCGGAAATCTTCCCCGCCGTAATACCACGGTTGGCCGTGTTGGCCTTCCCCAGAAGGGAGCCGAGCACTTCGGTGTCGATGACGATCTTCATCTGCTCGGAAGCGTCGTCCGCCCACAGCGACATGTTGTTGAGGTCCGACTGCACCTCCATCACGTCATCAAGGATCGTGTTGAAATACTTGCCCTTGTCGATGAACAAGTCCACAACCGAACCCTTCGGGCGCTCAAGCTCAAGCGTGCCGTCTGCCCGATAGTCTTTGATGGTGATAGTGGGCTTGGTACGGATTTTCACCGTGTCGCCCTGATTGCGGATTTCACCCTCGTAGTCGGTGTTCGAGATAGCCGCAAGCACAGTGGCCGCATAAAACTTCTCGATCAATTTGCCCGACCAGATTTCAGGGATGAAACCGGCAGCCTTCAGGCCGTTTCCCTGCGAACCTGTCGGGTAGATGGGCGGAACTGTACCGCTGCCTGCGACGGGGAATGCCATTCTTCGTTCTCCGAAAAGGAAAGGTTATACGATACGCCCTTCCCGCTGAGCCTCGAAGATCATCTTTTCAAGACGTTCCTTTTCCGCCTCGTTACCACGGTAGTAACCTTGGTGCACAAGACGATAAAAGTTAGCGATTTGGGCGTGTGTGATGGTTTCCTTTTCACCGGGAACTTGGGTCGCTGCCGGTGTGGTGGCTCTGCCCGGTGCCGCAAGTGCTGAGAGCGGGACTTTCCCGGTTTCCCGGGGCTTATCCGGCTCCCGCCTTACGGGGTCCGTGGCAGCCTCATCCGCGAGGAAGCCTTGGAAGAAACGCAACACTCTGGGGCCGTCCCCTTTGTTGAATGCGTCTCGTAATAGCTCAATTCGTATAGCACCAGAAAATGGGTCTGGCAAGTTGGTCCACGCAACAAATTTTGGGTCTTTGTTAATGGACCGCCAATTTGGGATGTTTTCATCCAGATAGCTATAGACGGTGCGCTTCTGGACAACCTCTGTTGTCTGCGCAACGCCGGACAGGGTACGGCTGAGGTCATCAACCTGCTTCTTCAGGAATTGGATTTCCGGCGAAAGCTTTTCCTCGGCTGCCCGCTGGGCAACGCTGATGAAATCCTTGCCGTATGTTTCCTCGTCTTCCGGCGTAATGAGCTTCTGGAAGGTGTTTTCCGGCGTCCTCTGTTGAGCCGGGGGTGTGGCCGTGGAACGCGCAAGCAGAGCTTCCAGATCGGCGATGCGCTGGTTCAACCCGTGAATGGTGCGCTCTTGGGCTTCATATCGGCCCTTCAGTGAGTTGTATCGGTGCTGCCAGTCGGCATCGCTACCCTGCTGCGCGGGCGGCTGGGCGGGCTGTGGGGCTGGCTCGGGCGCGGGCGGATTTGGTTGCTCTTCCGGCTGCGCTGATGGTTCATTCGGCTGCTCTTGCGGGGCAGGCGGTTGCTGTTTGTCTCCCCCATCGTTCCCCCTGTTAGGATCGTCGTTCGCGGGCGTGGGCGGTTCTGAAGTGCCCTGATACATCTGCTGGTGCAGTTGTTCAGAGCGGGCGGCGGCGGCGCGGATGGCGGCGGGGATTTGCACGTCCGTATCGATGGGCGCGTGCTGCTTGTTGGACTTATACTTTGCCATTATTACTGCTCCTTCCGAGCTATCTTGTCGGCATTTTCCTTGCAAGCGGTGAGAATACCAATGAGCGAGGACAAAGCTTGTGCTCGGCCTTGGTTCACGGCAAGCTCGGGTAACGGCGACTTGACCAAGTTTTCGCGGTGCACTTCATTGTACACGGCAAGTGCTTCTAAGAAATCACTCCACGCTTGTGGAGATAGTTTTGCGAGGGTTGCGGCTTTAACGGAAAGGTTATCGCGTGGGTTCATGGCGGTTTACTTGAACTCCATTAGTCTAGGAAGTCGAAGGGGTCTTCGCTCTTCTTGGAACTCTTGGAGTAATTGTTACGCATACGGTCGTAGGGATCGCCCCCCGTGTCCGCACGCTGGCCCCTTTCAAGGCTTTCCCGTTTGATCGACTTGGAGGTGACGGGAGGCACCCCCTTCGGTTCGTCTGCCACTCTGTTCTCCCTGTTACCTTGCGTGGTAACTCATGATTAGGCGGGCTTCAGGTTCTTGACCGGCTGCCCGGTCATCTTCTTGCCGCCGCCCTTGGCCCACTTACCGGACTTGCTTTGCTCCTGCGACGTGACGCCGGGTTTCTGCGGGCCGGTATACTGGCGTCCCATCATGACGTTGGAGCCGCCCGCTGGCACCTTTGCGCCGCTCTTCTTGGACAGCTGCTTGTTCTTCATTACCTTCATGGTACTTCCCTTTCTTGGTTAACCGGTAATGTTGGTTCGCGGGTCGGCGTTGGCCGGTGCCGGTGCTTGTGCGCCTTGGGCCTGAGCCGCATCCTGAGGCGTCGGCGCTCCGGGTCCACCCATTGCTCCCGCGATTTCGTCATCTGGCGGAACAATGCCTTCGCCGTCAAGCCCAATTTCATTGGCGACCGAGCGAAGTATCTTGGCCCTGCCCTGTGGCCCGATGATCTGGGCGTCAAGCGGGTTCGCCGTCATCTGAAGGAACTCAAGCTGGCGAACACGCTGGGTCTCACGCTGGATGGCCACATTGACACCCATGACGCGGATATTTTCGTCACCGTTCAGGATACCGGTCGTATCCGTCAACATGATCATGTCATAGAGCATGGTCAATGCAGGCTCAATCACATCCCGGTCTATGTTGGCCGCGACGGTTTGGAGGATTTTCGAGGCATTGCCCATGAGCATGGCAAGGCCGGAAGCCGTTCGACCAGCACCGCTGCCGGGATTAGCCCCCGACATGTGGCGCGGTATGGCGCTCAATTCATCCGCGATTTCACCGAACTTGGTGTAGACCGCCAGAAGCTCGGCAGCGTTGGATTGCGGCTGGAAGAAATCGACGGGCCTTTGCTGATGCCCTGATGGCATAGCATCGCTCTGTACGTGCCACCGTTTCCAAGGGTAGAGGCTTTCCCCGTCCGCCCCGGGGGAAAGCAGATCGTCGTGCACGACAACCTGCGGGCCGGATGCGATAGACAGGTTATTGACCAGAGCGCGAAGGGTAGCGTTGGACACCGCCTGAACATCTGCGAGGATATCAGGAAGGCCGTTTCCGACAGGCGTGCCGGGAACCTTCTCGAACGAGGTAATGAAGTAGGGGTGGCGCTTGCGCGGACTTGGGGACAGCTGGACCTTTATGACATAGCGCCCGACTACCCACGCCTGCACCATATAGTCCCTGAGTGGGTCGGTGATGACGGATGCATCCATCCCTTGCTCCAAAAGGAGCTTACCTTGAACGTTCCCATGAAACTCTAGGCAGGTGATCATCTCCGAATTGTTGTAGGTCGGGTTCTCCCGGTTCTCGTATTCGGCCCGCTCGGCTTCGCCCACATCCGGCGTTTCGGTGTACCCACGTGCATAGTCTGTCAGGACATTTCGTATGGCTTCGTGGTTGTAACCCGGCAGGTCAAGGAGGTCGTTTAGGTCGGCGCGCGTGAGGCGAAGGCGCTCGATAACGGACGCTGCCCGGATGTCGGACACGCCCGGGGTCCACCAGACATCGAACGGCGACGTGCGCTGCCAGAATAGACGGGGTTCGTTGCTGGTGATGGCCCGTCCCTGTTCCCACCTTACGGTCGGGACGACTTTGACAATCGGCCCTTTGATGCAGGCGAAGGGGAAAAGCGGCAGGTCAACAATGAACTCGGCCAGCGCGTTGTAGAAACCCCCCGAGTTGAGGATTTCATCGATCTTGTCTTGCGCCGCTGCCGCTCGCCTGCGGGCCTGTTTCTTCTCGGCCCCCGATGCGGCTTCTACCAGTTGCGACATTCGGTCGCGAATGGCGCTCGGCGGAACCTGATGCCCCATGGCCACGAGCGTTTGCACTTCGCTCTCAACCAGCATTTGAATACGCATGTAGATATCTTCGGGGATATCGGGGTCAGCGGGCGGCTCGATCCCCCATGGCCTGTCAGGGGAAAGATATATGTCGCGCAGCAGGGAGGATGCCCCCCGGCACTTCATTGCAACGATGCGTGCATAAATTTCGGACCCACCGAACTTCTTTATCTCGGCCAGCTGCGCTTGGGAATATTCGCCGTTGAAGGTGCGCAGGGCGTGCAGCAGGCGATCTGACCAGCCGGAAGCACTGTTCCGGTGCCGCCGCATCATCTCCCACTGCTGGCGGATGTAAGCGGCTAGGTTGTCGTCGGCGGATTGTTGCGTCTGGCCAGCCCGCCGCTCGTAATCGGCTCTGTCTTGTTCTGCAATATGTGCTTCAAGTTCGGCTGGGGGGACAACTCGCAATAGACCATAATTAGGAGTGTTTGCCATCTGGTTCGCCCGATGTTACCTTCGTGGTAAATCCCACATTGCGCGAGACTATACTATGGACAATGTTCTACCGCTACCCCCCAATGACGATCTTGATACCCAGATGCTCAAAGTCGCTCGGAGCATCGCGCAGGGTATCTATGAGCTTGAAGATATCCTGAAATACCACAGCGTAGAAGTAGGCGAGTTCACCAAGTGGAAGAACAATCCTCGCTTCCAGAAATATTTGCAGGAAGAGATAGAGCAATGGAACTCGGCCAGCAACGCGGCAGAGCGTACCAAGCTCAAGGCCGCTGCGGTCGTGGAACAGTTCATGATCGAGGCACATTCCGCGCTTCATGATCGCAAACAAGCCCTAAACCATCGTGTCGAACTTCTGAAGGTGGTCGCGCGCCTTGGTGGGATGGGCGAGGTTAAGCAGCTTGCAGGCGCGGGCGGCGGGGGCTTCAGCCTTCAGATCAACATCACGAATAATGGCAAAAAGGAGCAGGTGACTATCCAGCCGGATTTCGGCAAGGTAATAGAACATGATGGCACGGATGATTTCGATCCGTTTACCTCGCCGTCAACTCTGGGTGATCTGTAATGGCCGGTCTCATTTTCAACGCTCCCCCCACCGTCTCTTCCTTTATGTCAAGCTCCGCGTTCGTCCGCATCATCCTTGGACCGGTCGGCTCGGGCAAGTCCACCGGATGCCTTATGGAAATCGTCAGGCGGTCGGCAGAGCAGGCACCGGGACCGGACGGCTTGCGCCGCACGCGCTGGGCCATCGTGCGCCAGACATTGCAGCAGATCAAGCAAACGGTTCTGAAGGAATTTTACACGTGGCTCGAACCCATCACCCAATTCAAGGTGAGCGAGAACACTATTTACATATCCTTCGATGACGTGCGCGCGGAAATACACCTCATACCGCTTGATGACGAAAATGACCAGCGCCGCCTCTTGTCGATGCAGTTGACGGGCGCATGGGTCAACGAGTTTCCCGAAATCGACCCGGCCATCATCCCCTCCCTGTGCGGTCGCCTTGGGCGCTACCCGTCGCAGGCGCACGGCGGCCCAACGTGGCATGGTCTCATCATGGATGGGAACTTCCCCAATGAGGGTGGCGAGTGGCACGATCTGCTCGAAAACAACCTTCCGCCCGACTACCAGCTTTTCAAGCAGCCGGGGGGCCGCGAACCGAATGCCGAAAACATCGAAAACCTCCCCGGTGGCCGGGAGTATTATGAGCGCCTTGCGCGCGGTCAGTCGCCCGAGTGGGTCCGCCGTTATGTCGATGCGAAATACGGCAACGATCCTTCTGGCATGGCCGTGTTCCGTGAGACTTACACGGACAGCTTTCACGCCTTCGACAGCCTAGACCCCATACCGGGCAGGCCGCTTATCATCGGTCAGGACTTCGGACGCGACCCATGGAGCATAATATGCCAGCTTGACCACCGGGGACGCTTCCTCGTGCTGGAAGAGGTAGAAGGGACGGACATAGGGCTTGAGACACACCTTACCCTCAACCTGCGACCACGCCTCATGCAAGAGCGGTATATGCATATGCCGGTTGCCGTCATCGGTGACCCGGCTGGGCGGGCCAAGTCCTCGCTCTATGAGGAAACATCCTTCGACATGCTGAAGCGAGAAGGGTTCATGGCGTTCCCGGCACCGACGAACGACATTGACCCGCGTATCCGCGCCATCGAGGCTTTCTTGATGCAGCAGCAGGGGGGCAAGCCGGTCTTCATGATCGACCGTTCCCGCTGCCCCACTGTTGTGCAGGCCCTTCGCGGCGGCTATCGCTTTTCAAAGCTGAAGACGGGTCAGCGCAAGCCCCTGCCCGACAAGAACAAGTTCTCCCACCCCATTGACGCGCTTCAGTATGCGGCGCTTGCGGCTCATGGTGGGATGGTGCAGGGCGCTATCCTAAGACGGCTTCAGCGCCCTATAGCCCATTCGGCACCGCCCTTCTCATCGGCGGCGTGGACTTAGACCGTTGCGGCGAACCAGATGATCGCCAGCAATGCAGCAGTTATGCCGAAATAGGCACAGACAGCCGAAGCTGTGTACGTCTTGGCATCCTGCGCAAGGAATTGGGAAAGTGCAGCGGCGAACAACCCGACAATGGTGAGCACCTGCACTTCCTTTATCCCGCTCACATACAGCATCACCGACAAGGTGACGAAAAAGACCAGTGAGCAGATCGCATAAACACTGAGCATCATTTGTTATACCCTTTCATCCAAATAGTCGGCCCACGCCCTGAGAAGCTGCTTTACTTCATCCGGGCTGTGGTCGGTAAGAAGCAACTCGACAACCGCCTGTAAAGCTGCCTCTGAGTTACCTCGGTTTAGCGAACGCGTTGCGGCTTCGGCTAAGGAAGTTATCTCGGATATCTTCATAATACAATTTCCGTTTTGTCACCGGCTCTTCGATTTCCCTACCATCCCGGTCGAAGAATAGGACACGTGAAGGTGCTAGGCCGGTCGCCGGAACGATCTTAACGAAACACTTCCCGTTCCACACCGCATCAAGCATTGCTGCCATGGCCTTATGGTAGTCGGTATCCCCCCGACGCTCGGCCTCCATCCGTTTCCTATACTTGCGCCTGCGCTGGCGCTCCCGCTCGCTACGGACACCCATCAATCAAACTTCGCAGCCGAAATGTGCTCAATAACACGATTAAGCTGTCTGATGCACCAATCACGCTGCTCATCGTTGGTTATGCCCGCCCAATGCTGCCCATGCCCATCCTTGCTGAATGCGGCTATAAGCGCCACCTCGTCATTCTTACTCCACTGCTCGATCTTCTTGATGGTGAAGTCCTTAGCCACCCCCGGCGACCCCAGAGCGTGCACGCTTACCAAGCCTTGGGTGTCTTTGATATCTTCTTCCTCCGGCACCGGGGGAAGGTTCTTGCGCCACTCCACGCCGTCACACGATGGGCGGGACGAGAAATTCTTGCAGTTGGAGCACTGGACGGCACCGCTCGAATGCAGGTAAAACGTCATGCATTCGCAAACACCGCACACGAGAACGAGTTCATCCTCTTCCTTTTTCGGGAACTCCACAACGTTACCTTGCGTGGTAACTTCAGTCATCTGCCTTCTCCATGGCTTCCAGTGCTTCTCTGGTCTTCGGTCCAAGGTAATCATACCCTGTCCCCCCACATTGTCCACATCTCGACCACCCTCCCCATACCCGCGTCTCATATGACTTGCCCAAGCAGCAGGAGCAAATTATTGCGAACTCCCCGCATAAAGAGGCTGTGGCTTCGATCAGGATATGGTCAGGGGTGGTTCTTTTCATCGGCGACAGGAGTTAAGATGTATACTTGCCCGTGAGGGCGGAGAGGGCTTCGTCAATCTTCCTGCGTAGACCATAAGCCCAACTCCGTGCAGGCTGGTTCTCTCCAAACACGGTCGCAACGAACTCACCAGCTTCAACGAGTGTCTCGCGCAGTGCCTCCACCGGCCCGCTCGGCTGCGGCCAGTGATCGATAACAACCGTGTAGGAACCATCGTCATTTTGCTCCACGCGTTTTATCGTGGCTTCTGTTGTGCCCGTCACCGGTATTGTCTCATCGACGGTTTCAAACATGGCTCGGATTAATGGCTGCGGGGCGGGGTGGGCTGTGCTGGTGCCTACAGTGATCGGCGTATATTCTCCATACATGCCGCCCACCGGCTCCCCGGCATTGGCTTCCGCTCTGGCGAGGGCGGAGTCAGTAGCCCAGAATGCTTTTTCTATGTCTTCTGCGGTTGGTCCCGGCATATTGTGTCCGGCAGACATAATTTGCGCCAAGACACCGCGCGCTAGGGAAAGCGCTTCCTTCTCGCTGATCTCACTCACCATCCCCGCCTCCCTGTGCTTCGAGGGCGCGGCGGGCGGCCTCTGCCTCAAGCTCCTTCACGCGGGCGTCGGCTGCTTCGGCGCGGGCCTTCCAGTGCGATGAATGCTTCACTTCCCGCCACATCTCTAGCTCCCGCTCCAGCTCCGCCACGCGCTCCGCGAGCCGGTCGCGCTCGGCTTCGGCGGCTTCGGCACGGCGTGAGTTTTCGTTTGCGCGCTCCTGCTGCTCGCGATGTTGCGACTGGAGAATGCTATGCGCCCGGAGAAGATCGTCATACGCCGAGCGAATGGCACGCGCCTCATCCCGCTCCAACGCCGCGTTGCTCTCTAGGAGGCTGCGGAGGTCATCGAACTGCTCCCACGCTTGGCAGGTCGGACAATCACCGGCGTAGTCGGGGCATCGTTCACCCCAATGTTCGGTAATCGCTTCCGCGATCAGCCCCGCATGGTCTGGTGTGGTCATTTTTTGCGCTCCTGTTCTGCACCAAAGGTTCCGTTACCTCGTGTGGTAACCATCAAACCGCGTCATCCCCGTCCATCATACGGGCGTGTGTCATATACCCTAGATAGGACACGGCAAGTGGCACGGAGGCCGTGACCATCATCCACCCCACAGAAGGTAGAGAAGCAGGATCATTGACACCACAACACCAAGGACAAGTCCGAGCAATACACCATGCTCGAAACGATGGGGATCAGGAAGCGGCATAGGTCGAAGTTCCGGCAGCAAGTTCATATGGCCAACACCATTATGCCAACGAGCACGGCAAACATCAGCAGTAAAATTTCTGAAGCGTTCAACCCCATTGTTTATCTTCCCCGGGAGGTGTTTTGGTTTATGCTTTGTATATAACAGGGTTCATAGGGGTTGTCAAGGGGTAGATGAAATTATTTTGGGGGTCGGGTATTTTTTGGAGGGGTGTTTTAGTGGTTTTGGGCGGGTGGGGTTAGTTGGTTTTATGGTGGTATGGTTAACACGAGGTAGACGTTCCGATTTTATATAATCTATATTTTTCAAATACCTAAAGGCCCCCCGGCCCCCCCTCCCCCCCTGCCAATTACCCCCCGGGGTAACCTCCCATTCCCTAGGATGTAAGACCAACCAACGAACGAAAGGAGCGACGGACCCAGCTACCGGGATCATAGGTAGCGGCGCGGAAGGGCAGCTGCTTGGCGCTAACGCGATAAGGCTTGCAGGCATGGCCGTGGTGACCACGGAGCCGGTAGTTGGGACTAACTCACCCATCGCCAAGTGCAAGCCAGCCGCCGAAAGGTGAGCGGGGAACCTTCAGGGAACGGGCCGTTCTGGGCGGCTGACTTATGGAAACCTAGACTTTGCTGATAGGCGCTACGCCCTATAACGGCTTTGGTGGTGTTACCACGGTTGGTAACGGTATCAGGGCACGATAGGATAGGAACGGGAGAGCCGTTCTGAATGGCCGCTGTTAGGCAAAAGGCACGCTGGATGATACGCGGCAGGTATGGATGAATACCTTTTGAACCTCTGAAAAAGGGACCGCGCCAGCAAGGCTAGGCCCACGCATTTTGCGATGGTATCTGCTAAACGCAATGGTTAACAGGCGGGCAGGGAAACTTGCCCGCTCATTAACTATTGCTGAAAAACGTGATCATACGTCGCAATAGTTAAGGCCCTACCACTTGAAAGTCGGGCCATTACCTCATAAGGTAACTAACGGGTAACAGGCCCTAACAACCGCCATGAAAGGAAACTATCATGAACGCTGAAATCCAGACCAACGAAACTGAAACGACCAACATCACCGACGCCCAGAAGAATGACAAGCGTTTTTCCGACCTGATGAAAAACGTGTCGAAGCTTGGCGAGGAAGCTTCGCTTGGCCGCGACAGCTTGCCCAAGCTTGCCCATGCCGTGGTGAAGGCTGCTGCCGATGGTGTGATTGACGCCACAACCAAAGATGACAAAGGCAATGACGCGGCGACGAACATCTATACGCGCTATGCTGCTGCCGAAAGCAGGAAGGCAATCCACGAGCATTCGGCGGGTGGAAAGAAGGCGAACATCTCCAAGCTAAAACAGCTTATCGCCATGGGCTGCATGACAACAATTGACGCGGTTGATGTGATGCAGCGCGCTTTTCAGGTGCGTGAAAACATGATCGCCGACGATGTGAAGGTGAAGCCTGCTTACCCCTTCTATGTAGAAGTTGCGCGGTCCCAGCTTAAGACGGACCAGCCGCTTGACGACGAAGCGCTTGGCGACCTTTGCCGCAAGGACGAGGCACGCGAAAAGACGTTGGAAGGTGAGTTGTCTTCCATCCTGAAGAAGCTCGAAAGCCTTGTGACTGGCGAAAACCGTGACAAGCTTCAGGACACGGACGAACTGACAGAAGCGGCCTACCACGCGATTAAGGAACGGCTGGACAAGCTGCACATGGCAGAGAAGCGCGCCCAGCTTATGCAACAGGCTGCCGCTCTTGGCCTCAAGCTGGCCTGATCTTTCACCACCAAACCATAGAAATTTGAGGCGGTTGGAGCGATCCAGCCGCCTTCTTTTTGTGTGGTTATATGGTTTTACCATGGGGGTAACAATGACTGAGTACGTATTGGAAGCAGTTGTCCGGTTTGCTGTCATAGCTGACAGTGAAGAAGCCGCGATCAACGTTGCCAAGGAAGGACTCAAGGAAATTGAATCCAGCCTTGCCGACGCGTATATCTATGAATGGGACGACCCCGTCATCAAGAAGGGCTTCGAGGCTTATGCCGAGTTCCAAGAATATATGGCGAATTACGGCTTTCCGAATTGTCCACTTTCGGAAGAACAATTCAACGAAGCACGCAAGCTGGGCGCGCTCGATGATGACATGTATGGGATAGCCTGCGACGTGAATGCGGGTGTCGATTTCCATGTGGCCGTCAAGCTAAACACGCAAAGGTGATATGGTGAGATATAATGCCCGTTATCCCGGCACGCGTCGGCAGCAGCAAATGCGTGCTGAATTTTGGGAACGTATCCGGCGCACTTTGCATTGGGTAGTGACATGCGCCTTAGGGCTTATCGTGATCACCCAATGGCTAGGTTCCCCTCCACCCACAGAGTTCTATACGCTGGTCGCCGTTACCTCAGATGGTAACGTGTTTGAAGCGGGCAATGGTTCAACGTGTGAAGCTGCACAGCGTCACGCGGTGATACCTCATGGCACGGTTTCGATCCGCTGCGAGCGCATCCGCTAAATAGGGAAGTGTCGGGATACCATGGGGGTGGTATCCCGATAGTTTGCATGTATACAAGAGGTAGCCAACAGGTATCCATGGAAGTATCGGGATACCATGGGGGTGGCAGCCCGATAGTTCCCAACAATTGACCCGGCAGAGGTGCAAGCCTCCCACCGAAACGCGCACTCATGCGACATGCGCTGAGCAGCCGGTGGTGAATTGTTGCAAAGTATCGGGGAACCAAGGGGGTGGTATCCAGATAGTAGCATGTATATGAGGACGGCAGCGAAAAAGTTTTATTGGTTAGTAGGATTATATAGAGTATTATAAAAACAGAAATGACGATGGTATCCCTATAATTCGAGGGGCCGGTGACTTAGTATCTTTTGGTGACCATAACACCATCGCCCTGCCGCACCATTAAACCAATTATCATACTTTGCGGGATACCAAACACGTCAAACCCTAATATTGTAATAGGTTTTTAATTTCGGCTAACATTAAATCCCCTCGTAACCCATTGATTTCACTACCTAAAATTTTACGTCTAAAGCGCATGTAAATCGATCTAAGTAGCATCCAAATGCTAGTTGGGTTGATTTATGAAAATGCTAGTTTTCCAGTAATGCCCGGAATTAGCGGCGAACTATCGGGGAGCCAATGGGGTGGTATCCCAATTGACAATATAATTAGGCCATTAAAATGCGCTTAATGTAAATCAACCCAAGTAGCATAATAGTGATCCATTATATATGTCATAATCCAAACAATGCTAGTCTACGTTTTGGACCCATTGGGCTGCTCTGCCGCCGCTCTATACACAGAGTTTGCGTTATAAATATTATTTTCATTGACAACCCCCTAGCAACTTGTTATATCACGCATTGTAACCACCAAGGGAGCGGTGCAGCCGCGCTAGGGGTGGTCGAGGCAAACAGACAGGAGTTACCACGATGGTAAATGATGAAAGGCCGGATGATCCGATGGACTTGCTCGCGGATGCAATCACCGCTTTGAGCTACGAAGACGGATCGACGCCGCCGCAGCGCAAGCGCGTGCTCACCCAGATCGAGGATGAATTGTGGAACGGGGTGAAGCCGCCGTCCAAGCGCGGCGGGCGTGTTCCCAAGTTCTACCGGAAGGAAGTCGAGCGCATACGGGCAGACCAACGGACCTTGGCCGAGATAGCCATGGCTGAAGGTGTGAGCATCACAACAATCATGCGCGTTAAGCAGATCGGCAGGTATAAGAATGTGCCTTATATCCCGCGCGATGAGTACGACCGCAGCAAGGCGTACACTGTCAGGAAGATGGTGGAAGAGGCGAACCGTGGTGTGGAGCGCAGGCGCGGGCGTCCGTTCAAGTCTGGTCGCGGACCATTGACTGATGAAGAGAAGGAACGCATCGTGTTTGAGCGCAGGCCGTATGCGGAGATTGCGCAGGCATATGGTATCACCGTGGCCACGGTCAACCGCATCAAATACGAATACAACCGGCAGCTTTACGACAACGACGCCATGCACACGGCGCACAAAGCCATGCATGAGGCGATACGGAAAGACCCGCGCCACCCGCAGCTTATCGCGCAGGCGTACAAGGTGCCGGGGCAAGTGGTGCTCGCCATAAAGCGTGGCGATATCTGAATTGGTGCGTGGCCACAGTCAACCATCGCACCATAAGGTGGGCGGTTGCATCTCCCTTCCAAGTCCCAAGGTGCAGCCGTCCACCGCCATTACCACAGGAGGTAACAATGGAAAGCACGACCTTATCTGTTCGCAAGACGAATAAGTATGTCGGGACGTGGGCACACTTGGATGAGTGGGAGGACATCGGCACCGCTGAAATCATAGAGCGCAATGCCGAGGTGCAGGACCACGAAGACCCATGCGAACCCACGCTAATTCAAATGCTGCTCCGTGTCACCACGAACGAACCAAAGGATAATGAGGCGGTGAAGCTTGCTATCATGGATACGTTCTCGCGCCACGGGTGCAGCCACGAGTACGATTGCTGCGGGTGCTGGTCCACCACCGTTACCAATGTGCATTCGATGGGTGGAGGGTTCTTCTTGGTGACGCAGACGGCATCGCGCAACTACTGATTACCACAGGAGGTAACAACATGGTGAAGACAACCAGAGCGCAGCGCGAAGCACTCAAGCGCGTGTTCTCGCGGCACAGCCTCTATATCAACAGCTACAATAAACCCACGTCGAACGAGTTCAACGGCGAGGTGCGCAACTGCGGGCCGATATCGTACCGGCAGTTTCGCAAGCTTGCACAACCCACGTTCGGCATGGACGGGGCAATCGTGGTGCCGTGGTGTGGCATGTTTCTGGCG
>Ga0182741_1001313_pt1 | contig 33006 bp, 33 predicted proteins | sample eDN5th37CBELigOP_FD_128874 | JGI IMG/M metagenome (GOLD analysis project Ga0182741, IMG submission 128874) | Enriched Organic Plus compost microbial communities from Emeryville, California, USA - eDNA 5th pass 37_C BE-Lig OP (version 2) (version 2) ... | reverse complement strand
CGACGTCGACCTGGACGACCTCGAGGAGATCCTGGGCGGGGACTGCATGACCCTCGCCAGCGCGCTGATGGTGGCGGCCACGCCGATGGCGAGCCTCTTCGGCGGCCCGGAGGCCGCCGAGGGCCTCGAGGAGTCGGCCGAGCACCTCGCCGAGGCGGCCAAGAAGCTGCCCGCGGAGGTCCGCGACGACTTCGCCGTGATGGCCGCCGCGTTCGAGGAGTTCACGAAGGCGCTCGCCGCTGCCGACGTGGACCTGCAGGACCCGGCCGCCTTCTCGAACCCGGCGGCCATGGCCAAGCTGCAGCCGGCCCTCGAGGCCTTCGAGTCGGAGGAGCTCCAGCGGGCGCAGGAGAACATCGACCGCTGGCTCGACGAGCACTGCTCGGGCTGATCAGTAGCCGAAGCGCTCCATCGCCTTCGGTCGACGCTGCCAGTCCTTGTCGACCTTGACGATGAGCTCGAGGTAGGCGCCGTCGGGCAGCTGCTGGCGCACGGCGGTGCCTACCTCCTTGAGCACCTGGCCCTTGTGGCCGATCACGATGCCCTTCTGGCTCGGCCGCTCGACGATGATCTCGCAGCGGATGAGCGGCCAGTCCCACTCCACCACCCGGGTGGCGATCGAGTGGGGCAGCTCGTCGTGGGTCCGGCGCAGCAGCTGCTCCCGCACGAGCTCGGCCACCATGAACGCCTCGGGGACGTCGGTGACCATGTCGTCGGGGAAGTACTGCGGGCCCTCGGGCAGCCGCTCGATCAGGTGCTCGACGAGCGCGTCGACGCCGTCGCCGGTGCGCGCTGACACCGGGAAGTAGGCCTCCAGGTCGAGCTCGGCGGCCTTGGCCAGCTGCTCGACCACCTGGGCCTTCGACGCCTTGTCGACCTTGTTGACGACGCACACCGCGTCCTTGGGGACGAGGTTCGCGACCCACTGGTCGCCCCGACCGAACGGCTGGGTGGCGTCGATGACGAAGCACACGACGTCGACGTCGTCGATCGTGGACTCGGCGGTGGTGTTGAGCCGGGAGCCGAGCGCGGTGCGGGGCTTGTGGATGCCGGGCGTGTCAACGAAGACGATCTGCGCGTCGGGCCGGGTGAGCACCCCCATGATCCGGGTGCGGGTGGTCTGGGGCTTGTCGGAGGTGATCGCCACCTTCGTGCCGAGGATCCGGTTGAGGAGCGTGGACTTGCCCACGTTGGGGCGACCCACGAAGGTGACGAACCCGGACCTCATCGGCTGGCCTCCCCGGCGTCGACGGGGGCGGGGTCGCCCTCCGGGTCGTAGGTGGTGAGCCGGTGCAGCCGGATGCGGCCGATGCGGCGGCCCTGCACCCGCTGCGCGGTGAGCAGCCAGCCGTCGACCGCGACGGACTCGCCCTCCGCAGGCACCCGACCCAGCTGGGAGAGCATCAGGCCGCCGATCGTGTCCCAGTCGCCGGTGGGGAGGTCGGCCTCGATGAGGTCGTTCACCTCGTCGAGCGGCATCTTCGCGTTGACCCGCACGTCGCCACCGGGCAGCGGCTCGATCATCGGGTCCTCCACGTCGAACTCGTCGGCGATCTCCCCGAGCAGCTCCTCGATGATGTCCTCGAGGGTGATGAGCCCGGCCGTGCCGCCGTACTCGTCGACGGCGATCGCCATGTGGAACCGCTCCTGCTGCATCTCGCGCAGCAGCTCGGCCACGCGCTTGGTCTCGGGCACGAAGTGCGCGGGGCGGGCCAGCTCGGAGACCGGGCGGTCGCCCTTGCCGTCGCGCTCGGCCCGCATGAGGTCCTTGGCGTGGACGATCCCGATGACGTCGTCGATGCCGGTGCCGACGGCAGGGATGCGGCTGTACCCGTTCATGATCACGACCTCCATGGCGTCGGAGGCCCGGAAGTCCGCCGGGAACGTGACCATGTCGGTGCGGGGCACCATCACCTCGCGCACCACGGTGTCGCCGAGCTCGATGACGGACTCGATGAGCCTGCGCTCCTCCGCCTCGAGGACCTCGTCCTCCACCGCCTGGTCGGCGATGGCGAGGAGCTCGGCCTCGGAGGTGAACGGGCCCTGCTCGAGGCCCTTGCCCGGGAGGATCACGTTGGTCAGCCCGATCAGCCCGCGCGACAGGAGCCGCAGCGGCGGCCAGCTGGCCAGCGCCCGGATCGGCCGGGCGGCGGCGAGGGCGGCGCGGTCGGTGTGCTGGATGGCCCAGGTCTTCGGGGCCACCTCCGCGAACACGAAGAACACGGTGACGTTGAGGACGGTGGCCACGACCACGCCCCACGCGCCGAGCATGCGGGAGGACAGCACGCCGAGCAGGGTCGACTGCACGAGCTGGCTGGCCAGGACGACGAGCAGCGTCGGGTTGAGCCACTCCTGGTGCTCGACGAGGGACAGGAGCACCTCGCCGCGGCGGCCCTTCGTCTCGGCGAGGGCCTGCGCCTTGGCCTTCGACACGCGGGTCAGCGCCGTCTCGGCCACAGCCAAGAGGATCGACAGCAGGAAGAGGACGACGATCGCCGAGGCGATCAGCCAGTCGGCTGTCGTCATCGCCACCCCGATCGACTTGGAGGGTGGGATCTCACCGACGGTGATGGTAGCGGTCGAGCAGCTCGCGCTCGCGTGCCTGCATCGCCGCCGCCTCCTCCGGTTCGGCGTGGTCCATCCCGAGCACGTGGAGGACGCCGTGCACCACGAGCAGGGCCAGCTCGTCCTCGTAGCTGCCCGCGTGCTCGGGGGCCTGGCGGGCGGCCACGGCCGGGCACACGACCACGTCGCCGAGCAGCATCGGCAGCTCGGACACCTCGGGCGGGTCGCGGTCGGGACCGGTGCTGCCCGAGTCGGGCCAGCGGCCGCCGTCGACGGGGTCGTCGATCGGGAAGGCGAGCACGTCGGTCGGCCCCTCCTTGCCCATGTACCGCTGGTTGAGGGCGGCCATGACGTTCTCGTCGACGAAGGTGAGCGACAGCTCGGCGTCGCCTCGCACCCCGGAGTCCTCGAGCACGTGGGTGGCCAGCGCCACCCACCGGTGCAGCTCGACGGGGTGGTCGGTCTGCTCGTCGACGCCGAACACCTCGACCTCGCCGTCGGCGGGCGGCCGCCGCTTGCGGCCGGCCATCGGCAGCGGCGGCAGGTCGTCGACGAAGCCCTCGGGCAGGTCGTTCGGATCGGGGCGGTCGGGACCGCCCGGCTCGCCTGGCATCAGGCGCCCTGCCCCGCGGCCTCCGCGGCGGCGGAGCGCTCGTAGGCGTCGACGATGTCCTGCACGATCCGGTGGCGCACGACGTCCTTGCTCGTGAGGTGCACCCAGCCCAGCCCGTCGATCCCCGAGAGGATGCGCTCCAAGCCCCCGAGCCCGCTGCGGCCGCCCTGCACGTCGACCTGGGTGGTGTCGCCGGTGATGACGGCCTTGGACCCGAACCCGATGCGGGTGAGGAACATCTTCATCTGCTCGGGCGTGGTGTTCTGGGCCTCGTCGAGGATGATGAAGCTGCTGTTGAGCGTGCGACCCCGCATGTAGGCGAGCGGGGCGACCTCCACGGCGCCGCGCTCGAGCAGCTTGCCGGCGGCCTCGGTGCCGACCATGTCGTGGAGGGCGTCCCACAGGGGGCGCAGGTAGGGGTCGACCTTGGCCATGAGGTCCCCGGGCAGGAACCCGAGCCGCTCCCCCGCCTCCACCGCCGGGCGGGTGAGGATGATCCGGTCGACCTCCTTGGACTGGAGGGCCTGGACGGCCATGGCCACCGCCAGCCAGCTCTTGCCGGTGCCGGCGGGGCCCACCCCGAAGGTGATGACGTTCCGGCGGATGGCGTCGACGTAGCGCTTCTGGCCGCTCGACTTGGCCCGGATGGCGCGACCGCGGGCGGAGCGCAGCACCTCGGCGGTGAGGATCTCCGCCGGGCGCTCGTCGGCCCGCACCATCTCCACGCTGCGGCGGACGGTCCCCGCGTCGAGGCGGTGGCCCTGCTCGACGAGGACGATCAGGTCCTCGATGAGCGCGGCGACCCGCTCGGCGTCGTCGCCGGCGAGCGAGAACTCGTTGCCCCGCACGTGGATCGACGCGTCGGGGAAGGCGGCCTCGATGGCTCGGAGCACCTCGTCTCGCTCACCCAGGAGCGCAGGCATGAGGTGGTTGCCGGGGACGGAGATCTTGACCTGGGTGTGCGACACGGTGCCTTCAGGCTACCGGCGCGCGGGCGCCAGATCGCAGCCGGTTCGGGCCCGCCGAGCCGGCCGCGGCCTACGCTCCGGCCATGGGGACCGAGCAGCGCGCCGGTGGGCGGCTGTCGCTCACCGGCCGCACCGGCGGCGGGCTGGCCGCCCGGCTCGACGCCTGGGTGGCCGAGGCCCGGGTCGACGAGGCCGCCCGGGCCCGAGGGCGGGAGCGCTGGATGCTCGAGCTGGCCGAGCAGGAGGCCACGCTCGGCGGCGTGCTCCTCGATCTGGCCGAGCGGGCGGAGCCGGTGGTGGTGCGCACCGCCGCCGGCCGGGTGCACCAGGGCGAGGTCGACCTCGTGGGTTCCGACTTCGTGGCGCTGCGGATCGCCGAGGGGGTGGCGCTCGTGCCGCACCGGGCGGTGACGCTCGTGCGCACCGCACCCGGCGCCGCGGCACCGGTCGGGGCGCGGGGCCTGCGCAGCGAGGTCGGCCTGGCGGAGGTCCTGCGGGAGCTGGCCGCCGATCGGGAGCGAGCGATGGTCGTGCTGGCGGACGGGGGCGAGGCCGTGCGGGGCGCGCTGCACGCCGTCGGCGCGGACGTGCTCACGCTGCGGGTGGACGGCGACCCGCCGGCGCGGGTGCACGTGCCGCTCAGCGCGGTCGGCGAGGTGCTGCTCTGACCGCCGACGCGGCCCGGGGCTACCGGGTCGACTTGTTGGTCGGCTCGGGGTAGAGGTGCTCGAGGCTGCCCGGCTCGATGCGGGAGGCCTCGATGAAGCGATCCACGTCCTCCTGCTTGAGGCGGATCACCCGACCGAGCCGGTAGGCGGGCAGCTCCCCGTGGTCGATGAAGCGGTAGAGGGTGCGGGGGGTGATGCCCAGCCGCTTGGCCGCCTCCTGCGTGGAGAGCCACACGATCTCGGTGCTCATCGGCGCCACCCTACACCGATCCCGGCGCCCGTTGGAGGATTCCCGTTGATCTGGTGCCCTTTCGTCACCAGGAAAGCGGACGAACCGTGCCGAACCGATCCGGGGACGGGCGCGGCGACGCACGGGGGAAGCGAGGCGCATGGCGGCACAGCCCACGGGGGTCCCGACCTCCGACGACGGTCCCGGCCCTCCGGCCCGGCTGCGGACGGTCCGCCACGGCGGCGACCACCGCCCGCTGAACCCCCGCACGCTCGCGGGCGGGCTGCTCGTCGCGGCGAGCGCCGTCGGCCTGTTCGTCGCCGCGTCGCCCGACGACGGGGAGGCCGGTGCCCCGGTGGTCGTCGCCGCCGCGGACCTGCGGCCCGGTCATCGGATCGAGCCCGGCCAGGTGCGGGTCGAGCGCGCGGTGCTGCCCGACGGAGCCGGTGCGTTCGCCGCGCCCGAGGACGTGGTGGGCCGGATCGCGCTCGGCCCCGTCGGCGCCGGCGAGGTGGTCCAGCCCGCCGCGGTGTCAGCCGAGCGGGCGCCGGTCGAGTCGATGCGGGAGGTGGCGCTGTCGCTCCCCCGCGAGCAGGTGGCCGTCGGCCGGCTCCGGGTCGGTGACCGGCTCGACGTCTACGTCACCGCCGACGACGCCACCTCGGCCGTGGTGCACGGCGTGCCGGTGGTGCAGCTGAGCACCGGCGACGACGACGTCCTCGGCTCGGGCCGCGACGTGCGGCTCGTCGTGGCCGTGGCCTCACCCGACGCGGTGGCCGACCTCGTGCACGCCCTGCGCACCGGTGAGGTCACGGTGGTCCGCTCGACCTTCGCCAACGAGGTCGCGGCCACCGAGCCCGGCGCGACGGACGACGGCGAGGGCGGCACCGGCGCGCCCGCGGGCGGTCGCCGCTGATGCGGGAGCGCTACGTCCTCCTCGGCCTCGCCCAGGTGGGCAGCGCCTGGTTCCGTGCCGTCGGCCGCTGGTCCACCGACGGCACGCTGCCCGTCGAGCTGGTCAAGACCGTGTCGGTCGAGGAGGTCCGCACCCGCCTGCGCTCCGGCCGGGCGTTCTCGGCGCTGCTCGTCGACGATGCCGTGCCCGGGCTCGAGCGCGACCTGTTCGCGCTCGCCGCGGCGGGGGGCTGCGCCGTCGTGGTGGTCGACGCCGGCCGCAGCCAGCGGTCCTGGGCCGAGCTCGGGGCGGCGGCCTCGCTGCCGCCGGGCTTCGACGCCCGCGCCCTCCTGCAGGTCCTCGGCCAGGTGGCTCGCCCGATCGGGGCCGAGGGCGGCGTGGTGGCGGACCGGCTCGACCCGGCGGTGGCGTCGCCTGTCGGCACCGTGCTCGGGCGGCTCGTGGCGGTGACCGGCGCCGGTGGGACCGGGGCCTCCACGGTGGCGATGGCGCTGGCGCAGCACGCGGCCGGCCGCCATCGGGCGGGCGCGGTCCTCCTCGCCGACCTCGCCCGCCGCGCCGACCAGGCGATGCTCCACGGCACGCCCGACGTCGTGCCCAGCGTGCAGGAGCTGGCCGAGGCCCACCGGCTCGGCACCCCCGACGCGACGTCGATCCGGTCGCTCACCTGGCAGATCGCCACCCGCGGCTACGACCTCCTCCTCGGCCTGCGCCGCCCGCGGGACTGGACGTCGCTGCGGCCGGCCACGGTGCGCGCCGCGGTCGAGGGCCTGCGCCGCGCCTACGAGCTGACCGTCGCCGACGTCGACCCCGACCTCGAGGGCGAGCGGGAGACCGGCTCGCTCGACGTCGAGGACCGCAACGCCCTCGCCCGCACCGCGGTGGCCGCCGCCGACCTCGTCGTGGTGGTCGGCGGCTCGGACCTGAAGGGCGTCCACTCGCTGCTGCGGGTGGTGCGCGACGTCGTCGCCCACGGGGCCGAGCCGGGTCGCGTGCTCCCGGTCCTCAACCGGGCGCCGCGCGCACCCCGGGCCCGGGCCGAGCTGGCCCGAGCCCTGGCCGCGCTCGGCACCGGCGCCACCGCCGGCGGGTCCGGGCCGGAGGTGGCCGGGCTGCCCTCCCCGGTCTTCCTCGGCGAGCGCCGGCACCTCGACCTCGCGCTCCGCGACGTGAGCCGCCTCCCCGACGCCTGGCTCCGCCCCATCGGCGCCGCGGTGCTCGACCTCCTCGCCGTCGTCGAGGGCCCGCGCCCCGGGGGAGGCCCCGAGCCCGTGCGCCTGCCCGCGGGCGCCGTCACCGCCTGGACCGACGAGGACGCCGTCGGCTGAGGCGCGACCGACGCGCTGCTCGGGGCGGGCGCCAGGCCCGGGCGGAGGCCCGCCGGGATCGGGACCTTTGCCCCTACTGGTCCGAAACCGGCAGCCGTAGCGTCGAGAGCGCGGGACGGACCCCCACGTCGACCGCGAACCCGTCGACGCTCCCAGCGACCGCCCCGCAGAAGCGAGGTGGCAATCGTGGACAAGCTCGACATCGCGCGATGGCAGTTCGCGATCACGACCGTCTACCACTTCCTGTTCGTCCCGCTGACGATCGGCCTGAGCTTCCTCGTGGCCTGGCTGCAGACCCGGTGGCACCGCACCGGTGACCCCACCTACCTGCGGCTCACGAAGCTCTACGGGAAGCTGTTCCTGATCAACTTCGCGCTCGGCGTCGTCACCGGCATCGTGCAGGAGTTCCAGTTCGGCATGAACTGGAGCGACTACTCCCGCTTCGTCGGCGACATCTTCGGCGCCCCGCTGGCCATCGAGGGCCTGCTCGCCTTCTTCCTCGAGTCGACCTTCCTCGGCCTGTGGATCTTCGGGTGGGGGCGCCTGAAGCCGCGCCTGCACCTGGCCACGATCTGGCTGGCCGCCATTGGCACGATGCTGTCGGCCTACTTCATCCTGGCCGCCAACTCGTTCATGCAGAACCCCGTCGGCGCCGAGGTGAACCTCGCGACCGGCCGGGCCGAGCTCACCGACTTCTGGAAGGTGCTGACCAACCCGGTGGTGCTCGTCACGTTCCCGCACACGATCGCGGCGGCGTTCCTGACCTCCGGTGGCCTCGTGCTGGGCGTCGCCCTGTGGCACCTCGTGCGCCGTGGCCAGGACGCCGACGCCTTCCGGATCGCCGCTCGCCTCGGGTCGGTCGTGATGATCGCCGCAGCCGCGGTGGTCGTCCTCACCGGCGACTGGCAGGCCCGGGTGATGACCGACGTCCAGCCGATGAAGATGGCCGCGGCCGAGGCGCTCTACGACAGCAGCGACCGGGCCAGCTTCTCAGTGTTCACGATCGGGACCCTGGGAGACCACGAGGAGCTGTGGTCGCTGCGCATCCCCGGCCTGCTGTCGTTCCTCGCCGAGGGCGACTGGAACGCCACGGTCGAGGGGATCAACGACCTGCAGGCCGAGTACGAGGCGACCTACGGGGCGGGCTCGTCGTACAAGCCGAACATCCCGATCACCTACTGGACGTTCCGGCTCATGATCGGCGTCGGCCTCCTCGGTGCGGTCGCCGCGGCATGGGTGCTGTGGCGGCTGAAGCGCCACGACGCCCGCTTTCCGGACGCCAGGTGGGTCGTGGCGATCGCCGTGCTGCTGCCCCTCACGGGCGTGCTCGGCAACACGTTCGGGTGGATCTTCACCGAGATGGGCCGCCAGCCCTGGGTGGTCTTCGGCCTCATGCCCACCGCCGCCGGCGTGTCGCCCGGCGTGTCCGCCGCCCAGGTCCTGCTCACGATGACCGGGTTCACGCTGCTGTACGGCCTGCTCGCCGTCATCGAGGTCCGGCTACTGCTGTCGACGATCCGGGCCGGGCTGCCCGACGCCGAGCCTGAGCTGGGCGCCAGCACCCGGGCCGAGGACGACGCCGCCCACGACGAGCCGCTGGTGCTCGTCTACTAGGAGGATCGATGGAGCTCACCACCGTCTGGTTCATCCTCATCGCCATCCTGTGGATGGGGTACTTCCTCCTCGAGGGCTTCGACTTCGGCGTCGGGATCCTCACCCGGCTCCTGGCCCGCGACGAGGACGAGCGCCGGGTGCTCATCAACACGATCGGTCCGGTGTGGGACGGCAACGAGGTGTGGCTGCTCGTCGCCGGCGGCGCCACCTTCGCCGCCTTCCCCGAGTGGTACGCCACCCTCTTCAGCGGCTTCTACCTGCCGCTGTTCCTCATCCTCGTGGCGCTCATCTGCCGCAACGTCGCGTTCGAGTTCCGGGGCAAGCGGTCCGACCCGTCGTGGCGGCAGTGGTGGGACCGGGCCATCTTCTGGGGCTCGCTCGTCCCGGCGGTGCTGTGGGGCGTGGCCTTCGGGAACATCGTCCGCGGCGTCCCGATCGACGCCGACAAGGAGTTCGTGGGGAACCTCCTCGACCTCCTGAACGCCTACGCGCTGCTCTTCGGCGTGGTCACCCTGCTGCTGTTCACCACCCACGGAGCGGTCTTCGCCGCCCTCAAGACGACCGGTGAGCTCCGCCGCCGGGCCCGGGTGCTCGGCCTCCAGTCCGGGGTGCTGACCGCGGCGGTCGCGGTGGCGTTCCTGGTGTGGACCTACGACGTGCGTGCCGGGGCGCAGCTGCTCGGCTGGTACGTGGCGCTCGCGGGGATCGCCGCGCTGGCGCTGGTCGGCGCGCTCGTCGCCCTCCAGGCCGACCGGGAGGGCTGGGCGTTCGTCGGCACCGCCGTCACGATCCTCGCCGCGGTGGCCGCGCTGTTCACGGTGCTGTTCCCCGAGGTGATGCCCTCGACGATCGACCCGGCGCACTCGCTGACCACCACGAACGCCGCCAGCACCGACTACACGCTCGGGATCATGACCTGGGTGGCGGTGCTGTTCACCCCGATCGTGCTCGCCTACCAGGGCTGGACCTACTACGTGTTCCGCCGGCGCATCGGCGTCCACCACGTCCGGGCGCCCAAGGGGCCCGAGGCCCCCGCCGCGCCCGCTGAGCCCGCCGAGCCGGCCCACCGGTGAAGCCGCTCGACCCCCGCCTGCTCCGCCACGCCCGGGCCGCCCGCCGGCACGTGGCGGCGACGGTGGTGGTCGGCACGCTGACCGGTGCCCTGGTGCTCGTGCAGGCGCAGCTGCTGGCGACCGGCATCGCCCGGGTGGTGACCGAGGGGGTCGGCGCCTCGGCGATCGCCCCGCTGCTGGCCGGCCTCGCCGCGGTGGTCACCGGACGGGCCGCGCTCGCGTGGGTGACCGAGGTGGTGTCGCACCGCTCGGCGGCGGCGGTGAAGTCGCGCCTGCGGCAGCTCCTCGTGCGCCAGGCGGCCGCGCTCGGACCAGCCGCCAGGCCGGCGGACCGGGCGGAGCTGGCGACGCTCGCGATCGACGGCCTGGACGGGCTGGACGGCTACTTCAGCCGCTACCTGCCCCAGCTCGGCCTGGCGGTGACCGTGCCGGTGCTCGTCATCGCCCGACTGGCGCTGGCCGACCTCACCACGGCGGCGATCGTCGTGCTCACCGTGCCGCTCATCCCGGTGTTCATGGTGCTGATCGGCAAGGCCACCCAGGCCGCCACGGCTCGCCGGTGGCGGGCGCTGGCCCGGCTGTCGCACCACTTCCTCGACGTGGTGACCGGGATGCCCACGCTGCGGGCCTTCGGGCGGGGCAAGGCCCAGCCCGACGCGGTGCGCCGGGTGACCGCCGACTACCGCACGGCCACGATGGCCACGCTGCGGGTGGCGTTCCTGTCCGCGCTCGCCCTCGAGCTGCTCGCCACGCTCTCGGTGGCGCTCGTCGCGGTGAGCGTGGGCCTGCGCCTCGTCGGCGGCGACCTCGACCTCCAGACCGGGCTGCTCGCGATCATCCTCGCCCCCGAGGCGTACCTGCCGATCCGCGAGGTGGGGGTGCGCTTCCACGCCGCCGCCGACGGGCTCGCCGCCGCCGACCGGGCCTTCGCCGTCATCGACGCGCCGGTGGCGCGCGGCGGCGCCGAGCAGGACGTGCCCGACGTGCGCGACGGCGGCGCCGTCGAGGTCCGCGGGGCGCGCATCACCCACCCGGGTCGGGACGGAGCCGCCCCGGACGGCGTCGACCTCGTGGCCCGACCCGGTGAGGTCGTCGCCCTCGTCGGCCCGAGCGGCGCCGGCAAGACCTCGCTCCTGTCGGCCCTGCTCGGGACGGTGCCCCTGGCCGAGGGGTCGATCGTGGTGCACGGCGGCGGCCGCCGGGTCGAGCTCGGCGAGCTGGACCTCGCCGCCTGGCGGCGCCGGCTGGCCTGGCTCGACCAGGCGCCCCACCTCTTCGCCGGCACGGTGGCCGACAACGTGCGGCTCGCCGACCCGGGCGCATCGGACGACGCGGTGCGACAGGCGCTCGACGCCGTGGGGCTCCACGGGCTCGACCTCGACCGGCCCGTCGGGGAGGGCGGGGCGGGCCTGTCCTCCGGCGAGCGGCGGCGGGTGGCGCTGGCCCGGGCGGTGCTGCGCGACGCGCCGGTGGTGCTCCTCGACGAGCCGACGGCCGGACTCGACGAGGCGACCGAGGCGGTCGTGATCGACGCGATCCGCCGGGTCGCGCAGCGGTCGGTGGTGCTCATGGCCGCCCACCGGCCGGGCGCCATCGCGGCGGCGGACCGGGCGGTGCCGGTGACCGCCAGCGGTGGCCGGGAGGCGGAGGCGCCGGCGGAGCCCACCGCGACCGTGATGGCGGGGGTCCTGGCGTGAGCGCGCTGCGGTGGGCGCTGCGGTTCGGGCGGGTCGAGCGCCGCGGCCTGCTCGCCGCGGTCGCGCTCGGCGCGCTGGCGTCGGGCGCGGCGGTCGCCCTGACCGCCACGTCCGCGTGGCTGATCGCCCGGGCCAGCCAGCAGCCGCCGGTGCTGCACCTGATGGTGGCGATCGTGTCGGTGCGGGCGTTCGGGCTGAGCCGCGGCGTCCTGCGCTACCTCGAGCGCCTCGTCAGCCACCACGCGTCGTTCCGCATCCTCGGCGAGCTCCGGGCGACGGTGGTCGCCCGGCTCGAGCGACTCCTCCCCGACCGGGCCACCGGGCCGGGGGCGCTGTCGAGCGGTGAGCTGCTGGCCCGCTTCGTCGGTGACGTCGACGGGCTCCAGGACCTGTGGGCCCGGGTGGTGGTGCCGGCGGCGTCGACGGTGGTCGTCGGCGCCGCGGCGGTGACGCTGTCCAGCCTCCTGTCGCCGCTGGCGGGCCTCGCGCTCGGGCTGAGCCTCGTGGCTGCCGCGGTGGTGGCGCCGCTGCTCTCCCAAGCCGCGGCCCGCGACGCCGCCGAGCGGCTGGCGCCGCTGCGGGGCCGCTACCAGGCCGAGCTGCTGGAGGTGCTCGACGGGGCCACCGACCTCGCCGTCTACGGCGGGCTCGACGACCGGCTCGACCGGCTGGCGAGCGTCGACGATGCCCTGGCCCGAGCCGAGGCCCGCACCACCGGCGCCGGCGGGCTCGGGACCGCCCTCGCCGCGCTGGCCGCCGGCGGGGCGACGGTGGCCGGGCTCGGCTTCGGTGCCGCGGCCGTGGCCGCCGGGACGCTGGCCCCGGTGAACGTCGCCGTCGTCGCGCTCGTGCCGCTCGCCCTCCACGAGATCGTCGCCAACCTGACCGCCGCCGCCCACCGGCTCCCCGACCTCGCCACGGCCGCCCGCCGGGTGCGCGAGGTGTGCGAGCGCCCCGCCCCGGTGAGCGATCCGCCGTCGCCGCAGCCGGTACCGGCCGGCCCGCTGGGGCTGCGGGTCGAGGGCCTCGTGGCCGGCTGGTCGTCCGACGCGCCGCCGGTCCTGCGGGGCGTCGACCTCGACCTGCCCGCCGGGTCCCGCACCGTCGTCGTCGGCGAGAGCGGCTCGGGCAAGAGCACCCTCGCCGCGGTGCTGCTGCGGTTCCTGGAGCCCGCCGGCGGCCGGGTCGAGCTGGTCGGCCCCGGCGGCGAGGCCGTCGACGTTCGGGCGGCGGCGGCCGACGCCGTGCGCGGCGCCATCGCGTGGTGCGCGCAGGACGCCCACCTGTTCGACTCCACGATCGAGGCGAACCTGCGCGTCGCCCGGCCCGACGCCACCCGGACCGAGCTGCGGGCGGCCCTGGAGCGGGCGCAGCTGGCCGAGTGGGTGGACTCGCTGCCCGCCGGGCTCGACACCCCCGTCGGCGAGCACGGCCGGTCGCTGTCGGGCGGTCAGCGCCAGCGGCTGGCCCTGGCCCGGGTGCTGCTCGCCGACACGCCGATCGTCGTGTTCGACGAGCCCACCGAGCACCTCGACGAGCCCACCGCCCGGGCGCTCGCCGCGGACCTGCTCGCCGTCGCCGAGGGCCGCACCGTCCTCGTGCTCACCCACCGCCCCGAGCTCTTCGAGCCGGTCGACCGGGTCGTGCGCCTCGAGGACGGCCGGACCGTGCCGCTCACCCCCGTCGCCGCGGCCGTCGCCTGACCGCCCCGGCCCGGCGGGGCTCGTCGAGGGACGCGCCGATGGCCGTCAGCTCGTCGACGACGGCCTGCACCGCCCGCCGGGCGTAGCGGTCCGGGCGGGCAAGGGCGCTGAGCGCCCGGTGCGAGCGCACGCCGGTCAGGGGCCGCAGGACGAGGCCGCGCCCGGTGCTCGTGGTGAACCGAGGGAGCAGGGCGAGGCCGGCGCCGGCCCGGACGAGCTCGGCGACGAGCTGGTTGTCCTTCACTCGGAAGCGCCGCTCGAGGTCCTCGCCGGTGGCCCGCTCGACGGTCAGGAGGATCGTGTCGAACGGGTAGCCCACCGGCACGCCGATCCACACGGTGCCCCGCAGCAGGTCGGGGGTGAGCACGACGTGCTCGGTGAGCGGGTGGCCCTCGGGCAGCGCCACGTCGATCGGCTCGTCGGTGAGGACGCGGCGGACGAGGCCGTCGCTCCCCACCGGGAAGTCGGCGGTGAGGCTGTGGGCGATGACGACGTCGCAGTCCAGGGTGCGCGAGGCGTACTCGGCCTCGGCGAGGTCGAAGTCCTCGAGCTCGAGGACGACGTCGCGGTCGCGCAGGCGGGTGACGAGCGCCGGCAGCAGCGCCGTGCTGGCCGACGGCAGGCCACCGACGCGCACCCGTCCCCGGGGCTGACCCCGGGCGGCGTCGAGCCGGGCCTGCACCTCGGCCAGGACGGCGGTGACCTCGTCCGCGGAGGCGGCGAGGAGCTCCCCCTCCGGGGTGAGGCGGAGGCCCCGGCCGGCCCGCTCGACGAGCCGCACGCCGAGCTCGCGCTCGGCGGTGCGCAGCTGCTGGGAGAGCGCTGAGGGCGTGCGGTGGGTGGCCGCGGCCACCGCGGCCAGGCTGCCCCGCACCGCGAGCTCCCGGAGCAGCTCCAGGTGGGCCACGTTCATGTAGGGAGCCTAAACCGTTGCTTCAGAAGGTTTCGCTGGACTGAACGGACGGGCGCGCGGAGGTTGGGAGCCGTGCCCGCCCGCCACGTCGCCGCTGCCGTGCTCACCGCCGTCATCTGGGGTCTGAACTTCATCGCCATCCGGGCGTCGCTCGACGTGTTCCCGCCGCTCTTCCTCGCCGCGCTGCGCTTCGCCGTGCTGGCGGTCCCCGTCGCGGTGCTGGTCCCCCGCCCGGCCGTGCCGGCCCGCTGGGTCGTCGCCTACGGGCTCGGCTTCGGCACCCTCCAGTACGTCGGGCTCTACCTCGGCATGGAGGGCGGCGTGCCCGCCGGGCTGGCCTCGCTCGTCCTCCAGGCGTCGGCCCCGTTCAGCGTGGTGCTCGGCGCGCTGCTCCTCCGGGAGGCGGTCACCCCGACGAAGGCCGCCGGCGTGATCGTCGCCGTGCTCGGCCTCGGGCTCGTCGGCTGGTCCCGGGCGGCCAGCGGCGAGTGGGCCCCGTACCTGCTCGTGGTCCTCGGCGGCGTCGGCTGGGCGCTCGGCAACCTGGCCAGCCGCCAGGCCCGGGCACCGCAGCCGCTGCACTTCACGCTCTGGATGACGGTGGTGCCTCCGCTGCCGCTCCTCGCCATGTCGCTGCTGACCGAGGGGCCGCGGGAGATCGGCGACGCCCTCGCCGCCGCCCGCACGGCCGACGCCGTCCCGGCCTGGCTCGGCCTCGCGTTCACGATCGTGCTCGGCACCGTGGTCGGGGCGGCGATCTGGAACCGGCTCATGGCGCAGCACCCGGTGAGCACGGTGGCCCCGTTCTCGATGCTGGTGCCGGTCACCGGACTGCTGGCGGGCTGGGCGATCCTCGACGAGGCGCCGGCGCTGCTCGAGCTGGCCGGCGGCGCCCTCGTCATCGCCGGCGTCCTGGCTGCCTCCCGCAGCACGGCCGCGGTACCGCGTCCTGGGCCAGCACCGGCTCCGGTCGCGGCCGGGTCCCGCTGACCAGCGAGCGGCCGACCGGCGGGCGATGCCCCGATCGTGGACGCCACGCCGCTGGCGAGGTGGCCGCGCCATGCCGGCTGCCTGCTCCCGGCGCCCGCCCGCTGACGAGGTGGGGGTTCCGGCGGGGCGCCGGGTGTGGTTGGCTCGGCAGGAGGTGGGCGATTTGGTGGGGAATGTCCCGTTGGGGGACCGACCTGGGGAGCGGCGACCGTGCAGCGTGGCGACGACCGAGCGAGCAGCAGCGCGACGACGGCGCTGCGTCGGCGACCGCCGGCGGCGACGCCGTGAGCACGGCCGAGCGCTCCCCGCTGGAGCTGATCGAGCTGGCGGTGCAGGAGCGGGCCAAGGACCTCGCGCTCGACATGTCCGGCACGGGCGGCGCCGAGAAGCTCCGAGCGCTCATCGCCGACGAGATCGCCCGCTGGAGCGACGCTGCCCGCCGCGGGCTGCGCGCCCACGACCTCGCCCAGCCCGAGGTCGTCGCCGAGCGGGCCTTCCGGAACCTCGCGGGGTACGGCCCCCTGCAGCCCCTCCTCGAGGACGACGACGTCTGGGAGATCATGATCAACGCCCCCGACGCCGTCTTCGTGAAGCGCCACAGCGGCCCGTCGGGGTACCACGACGAGGTCTTCCACGACGACGACCACGTCGTCCGGGTCGTCACGAAGATCCTCGACGACGCCTCCGGCGCCCACCGCAAGCTCGACCCCACCGAGGGCCTCCAGGACGCGCAGCTCGACGGCGGCGCTCGGGTGCACATCGTGCACCGGGACGTGAGCCGCGGTGGACACCTGATGGTGAACATCCGCAAGTTCACCGGTGTGCCGTTCCGCCACCTCGGCGAGCTCGTCGAGCGAGGCATGCTCACGGAGCAGGTCGCGGCGTTCCTGCGAGCCGCGGTCCGAGCCGGGCTCACCGTCGTCGTCGCCGGCCCGCCGGGCAGCGGGAAGACGACCCTCCTGTCCTGCTGCACCGCCGAGCTCGACCCGGCCCGGCGCGTCGTCGTCGCCGAGGAGGTCTTCGAGGCCGACGTCCCCCTCCCGAACGTGGCCAGCATGCAGACCCGCGCGGCGCGCGGCGATCGCAGCGCTGTGGACCTGCGCCGCCTCGTGTCCGGGTTCCTGCGCATGGCGCCCGACGTCGCCGTGGTCGGGGAGGTGCGCGACCGCGAGGCCATGCCCCTGCTGCTCACGCTCTCCTCCGGCGTGCAGGGGTTCACCACCATCCACGCCGGCTCGGCTCGCCAGGCCCTCACCCGCCTGCGGTTCGTCGCTCAGCTCTCCGACGCTGGGGCCAACCTCCCGCTCTCCGCGCTCAACACGCTCGTCACGGACAGCATCGACGTCGTCGTCCACTGCCGCCGGGGCCCGGAGGGGCCACAGGTCACCGAGGTGATCGCCGTGGAGGACCTGGCGGGCGGCCCCGACGCCGCGCAGCTCACCGCCACCCAGCTCTTCGAGCGGACCACGGCCGGGGCGCTCCAGTGGTCCGGGTCGCTCCCCGGTCGGGCGGCCCGGCCGCTCGCCGAAGCCGGCTACGACGTCCGGGCCCTCCTCGGCGCCGACCGCGCGGAGGTCTCCTGGTGACCGCCGCGCTCGTCGCGCTGGCCGGTGCCGTCGGGGTGCACCTGCTCTGGACCGGCACCGTCGGCGGACGGAGCGCCATCCTCCCCCGTCGGGCGACCCCGAGCCGCGACCGGCGCCTGCAGGTGTGGCTGGCCCAGACCGGCCTCGGCTCGCACCCGAGCGCGCTGCGGCACCTCGCCGTGACGATGGCCGTCACCGGAGCCGTCGGCGGTGTCGGCGCCTTCCTCCTCTTCGCGGGGCCGCTCCCGGCCCTCGTCGCCGCCGGGTTCGGCGCCAGCCTGCCGCCGGCGTGGCTGCGCCGGCGACGCACCGCTCGACGCGAGGCGGCGATGGAGGCGTGGCCCCGCCTGCTCGAGGAGATGCGGCTCCTCACCTCGTCGCTCGGGCGGTCGGTCCCCCAGGCGCTCGTCGAGGTCGGCCGTCGCGCCCCCGACGAGCTCCGCCCCGCGTTCCGGGCCGCCGAGCGGGAGTGGCTGCTGTCGACCGACTTCGCCCGCACCGCCGCGGTGCTGAAGGCCCAGATGGCCGACCCCACGGCGGACGCCGTCGCCGAGACGCTGCTCATCGCCCACGAGGTGGGCGGCGCCGACCTCGACCGGCGCCTCGAGGCGCTCATCGAGGATCGAGTCCAGGACCTGCAGGGCCGCAAGGACGCCCGGGCGAAGCAGGCCGGCGCCCGCTTCGCCCGCCGGTTCGTGCTCGTCGTGCCGGCGGGCATGGCGATGGCTGGCATGTCCGTCGGCAACGGCCGGGCCGCCTACCAGACGCCCTCGGGCCAGCTGCTGGTGGCGACCGCGCTGGGACTCGTCGTGGTCTGCTGGCTGTGGGCGGGCCGCATCATGGCGCTGCCCGAGGAGGAGCGGGTGCTCGATGGCTGAGGTCCGCCCGTGAGCCGACTGGCGCTGGCCAGCGCGCTCGGCCTCGGCATCGGCGCCGCGCTCCTGCTCGGGCAGCTCCGCTGGTTCCGGCGGGCGCCGCTCACCCAGCGCCTGGCTCCCTACCTGCCCGGCGGGTCCGCGCTGCCTGGGGCCCGCCCCGACGCCGGCTCCTGGAGCGCGGTGCTCGGCCCGTGGGCCCGCACCACCGGCGCCCGCCTCTCCCGGCTGCTCGGCGTCGAGGAGGACCTGTCGCTCCGCCTGCGCCGGCTGCACGCCGACGTGGACGCCACCTCGTTCCGCCTCCGCCAGCTGGGCTGGTCCGCCCTCGCCTTCGGCTGCGGGACCGTCCTCGCCGCCGCGGCCACACCGCCGCTGCCGATCGCCGCCCTGCTCACCGTCGGCACCGGTGCGCTCGCGTTCCTCGTCGTCGAGCACCGGCTCTCCACCGCCTCGGCCCGCCGCCAGGAGCGCCTGTTCCGTGAGCTGCCGGTGATCTGCGAGCAGCTCGGCATGCTGCTCCGGGCCGGGTACTCGCTGGGCGCCGCGCTCGACCGGCTGGCCCGCCGCACGTCCGGCGTGTGCGCCGAGGACCTCCGCCACGTCACCGGCCGCATCCGCCAGGGGCTCGACGAGGCCGCCGCCCTGCGGGAGTGGGCCGACGTCGCCGCCGTCCCCGCCCTCCACCGGGTGGTCGGCGTGCTCGCCCTCAACCGACAGGCCGGTGACCTCGGCCGCCTCATCGGCGAGGAGGCGCGCTCGATCCGCCGCGACGCCCACCGGACCCTCGTCGAGGCGATGGAGCGCCGGGCCCAGCAGGTCTGGATCCCGGTCACCGTGGCCACGCTCGTGCCCGGGGCGATCCTCCTGGCGATCCCGTTCGCCGAGGCCCTGCGCCTCTTCTCGGAGACCTGACGACGCCGACCCACCCAAGGAGGACCCATGCCCGATCCCCTGGCCGTGCACCGCTACCTCTGCGCCTGGCTGGCCACCACCGGCGCCCGGCTCCGCGACGACGACCGCGGCGAGGGCGTGATCAGCGCCGCCATCGCCGTGCTGATCATGGCCGGCATCGGCGCGCTCATGTGGGCCGGCTTCAAGGCGATGTGGGAGGACACCGAGGACAGCACCCGCGAGAAGGTCGCCGAGATCGGCGAGTGACCGACCACGAGCGGGGCACGGGCCTGATCGCCACCGCAGGCGGGGTCCTCGTGTTCCTGCTGTTCGTCCTGTTCGCGGTGCAGCTCCTCTTCTCGCTGTACGCCAGCTCCACCGTCACCGCCATCGTCCACGACGCGGCGGCCCAGGCCGCCACCACCGCCGACCCCGACCTCGACGCCATCGAGCGGGAGGCCCGCGCCCGCCTCGGTCGCGTCGGCGACACCGCCACCTTCACCTGGTCCACCGAGGACCTCGACGGCGACGGTGCCGTCGACTCGATCGCGCTGCGGGTCGTCGCCACGCCACCTCGCCTCGTCCCCCGCTCCATCGGCCGCGGGGTCGGCCTCGGCCCGATCGACCGCACCGCCACCGCTCGGGTGGAGGCGCTCCAGCCGTGACCGCCCGCTCGGCGCCAGCCGTCCCCCGCCTCGCCGGCGACGCCGGCCAGGTGGGCGGCATCGAAGCGCTCCCGTTCGGGCTGCTCGTGTTCGTGGTCGGAGGCCTGCTCGTGGCCAACGCCTGGGCGGTGGTCGACGCCAAGCTCGCCACCGACGCCGCCGCCCGCGAGGCGGCCCGGGCCTACGTCGAGGCCCCGGACGCCGTGGCCGCGGAGCGTGCCGCGGTCGCGGCCGCGCGGGCCGCCATCGACGGGCACGGGCGCGACGGCGATCGGGCCGCGGTGCGCCCGATCGGGACGCTGCGCTTCGCCCGCTGCGAGCGGGCCACGTTCGAGGTCTCCTACGCGATCCCGGCGCTGTCGCTGCCCTTCATCGGTGGCCTCGGGCCGTCCCCGCTCACCGTTCGCTCCCAGCGCAGCGAGGTGGTGGACCCGTTCCGCGACGACGTGCCCGGAGAGGCCGACGGGTGCGGCTGAACCGGGGGCTCCAGCCCGATCGAGGCGACGGAGGGTCGGTGCTGGTCCTCGTGCCCGCTGGCTTCCTCGTCATGCTGCTGCTGGCGTCGATCGCCTTCGACCTGTCGCTGCTGCTCCTCCGGCAGCGCCAGGCGAGCAGCCTGGCCCACGATCTCGCCAACGACCTCGCCACGCTCGCCCTCGACGAGCCGCACCTGCGAGCCACCGGCGGCTACCGACTCGACGAGGCGCGGGCCGCGGCGATCGGCCGGGACCTGGCGCTGGCCAGCGATCTGGCCGAGCAGCTGTCCGCGGTCGAGGTGGTGCTCCTCGACGACGACGAGGTGCAGGTCACCGTGCGAGTGCAGGTGGACTACGTGTTCGCCCGGGCGATCCCGGGAGCGAGCGACGGCGCCGAGGTGGCCGCCACCGCGGTCGCCGAGGCGATGACCGGCTGACCGACACCGCGCCAGGGGCCGGCTCAGCGAGGCGGCAGCACGAGCTCCTGGCCCGGCAGCAGCAGGTCGGGGTTGCCCGGGGCCACGAGGCGGTCGAGGTTGGCGTCGATCAGCGTGCGCCAGTAGCGGGCCACGTCGCGGTCGGCGGTGGAGCGACCCTCGCCGGTCAGGACCGCTTCGGCGATCGACCAGAACGACATCCCCGGCTCGACCACGACCGTCTCGGCGGGCTCCGATGGCGCCGACGGCGCTGCGGCGACGGGAGCGGCGGGCACCGGCACGGCGGGCGGGGCCGGCGGCAGGGAGGTGGCGGGCGCAGGTCGAGCTGGACGATCACCCGGCGCGTCTGCGAACGGAGCGGTGGTGACGGTGGTGGACGGGGTGGGCGCTGGTGGGGGCTCGGCGTCGATCCCGGTCGTGGGGGACGTCGTGGTCGTGGGAGACGTCGTGGTCGTGGTGCTCGGGCGCACGGTGGTGGGCGAACCCGGCGGCTCGAGGCGGGTCATCGTGGCCGTCCCGGACCCTTCGACCTCGAGCGGCGCCTGCTCGGCGGGTGCGGTGGCGGGTGGCGGCGCTGGGTCGGCGCCCACTGGACCGCTCGCGACCAGCCCGACGGTGAGCGACGCCGACGCGACCGCCGGGCCGACTCGGCGGAGCGCCGCCGGCGAGACGGCGTCGGCGAGCGCTCGCAAGCCGACCACCCACCCGCTGACGACCTGGAGGGCCAGCGCCACCGTCAGCCACGCAGCGAGGCACAGGCCGGTGAGCCACACGAGCAGGGCCGCCGCCTCGCCGGGCCCGACCTGCCCGTACCAGGCCTCGAGGTCGGCGAGGCCGGTCGACGTCGGTGGGGAGAGGCGCCGACCCGCGGCCCAGAGCACCCAGGTCCCGGCGCCGGTCGCGAACGGTGCGCCCGCCAAGGCGCGTGGGGTCCAGCTCATGCTCGTCCTCCTTGCTGCGGGACGGTCAGCACCGTCCCGTCGTCGCGGACCACCTCCGGCGGGCCGCACGGTCCATCTGGTGCCCGAAGCGCGACCGCGCGGGGGACGACCAGGGTCGGGGGCACCTCGAGGGCGCCGTCGGCGGCCCACCCGGGGAAGAGGAACACCTCGCCGGTGCCTGGTCGGCGCAGCGCCACGGTGGCCTGCCCGTCGCAGTCCCAGTCCCCCACCACCACCTCGTCACCCGGCTGCCCCACCTGGAAGGTCACGGTCCCGACGGACACCGTGCCGCCGTGGACCCGCACCGGCTGACAGGCCCCGCCACCGAGGTCCACGACGGCGCACGGCTCGTTCGGCGGGCTGGGCGCCGACGGCCCCTCGGCCGGGTCGTGGCTGTCCGAGCCGAGCGAGCGCCAGGCGCCCGCGACGAGGAGCGACGCGCCGAGCGCCGCGACTGCGGCGGCTCGCCAGCCGGAGCCGCGCGCCGGTGACCGCCGGTGGCGGGCGGGAGGGCCCGGGCGCCGGCCCAGCCGCCGCGGGACCGGTCGGACGGCGGCCGCCTCTGGCCGCGCCCCGCTGGGATCGTCGCGGTCGAGGAGCCGAACCTGCGACGCCGCGGCGGTGGCGGTGGTCGGGGGCTGCAGCGCCGCGTTCCGCGGGGGGCCGCCGGCGGCGGGGCCCGCTCGGCGGCGCCGGCGACCCACGCGCTCGTCAGGGACCGCGGCACGGATCGAGGCGGCCAGTCGCCGGGCCGAGGGTCGGCGGCTGGGCGGCTCCGCGGTGGCGGCGACGGCGAGGGACAGGAGGGCTCGCCGGGCCACCCCGGGCCACGGCGCACGACGGTACCAGCGCAGCTCCGGCAGGGGCTCGGGCTCCTCCCGGCCGCCGAGCAGCTCGGTGATGATCCCCCCGACGGCGGCGACGTCGTCCTGGGGGGTCGCGTCCCCTCCAGCCCCGAAGCCGCAGAGGCGGACCTCCCCGTCGGCACCGACGAGGACGTGGCGGGCCGCGAGGCGGCCGTGGACGACGCCCCGGTCGTGGAGGTCGGCGAGGGTGTCGGCCACGGCCCCGGCGATCGACGCCACCTGCGCCGGGGTGGCGGGGTGCAGCAGGGTCGCCGGACGGCCGCCATGGGCGACGCGCAGCTCCCAGCGGGCGTCGGTGCCCGTGCTGTCGACCACGGCGACGACGCCGGCGTGGGCAGCAGCTCGCAGCCGCTCGCCCTCGGCCCGCAGCGCAGCCGCCGCCGGCCCCTCCGCGGCCTTGACCACGACGACCGACCCGCCGACCACCTCGACCCTCGCTCCGCACACCGACACCATCGAAAAGGTATGACAAGACATGAGCGTTGTCGAGCATGCGTGAAAGGGGCCTGTCAGCACCGCGAGGCGACTGTGCCCCGGCACCAACGGAGGGGCGTGGCGGTTGTCTCCCGTGCCCCTCCCCCGGTCGTGGGCCCGCTCCGTACGGTCGCCCCACCGGACGAAGGGGGATGACCCATGAGCCACCTCACCCGCCGCGCGTTCCTCGCCGCCTCCGCTGGGGCGGCCGTGAGCGCCACCGCCTTCACGCAGCTGCTCGACACGATCGCCGCCGCCGCCAAGCCCAAGGGCCCCGGGGGCGCGGCCACACCCGGCTCGGGTCCGACGCAGTACGCGCCGGGCACCTCGCCGTGGGGGCCGCTGCGGCCCGTGGCCGACCAGCACGGCGTGGAGCACCTCGCGCTCCCGCCTGGGTTCAGCTACCGAAGCTTCGGCGCCACCGGCGACCTGATGAGCGACGGCACGCTCACGCCCCAGCACCACGACGGCATGGCCGCGTTCCGGGGCCCACGAGGCACGATCCGCCTCGTCCGCAACCACGAGATCAACGCCAGCCGCGGCAGCACCCCGGTGCCGTTCCCGGTGGACGGGCGGGGCGCCCCGTCCTACGACCCCTCCGCCAAGGGCGGGACGGTCACGATCGACTACGACCCCCGGACCGGTGAGCACCGGGACTTCGTGAGCCTCACCGGCACGATCTACAACTGCAACGGCGGCGTCACCCACAACGGCAAGCACTGGATCACCTGCGAGGAGACCACCCACGGCGCCGACAACGGGCGCTTCGACCGCAACCACGGGTTCTGCTTCCTGGTGCCCGTCGACGCCACCGGCCCGGTGAACGCCCAGCCGATCGTGGAGATGGGCCGCTTCAACCACGAGGCGGCGGTGGTCGACCGTCGCACCGGCATCGTGTACCTCACCGAGGACCGCTACGGCTCGGCCTGCGGCTTCTACCGGTTCGTCCCGAAGCACGGCCGGGACCTCACCCGCGGCGGCACCCTGCAGATGCTCGCCATCAAGGGGCAGGACCACTACGACTGCCGCAAGGGCCAGCAGGTCGGCAAGGCGCTCGAGGTGCGCTGGGTGACGATCCCCGAGCCCGACGCCGGCCCCGATGACCCGGGGGACTTCAGCACCGGGTTCCCGTACTCGATGCAGCTCGGCGCCGTGGCCGGCCAGGGCTTCGCCCAGGGCGCGGCGGCCTTCGACCGCCTCGAGGGGGCGTTCGCCGCCACCGACGGATCGATCTTCTTCGTGTCGACCTCCGGCGGCAGCGCCCCGCAGCCCGAGCCGAACGCCTTCCGGGACGCCTTCACCGGCGAGATCTACTACCCCGGCTACGGGCAGATCTGGCAGCTCGTCCCCCACCCGAGCGGCCACGGCCCCGACGTGCTGCGCCTCGTCTACGAGTCGACCGGCCACGAGTCCCTCGACGCACCGGACAACCTCACGCCCACCCCGGGCGGCGGGATGGTGATCTGCGAGGACGACACCGCCTGGACCGACGACGACCGGCACCCCCTGGCCCCCGACGTGCTCAACCCGAACCGGCTCGTCGTCATCAACAAGGCCGGCGACACCTTCGAGCTGGCCGTGCAGCTCATCCCCCAGACGCCGGACCCGTCGAAGGGCGACAGCACGAGCGTCGAGTTCGCCGGCGCCTGCTTCAGCCCCGACGGCGACATCCTCTTCGTGAACCTCTACGGCCGGGGCGAGGCGGGCACGGGCCGCACCCTCGCCATCACCGGCCCCTGGGCGCAGGGCGGCTGCTGACGCCGCCTCCGCCGCTCAGCCCGGGACGGGGACGACGAGCCGGAGCGCGACCTCGTTGGCGAGGAGCATCCCCCGGGTGGTGAGCACGAGGCGGTCCGGGTCCTCGGGGTGGGGCTCGACGAGGCCGGGCAGCTCGGCCTCGTCGAGCGCCGCCCGGGGCACGCCGTGGCGGGTGCGCAGCGACAGCTGGAGCGCCTCGAGCGCCCGCTCGTCGGGCGGCAGCTCCTCCCCGGCCGCCACCACGTCGCCGCCGCGGGTGACGGCCTCGACGTAGCGGTCCGGGGTGCGGACGTTCCAGAACCGCCGTCCAGCCCGGTGCGAGTGGGCGGCGCAGCCGAGGCCCTGGTACTCGCCCATCGTCCAGTAGAGGAGGTTGTGGCGGCACTCGTGGCCGGGCCGGGCCCAGTTCGAGATCTCGTAGTGCTCGTAGCCGGCCCGGCCGAGCGCCTCGACGGCGGCCAGGTACTTGTCGGCCTGGTCGTCGTCGTCGGGGTGCCGAGCGGGATCGGCCGCCAGGGGCGTGCCCGGCTCCACGGTGAGCGCGTACGCGGACACGTGGGGCGGGTCGAGGGCGACGACGTCGTCGAGCGTGGCCTGCCAATCGGCCAGCGACTCCCCCGCCCCGCCGTAGATCACGTCGAGGTTGAACGACTCGAACCCGACGGCGCGGGCCAGCGCCACGGCCCGCAGCACGTTGGCGCGGTCGTGGGCCCGGCCGAGCGTCGCCAGCACGTGCGCGGCGGTGGACTGCACGCCGAAGCTCAGGCGGGTGACCCCGCCGTCGCGGTAGGTGGCGAGGAGCGCCTCGGTGACGTCGTCGGGGTTGCACTCCACGGTGACCTCGGCGCCCGGGGTCCGGGGGATCCGGTCGAGGACGGCCACGAGGTCCTCGGCCGGGACGAGCGAGGGGGTGCCGCCGCCGACGAACACGGAGGTGGCCACGGGCATCCCCGCGGCGACGAGGCGGTCGGCGTCAGCCCGGCAGGCGGCCAGGTACGCGTCGATCAGGTGGTGCCGGTCCGTCCAGGTCGCGAACGAGCAGTAGTCGCAGCGAGCCGCGCAGAACGGGATGTGCAGGTAGACCCCGAACGGGGCCTCGGCCACCGTCAGCTGAGCGCGCTGACCGGCTGGCTGTCCGGCGCGGCCTGGAAGATCAGGCCGAGGGCGTCGAGCCGGGCGGTCACGAGCTCGGGGGTGACGTCGAGGATGGCGGCGATGGCCCGGAGGTCGTCGCGGCGCACCGTGAGCACCCGCCCGTTGAAGTCGCCCCGCTGCACCTGGATGAGGCGGAGGTAGCGCGACAGCGTCTCGCCCTCGGCGCCCTCGAGCCGCTCCACGGCCGTGAGGTCGAGCTTGACCTTCTCGTCGGTCCGGGGGGTGGGGCGGTCGAGGTCGATGACGACGTCGTCGCCCGGACGGGCGCCGAAGTCGGGACCGTCGTCGCTGGGGAGCAGCTGGTCGACGGGCACCCGGTAGAACCGGGCCAGCCGCTGGAGCCGGGGGACGGAGATCGCCCGCTCGCCCCGCTCGTAGGCGCCGAGGACCGAGGCCTTGAACTCCTGCTCCGACGCCGCCTCGACGTCCTGGAGGGAGAGGTGCTTCTGTCGGCGGATGGCTCGCAGGCGCCCGCCGACCTTCACGGCGTAGGCACCGGACTCCACGACGTCGTCGAGATCGCTCATCTGCTCCTGTCCCTCCAAAGGACGGTCCGCGTCACGGACCAACTCGCCCGCACCCGGCACGGACCCCTCGGGGGACGGCCTGGCGATCCCGATCGTACGCGCGATGCGTGGCGGTGGACAACCACCCTCCGTGACTCGGCAGCGGTCAGGATGGGTTCAGGTGCAGCGAGGGCCCACGCCGCCGTCCCGCAGGGCGGTCAGCAGGGCACCGGCGGTGAGCGCCGCGGTCTCGGCTCGCAGCACGTGGGTGCCCAGCGCCACCCGGGGCAGCGGCAGGTCGCGCTCCGCGGGCGACCAGCCACCCTCCGGACCCACGGCCAGGCCCGGGTGCTCGAGAGAGGGCGGCGCGCCGTCGCGGTCGGCGAGGGCCACCGGCCCGTACCGTCCGGCGACGAGCTCCGCCAGCGAGGTGACCTCGGTCACCTCGGGGAGCCACGGACGGTGGCACTGCTCGGTCGCGCTGGTCGCCACCGCCCGCCACCGGGCCACGGCCCGAGCGGCGCGGTCGTCGTCCCAGCGGACCACGCTGCGCTCGGCCCGGAACGGCACGATCCGGTCGACGCCGAGCTCGGTGAGCTTCTGGACGACGAGGTCGCCCTTGTCCCCCTTCACCAGGGCGAAGGCGACGGTGACCGCCACCGGCGGGCGGGGCGCGGCCTCGACCGGACCGGTGCGCTCGACGGCGCCGTCGCCGGCCAGCACGGCCGGCGCCCAGCGGCCCCGCCCGTCGCCGACCACCAGCGGGTCGCCGGCCCGGCGCCGCAGCACCCGGGTGAGGTGGTGAGCGGCGTCCGGCGCCAGCGCGGGTGCCTCGGGGTCGTCGACGAGGACGAAGGGACCTGGGTGGTCGACCGGATGGGGCGCCGGGCTCACCGGAACGCCGAGCGGATCTTGGCGAAGAAGCCCTCCTCCGCCGGGGCGACCTCCTCGCCGCGGGCGGCGGCGTAGGCCCGCAGGAGCTCCTCCTGCTCCTCGGTGAGGTCGTCGGGCACCTCGACGAGGACCCGCACGACGAGGTCGCCGCGGGAGCTGCGCTCGAGGTGGGGGACGCCGCGGCCCCGGAGCCGGAACTCGCGGCCCGACGGCGTGCCCCGCGGGATCACGAGGTCCTCGGGCCCGTCGAGCGTCTCGAAGGTGAGGTGCGCCCCGAGCGTGGCCTGCGCGAAGGAGATCGGCAGGTCGCAGTAGAGGTCGTCACCGACCCGGGTGAACCGCTCGTGGGGCTGCACCCGCACGTGCACGTAGAGGTCGCCGGTGGGGCCGCCGCGCACGCCCGCCGCGCCCCGACCGGTCAGCCGGAGCGTGGAGCCGGTGTCCACGCCGGCGGGGATGTCGACCGTGTAGGTGCGATCCGCGATCCGGCGGCCCTCGCCGCCGCAGTCGTCGCAGGGCTCGCGGATCAGCTCGCCCTGGCCGGCGCAGCGGGGGCACACCGAGTTGGTGACCATCTGCCCGAGGAAGGACTGGCGGACCCGCTGCACCTGACCGGACCCGCCGCACTCCCGGCAGGGCTCGGGCCGGTGGCCGGGGGCGCAGCCGGTGGCCTCGCAGGTGGTGCAGGGCACCGCGGTGCGCACCTCGATCGGGTGGCGGGTCCCGAACACGGCCGCCTCGAACGGCAGGTCCACGACGACCTCGAGGTCGGGGCCGCGGGGCTTGCCCGGGGGCCGGCGGGGACCCGAGCCGAAGGGGCTGCCGCCGAAGAAGGCGTCGAACAGGTCGTTGATGCTGCCGGCGTCGAACCCGGCGCCCATCGGGCCGTTGACGCCGTCGGCGCCGTAGCGGTCGTAGCGGGCGCGCTTGTCGGGGTCGGAGAGCACCTCGTAGGCCGCCGCCACCTCCTTGAACCGCTCGGCCGCCTCCGGGTCCGGGTTGGTGTCGGGGTGGAGCTTGCGGGCGAGGCGCCGGTAGGCCTTCTTGATCTCCTCCTGGGAGGCGTCCCGCGACACCTCCAGCAGCTCGTAGTAGTCCGCCATGCGCGAGCTCTCTCCGATCAGCCTTCGGTCAGGCGCTGCGACAGGCGGTTGCCGACCACCGCGACGGCGGCCATCGCCTGGGGGTAGTCCATCCGCGCGGGGCCGAGCACCCCGATCGAGCCGGCCGGCTCGCCGTCCACCTCGTAGGGGGCGACGATGAGCGCGCAGTCGGCCAGGTTGGCCATGCCGGTCTCGGTGCCGATCGCCACCTGCAGGCCGCGGTCGAGCACGTCGCGCAGGAGCGTGACGACGACGAGCTGCTGCTCGAGGATGCCGAGGACCTCCCGGACGGTCTCGATGGCGTCGAAGGCCTGTGCGATGCGGGAGGTGCCGCCCACGTAGACCTGGTCGGGCTCGGTGCCGCGCTCGTCGGCGAGGGACCGCATGGCGAGGTCGCAGAGCGCGTCGACGGTCCCGTCGCCTGAGGGAGCGAGGGGCGGCAGCGCCGAGCGGGCCGTGCCCGACAGGTGCGCGGCGAGGCGGGCCGACGCAGCGGCGATCCGCTCCTCCCCCACGCCCTCGGCGAGGGCGGGGCCGCCCTCGGTCAGGTCGAGGTGGTGCTTCTCGACGACGCCGTTGGAGAGCACGACCACGACGAGCGCGCTGGCCCGGGTCAGCCCGACGACCTGCACCGAGCGGATCGTCGCCTCGGTGGGGCTGGGACCCACGACCACGCCGGCGTAGTGGGTGAGGTCGCCGAGCAGCCGCGACGTGTCGTGGAGCATCTTCTCGAGCTCGCCGTGGGCCTGGTCGAAGAAGGCCCGGACCTGCACGGCGTCGGACCCCTTGAGGCGGACCGGCTCGGCCAGGTTGTCGACGAAGAACCGGTAGCCCTTCTCGGTGGGGATGCGACCGGCGCTGGTGTGCGGCTGGCGGAGGTAGCCCTCGGCCTCGAGCGCCGCCATGTCGTTGCGGACCGTCGCCGACGACACCCTCACGCCCGAGGCCTGCGCGACGTGCGCCGACCCCACCGGCTGCGCGGTGTCGATGTACTCCTCCACGACGGCCCGGAGGATGGCGGCCTTGCGTTCGTCGAGCATCTCGATGGTGTCGTCCGGGGCGCTGGTGCGCCGCTTCCTGGCACTCGATCCTACCGAGTGCTAACCGGCTGCGGCAGCCTCCCCCGACCCGCGCGACCTCAGGCGAGCGACGGGGGCAGGGCGTCGACGACCCGACCGGCACGGACCTCGACGCCCTCGGCTCGCAGCCGACGGGCCTGGTCGGCAACCTTGTGGCTGGCCAGGGTGCCGTCGGCGCGCACCACCCGCCACCACGGCAGGGCCCCGCCGTGCTCGGCGAGGAAGGCGCCCACGGCCCGAGCGGCGCCGCGGCGGCCGGCTCGGCGGGCGACCTCCCCGTACGACACGACCTCGCCGGGGGCCAGGTCGGCGACGACGGACGCGAAGGCGGCCTGCAGCGGGGTCACCGCTCCAGCATCGCGCCGCCCACGGCGACGCCGGCTGCCTACCTCGGAGGTCATGGTGCCGCGCTCGGGCACCGAGCAGGATCGGGGCATGAGCCTCGATCCCACCGCCCTGTCCCCCGCCGAGCTCGTGGCGACGATGCCCTTCGCCGTGCACGCCGGGGTGGCGATCACCGCCGCCTCGCGCGACGAGGTGGTCGGCCACCTGGACTGGGCCGAGGAGCGCACCACGCTGGGCGGCGGCTTCCACGGCGGGGCGCTCATGACCCTCGCCGACTCGCTCGGCGCCGTCGCCGCCTCCTTGCACCTCCCCGAGGGCGCGGGCACGGCGACGGTCAGCTCGAGCACCGTGCTGCTGAAGGCGGCCCGTCAGGGCCGGGTGACCGGCCGGGCCCGGGTGCTCAGCGCCGGGCGCCGGTTCATCACCGTGCAGACCGACCTCACCGACGAGGAGGGCCGGCCCGTCGCCTCCACCACCCAGGTCCAGGCCGTCCTGGCCTGAGCGTCAGTCGTCGAGCTTGAGGGCGGCGATGAAGGCTTCCTGGGGGACCTCGACGCGGCCGATGCTCTTCATCCGCTTCTTGCCCTCCTTCTGCTTCTCCAGGAGCTTGCGCTTGCGGCTGATGTCGCCGCCGTAGCACTTGGCCAGCACGTCCTTGCGCTTGGCCTTCACCGTCTCCCGGCTGATGATGCGCCCGCCGACGGCGGCCTGGATGGGCACGTCGAACATCTGCCGGGGGATCAGCTCCTTCAGCTTCTCGGAGATGCGCCGCCCGTACTCCTGGGCCTTGTCGCGGTGCAGGATCGTGCTGAACGCGTCGGCCGGGACGCCGTTGAGCAGCACGTCGACCTTCACGAGGTCCGCCGGGGCGTAGCCGGCGGGCTCGTAGTCGAGCGAGGCGTACCCCTGGGTGCGGCTCTTCAGCTGGTCGAAGAAGTCGCGGACGACCTCAGCGAGGGGGATCGTGTACTGGAGCTCCATCCGCTCAGGGGTGATGTACTCCAGCTTCTTCATCTCGCCCCGCCGGTTCTGGCAGAGCTCCATGATCGCCCCGGCGTACTCCTTCGGGGTGAGGATCGTGCAGGTGAGCATCGGCTCCTCGATCCGCTCGATCTCGTTCATCGGCGGCAGGTCCGAGGGGTTGTGCACCTCCACCATCTGCCCGTCGGTCCGGTGCACCCGGTAGGCCACCGACGGGGCGGTGGCGATGAGGTCCAGGCCGAACTCGCGCACGAGCCGCTCCCGGATGATCTCCATGTGGAGCAGGCCGAGGAAGCCGCAGCGGAAGCCGAAGCCGAGCGCGCCGGAGGTCTCCGGCTCGTAGGTGTAGCTGGCGTCGTTCAGGCCGAGCTTCTCGAGGGCGTCGCGCAGGTCGGAGAACTGGTCGCCGTCGATCGGGTACAGCCCGCAGAACACCATCGGCTTGGGGTCCCGGTAGCCGGGGAGGGGCTCGCTGGCGGGCCGGGCCGCCTCGGTGACGGTCTCGCCGGAGCGAGCCTCGCGCACGTCCTTGATCCCGGCGATCAGGTAGCCCGTCTCGCCGGGGCCGAGCTCGTCCACCGGGGTGTGGGCGGGGCGTCGCACCCCCACCTCGTCGGCCTCGTGGGTGGTGCCGGCCTGCATGAACCGCAGCTTCGCCCCGGTGCGCAGCACCCCGTTCACGACCCGTACGGAGGACACGACGCCGCGGTAGCTGTCGTAGTGGGAGTCGAAGATCAGGGCCTGCAGGGGTGCAGCGGGGTCGCCGGTGGGCGGCGGGATGCGCTCGAGCACCGCGTCGAGCAGCTCTTCCACGCCCTCACCGGTCTTGGCGCTGATCCGCAGGATCTCCTCGGCGGGGATGCCGAGGACCGACTCGATCTCGGCCGCGCAGGCGTCGGGGTCGGCCGCGGGGAGGTCGATCTTGTTGAGGCAGGCGACGATCTCGAGGTCGTTCTCCAGGGCCAGGTAGCAGTTGGCGAGGGTCTGGGCCTCCATGCCCTGCGCGGCGTCGACGAGCAGGATCACGCCCTCGCAGGCGGCGAGCGATCGGGACACCTCGTAGCCGAAGTCGACGTGGCCGGGCGTGTCGATGAGGTTGATGACGTGGTCCCGCCAGTCGAGGCGGACCGACTGGAGCTTGATCGTGATCCCCCGCTCGCGCTCGAGCTCCATCGAGTCGAGGTACTGGGCGCGCATCTCCCGGGGGTCGACCGCGCCGCAGAGCTCGAGGATGCGGTCGGCCAGCGTGCTCTTGCCGTGGTCCACGTGCGCCACGATCGAGAGGTTGCGGATCCGGTCGAGCGAGGTCGTCATAGGGGGATCCCAGACGCTACCGGCGCCGACCGATGTGACGCGAACCGGGCCACCTCGCTACGCTCGCACGGTTCGATTTCGCAGCAGAGGACGACATGGCCAACATCAAGAGCCAGATCAAGCGCAACCGACAGGCCGTCAAGCGCGCCGCGCGCAACAAGGCCGTCCGCAGTGAGCTGAAGACCCGCACGAAGGCCGCGGTGGCTGCTGCCGCCGAGGGCGCCGAGAACGCCGAGGACCTGGCCCGCCTGGCGCAGAAGCGCATCGACATGGCCGCCGCGAAGGGCGTCATCCACAAGAACGCCGCCGCCCGCAAGAAGTCGCGCCTGGCCAAGCGCCTCGCCCGCGAGGCCGCTGCCGCCGACTGAGCGGCGCCGCCGGCTCCCGCCGGCCCCAGACCTGACCGAACGGCCGGACCAGCGTCCGGCCGTCGTCGCGTGCGCACGCCGGCCCGCGCCGAGCGGCTGGCTGGTGATCAGCGGGAGAGGCTGGCCAGCCGGGCGACGAGCACCTCGAGCACGAGGCGGTCCGGCCAGGCCTTGCCGCCCCGCAGGTCGAGGTCGGCCTGGGCGAGCAGGTCGATGGCCCGCACGATCCGGTCGTGGCCGAGACGGCGGGCCTGGCCGAGCGCCTTCTTGGCCGGGAAGGGCTTGATCCCGAGGAGCTCCGCGGCGGCCTTCTCCCCCGAGATCGCCGCGCCGTCGAGCTGCAGCATCCGGCTGTAGTGGGTGTGCAGGGTGGCCAGCAGCTGGAACGGGTGGCGGTTCCCGAGCATCCGGTTGAGCAGCTGGAGGGCGGTGGCCCGGTCGCCCCGGTCGATGGCGTCGGTGAGGTCCCACGGGGGCGCCCCGCCGTCGTCGCCGAGGAACGGCTCGATCTCCTCGACCCCGAGCCGGGCCCCGGCCCCGTAGGTGGAGCGGAGGAGCTCGAGCAGCCCGGGAAGGCGGCTCGGCTCGTCGCCGAGCCAGGTGACGAGCCGGGCCTGGCCGGCCTTGTCGACCTTGATGCCGGCTTCGGCCAGCTGCTCGGGCACCCAGGTGGCGAGCTTGCTGCCCGGGCTCGTGTCGACCTGGGCGCCGCCGACCTGGGTGATGGCGTCGACGAGGGACTTCGGGACCTTGCCGCCGCCCCAGTCGAGGACGAGGTGGGTGGTGGGCAGCGGGTCGGCCAGGTAGGCCACGAGCGGGGCCACGAGCTCGGCCCGCTCGCGCTTGTCGACGATGCGGCCCAGCACGACCCGCCGGTCGGTGAGGAACGGCGGGGTCTGCGCGGCGTCGACGAGGGCCACGATCGGGTCGCCGTCGTCGTCGGGAGGCCCGACCTCCACCTCCTCGACGAGCAGCCCGCGGTCCTCGTCGCCGACGAGGTCGTCGACGAGGG
>Ga0182741_1001312_pt1 | contig 33016 bp, 38 predicted proteins | sample eDN5th37CBELigOP_FD_128874 | JGI IMG/M metagenome (GOLD analysis project Ga0182741, IMG submission 128874) | Enriched Organic Plus compost microbial communities from Emeryville, California, USA - eDNA 5th pass 37_C BE-Lig OP (version 2) (version 2) ... | reverse complement strand
CATCAACAGCGTTCCGCCGGGCGCCAGCGTTCTGATCATCCCGGCGAACATATCGTCCCGCAGTTGCGGGTCGGCGAACTGGATGAAGATGGCGACGACGAGATCGTACGCCGCGGCCGGCCATAGCCGACGACTGTCCGTCGTCAGGGTTTTTGGGACAACAGGCGGCGTGAGCTAACGGAGGCTCTGGTCCATCAGGTTTGTCACATTAGGCCGCTGCATCTCGATGAAGCAAGCGGCGCTGTTTGATGGTTTCGCTTTTGATCCTTTCCCTTTCCAGCGTGATGATATCGCCGCGCCCGAAGTAGACGTCGGCAGGGGTGAGATTGTCGAGGCTCTCGTGGTAGCGGCGGTGGTTGTAGTGATCGACGAACGCCGCGACCTGCTGCTCGAGATCACCCGGCAGGAGTAGTTTTCGAGCAGGATGCGGTTCTTCAACGTCTGGTGCCATCGCTCGATCTTGCCTTGGGTCTGAGGATGGCAGGGCGCCCCGCGCGTATGTTCCATGCCCTTGTCGGATAGCCATGCGGCCAGATCGGAAGAGACGTAAGAGGGGCCGTTGTCGGACAACGGCCGCGGCCGCTGCACCACCTTGGCGCTGTCGCAGCCAGAAGTCTGCAGCGCCATGGTCAGCGTGTCGGTGACGTCCTCGGCCTTCATCGTGGTGCACAGCTTACAGGCGATAATGTAGCGAGAGAAGTCGTCGAGCACGGTCGACAGGTAGAACCACCCCCAAACAAGGGGGCGGAAAAAGTGCCATCGAGGTCGGTCAGGGTTGATATGAGCGACTGCGCAGTGTTTTTGACACAGGACATTCCATATAGATTGGAGGCTAATGCTGAGCTGCACCTTCCGGCTCCGCTTCTCCTATTTCGGTCCCGCTGGCGTTGCCATCAAGCGCGCTAAACTTAACAGCCGGCGACATGCTGGATTGTCGTTCTGTGCTGACCAGACCATGCTAAACGGCAGTATCTCATCCGCAAGTTCCCGATAGGCTATCCCACGAAACTGCGCGCCAGTCGTCGCTTCGCTGGTCAGGGTCAGGCCTTGGCCGACCGCAACCAGCGACAAGATATTGTCTCTCCCGACCTGTTGGGTCTGAATCTCCACCTTACGGCCGACATCCGCGAGTCGCGCGACAAGATATTCGTGAATCTCCAGACCCGGCGCGCCGTCAGTCACGATGAACCGTTCGGAAGCCAAATCGGCCCAGCCGAGGTCGGGTTTGTTTGCCAGCGGATGATCGTCGGGTAACACCAGAAAGACGTTCTCGCACCACAGGTGCTCGGCTTCACAGCCATCCCAGACCGGCATTCCCGTTATGAATGCGACATCGAGATTGAGGTTGCGAACCGCAGCGACGTGTTCAGGCGGACTTCCGTCAATGATGTCGATCTTCACGTTCGGGTGGCGCTGCCCGTATGTTCGCAACAGGTCGAAGAGAAAACCCGATGCGAGGGACGAGAATATGCCCACCTTGATCAGCCCTTGCTCTGCCCGGCCGACCGCTGCCACCTTGGTCACCCCGATATCGATCTGACGAAGCGTATGGCGGGCGTTGCGCAGGAATTCCTGTCCGGCAACGGTCAATCGCACCCCGAAACACAGTGAAGGTGACCGCCAGTTCCCGTGGCGACAGCTCCGGCTCGTTCAACGCCAGCTCAATGATCTGATCGCGTTTCTCCTCGGGGATGCGGTTCCAGACCCGGTTCGGCCGGGGCCTGCGATCCTCCAGCGCATCGACACCGCCGGCCAGGAAACGGTCATACCAGCGATTGAAGGTCGAGCGCGGAATACCGAGTTTTTGCAGCGTGCGCCGCGCCGACAGATGCGGCTGCTCGACGAGCCGAATGATCTCCAGCTTCTCGGATGCGGGGTATCTCATTCGTCGTCGCCCCCATCCGCAATCATGCTTTTTTTAAGAATCCGCAGTTCCAGCGCCTGCTCGGCGACGACCTCCTTGAGATCGCGCGCCTCCTTGCGCAGAACCTTCACCTCGTCGCTGGTGGCGGCGCGCGCCGTATCCCCGGCAAGCCGCTTCTTGCCGGCTTCCAGGAATTCCTTCGACCAGGTGTAATAAAGGCTCTCCGCGATCCCCTCGCGCCGGCACAGCGCCGCGATCGACTCTTCGCCGCGCAAGCCCTCCAGCACGATGCGGATCTTCTCCTCGGCCGAATATTGCTTGCGGGTTGCGCGGCGGATGTCTTTGATGACCTGCTCTGCCGGCGCTTTCCCGGTTCCGGATTTCTGTCTCATCTTCGCTCCTTTGAAAGGCTACGATGAACCAGAAATCCTCCGTTCTCAGTTAAGCCGATTTGGTCCCATCAGTGCTGACGCCGGACAGGCAGGAATTCGGCGTCGATTCCACACCAACCTTCTTCGTGAATGGAGAGATGTACAAAGGCGTGCTGAGCGTCGAACGCTTCAGCGAGATCATCGATCCGCTGCTCGCGGCGGCTGGCCAGTAAGGGAGAGAGACGATGCGTAGACCAAACATTCGCTCCCTCGCTCTCACTCTCCTCCTGACCACGACATCTGGCGTTGCCATCGCCCAGGAAGGCGACGTCGTCGCCCGGGTCAACGGCCACGAAATTACAACAGGTTTCGCCGCAAATCCGCCAGTCATTGGAAGGCACAGCCGAACGGCAGATCATCAGCGGAATCCGGGCGGCAGCCGAAATCGAGAAGCTTGTGCCGGACGTCAATCCTCCTCAGCAGGATGACGGCCATGACCATTGATCGCCGTATTGTCAGCGGCGGGTTTCTGGCAGCCGTGGCGACGGCTTTTCTGCCGGCGTCCGCCAAAGCGCATCCCCATCCCACAACGCTGGAGCAGCGCTTCATGCCGCAAAGGGTCGCCAATCCATTCGCTTACCCAGCCGGCACGATCGTCGTCGCGCCCCGCGATCGGTATCTCTACCTTCTGGAAACCCCGGCCACGGCCCGCCGCTACGGCATCGGCGTCGGCAAAGCCGGGCTGGCATTCAAAGGCGAAGCGATCATCGAGCGCAAGGCGAAATGGCCCTCGTGGCGGCCAACGCCGAACATGATCAAGCGAGACCCGAAACGTTATGCGAAGTTCGCCGGTGGCGTGCCAGGCGGACCGGGGAATCCGCTCGGCTCGCGCGCGCTCTATCTCTACCGCGACGGCCGCGACACCCTCTACCGCATTCATGGCACGACGGAGCCCTGGACAATCGGTCAGGCCGTGTCAAACGGGTGCGTCCGAATGGTCAACGAGCATGTCGAAGAGCTTTTCGAGATCGTGCCTGTCGGCACGCGCGTCGTCGTGGTGTGATGAAACGCCAGGTGCTCGTCATCGGCGCGGGACAGGCCGGGCTTGCTGCTGGATATTATCTGGCAAAGAAAGGCATTCCTTTTACCATCGTCGATGCGAACGACCGTGTCGGCGATGTCTGGCGACAGCGTTACGACGGACTGACTCTTTTTACGTCCCGCCAGTTCAGCGCATTGCCGGGAATGGCTCTCCCTGGCAATCGCGAAACCTATCCTGATCGCGACGAATTCGCGGACTATCTCGAAACCTGGGCGGAGCATTTCGGAATGCCGCTGCGGCTCGGACAACGCGTGGTCCGCCTGACAAGGGCGGAAAGCGGCTTCGAAGCGCGCATGTCCGGTGACGAGGTGAGCCTTCCGCGCCGACAGAGCATCTCCCTCATCAACCAACATCAGCAAGTGTCCACTATCCCGACAGGTGGACACTATCTTCGTGTGATCGTCGCCGCACCGAAAGACGCCTCAGCCCGGACGCTTACCCTCCGTCGACCATTCCTCAGGTTGCACCGGAACATCGTGCCGCCCATTTGCGCGATTCAATGCAAGGGCCGTCCTGCACCCGCGCCTCTCCGTCGTGAACGGCGATCAGCGGCAGCGGCAGTTCAAAGACAGGCCGCCGGTGACCAGCACTGCCATGACGCCGATGGCGAATGTCAGATTTTAGCGGATGATCGCCGCCGTGCGGCGGGAAAGCCGGGCGCATCGGGAGTCTTCACCTCATCTCCTGGCAAAGAATTGTCATCTTGCCCTCTCGCGGTTCGGTGCGGGAGGGCAAGCAGAAACATCATTTATGGGTGTTGTCGTCGCAAACCACTGCTCGCCCAACGGCGTTACTCGCTGGTCTTGCCGTCGAAGTGTTCATGAGCGGCGTCGGCTTCAGCCTTGGTTGGATGAACGACACCGTCGACATGTTCGGGTGGGCTGTAGATCGTATAAAGCTTCAGCGGCTCATTGCCGGTGTTCTTGACGTTATGCCGCGCCCCGGCGGGTACGATCATGGCCATATCGGCTCTGATCCTGCTCACGTTGCCATCGATCAGGATTTCACCTTCGCCGTCCTCGACACGGAAGAACTGATCGCCGTCGTCGTGAACCTCTTCGCCGATCTCCTCGCCAGGCTGAAGCGTCATCAGCACGAGCTGCATATTTGTTGCCGTATAAAGAACACGGCGAAAATCCGTGTTTCCTTCGGTCAGTTCCTCGATGTCATCAACAAATCCACGCATGGTATGCTCCTTCTTCCAATTCATTTCACAAGTTTGGCTCGTTTCGTTGATCTCACTCAAATCCGCCCAATGAGACCTTCGCATATGGTCTTGTCGCCGATACGACTTCGGCGACAGTATCCTCAAGCTGTCGCTCCAGCAGCGGCGCGTCCACATCAAAGCGTCCGCCAGGAAATCGAGAATCGTCGACCTGTGCATTCACGCACGGAAGTCCCTTTGGTTTAGGCGGCAATTCCACCGCAGACCTCAATGTGGTCGCCCGATGAACCAGAACCAAGGCAGCGACCTGTGCATTCATGCAAGCCTGGCTTGCCGGTTTCGCCAATCGCAATGCGGGGTCAAACCCTTAGATCAATGAGGCGGGGGACACCCCTCCCCCATTATCGAAAGGAACCCGATCATGACCCACAAAACCATCCTTCGCAGCGACGAACTTTCCTGCCCCTCCTGCGTGCCGAAGATCGAGAAAGCGCTCAACGCCCTTCCGGGTGTGGCAAAGGCCGAGGTGCGCTTCAACACCGGCAAGATCGAGATTGAGCACGACCCCGCGCAAGCCAGCGTTGAAGCGCTTGTCGAGGCGGTGCGCGGAACCGGCTACGAGGCGCAACCTGCCGCCTTCTGATCGGCACTCCGCCTTTTTCGCCGCGCCGCGAGCCGGCGCGGCAGGCACGCTTTTCCGGCACGGATGAAGATGAAAGGAGCGATGAGATGAGCAATCTTGTCAGCAGGATCAAGAGCGCCTTCGTGCATCCGGCACGGCGGCGCTTCTGGCTGACGGTCAGCAGCGGCGGGTTGATCGCGGCCGGCCTTCTGGCGCGCTACGGCTTCGGCATGATCGAGGCATGGACGGCGCTGATGGTCGCGGCAGCTTTTCTTGCCGGTTCCGACATCGCCATCCGCGCCTGGCGCTCGCTGCGTGTAAAGCATTTCAGCATCGAACTGCTCGTCACCGTCGCGGCGGTCGGCGCGTTGTTTATCGGCGAGGTCTGGGAGTCGGCGGCCGTCACTTTCCTCTTCATTTTCGGTGGCTGGCTGGAGGCGCGCACCATGGGGCAGACCCGTGGCGCGCTGAAGGCATTGCTCGATGCCGCGCCCGCCACCGCGACCGTGCTGCGCGACGGCGATCCCGTCGAGGTGCCGGCGCATATGGTCCAGCTTGGCGAGACCGTGCTGGTCAGGGCCGGTCAACGCATCCCGGTGGATGGAGAGGTAACCGAAGGCGCCGCCGCCGTCAGCGAGGCGGCGATTACCGGTGAGCCGATGCCAGCCGAGAAAGCACCGGGCAGCCACGTTCATGCAGGAACGATCGCCGAGAACGGGTTGCTGCGCATCCGCGCCACCAATGTCGGCGCCGACACCACCCTTGCCCGCATCATTCAGCGCGTCGAGGAGGCGCAGGAGGAAAAGGCCCCGAGCCAGCGTATGATCGAGCGCTTTGCGCAATGGTACACGCCCTCGATCATCGGACTTGCGGTCGTCGCCTTCGCCGTGACGCAGGACATCCGTCTTGCGTTGACGCTGCTTGTCGTCGGCTGCCCCGGCGCGCTCGTCATCTCGACGCCGGTCTCCATCGTCGCCGGCATCGGCCGCGCGGCGCGCAGCGGCATCCTGATCAAGGGCGGCCAGCATCTGGAAAGTGCGGGCCGCATCGATACGCTGGCGCTCGACAAGACCGGCACGCTGACGGAAGGCAAGCCGCAGCTCGCCTCTATCGTCGCGCTCGGCGACATTGCCGAGGCCGAGTTGCTGCATCTGGCTGCGACCGCCGAGACCGGATCGACCCATCCGCTCGGCCGTCCCATCGTCGAGGCTGGCCGCAAGCAGGGGCCGCTTTCCACGCTCGAATCGCTGGAGGAACATGCCGGCATGGGCCTGAGCGCCCGCATCGACGGCCGCATCATCGCCGCCGGTAACCGGCGCCTCATGGACACGCTCGGCATTGCGCTGGGTCAGGAGGGCGAAGCCGCACTGGACCGCCTGCTGTCCAACGGCCAGACGCCGATCCTGGTGGCGCGTGACGGGCAGCTGATCGGGCTGCTGGGCATGTCTGACATGGCCCGTGAAGGCGCGGCGGAGGCCATCGCCCGGCTGCGCGACATCGGCATAGGCCGCGTGGTCATGCTGACCGGCGACCAGCATGGCGCCGCCGAAGCCATTGCCCGCGAGGTCGGCATCGACGAGGTTCATGCCGGGCTGATGCCCGAAGACAAGCTGGAGTTGATCCGGAAGATGAAGGCAGGTGGCGCGCATGTCGCCATGGTCGGCGACGGCATCAACGACGCGCCAGCGCTTGCCGCCGCCGACACCTCGATCGCCATGGGCGCGGCCGGCAGCGACGTCGCCATCGAGACCGCCGACATCGCGCTCCTGAAAGACGATCTCGGCAAGATCCCCGAGGCGATGGCGATCTCGCGCGCGACGCTGGGCAATATGCGCCAGAACCTCATCATCGCGCTGGTGACGGTGGCCGGACTGCTGGCGGGCGTGTTTTCCGGCAATGTCCACATGGCGGGCGGCATGCTGGTCCACCAGCTTTCGGTGCTGATCGTCATCGCCAACGGCATGCGCCTGCTGCGCGTGCCAAAGGCCACCGCACCCGGCGGGCGGACCTCAAAAACAGCCACCGCCCGGCCTGCAACTGTGGCCGCGCGAGGCTGAAGCCTCCTCGCAGACCCCGCAGCGATGCGGGGTCTGTTGTTTTTGCGGCGCCAACCCTGTCTCATTGCTCGCAACCGCCAGAAAGGATCGAAATGAATACCAGGACCGCCCCGTGGAACGACGTTCTCGACTTCTGGTTTCCCGAAGGCCGCTCCTCACAGATAAAGGCTGAAACTCATCGCGATCACTGGTCGTGGCGGTTGCACGGCGGAGCGGATGACGCGATCGTCGAGCGCTTCGCCGACCTCACGAGGAGCGCAGCCTCAGGCGATCTCGACGACTGGGCCGATGAACCCGAAGGCAGGCTGGCGCTCATCATTGTGCTCGACCAGTTCTCACGCTCGCTGTGGCGCGGCACGCCGCGGGCTTTCGCGCAGGACCCTGCCGCACTGTCGCTGGCGATGGAGGGTTTCTCGAACGGCCACTATGCATCGCTGGGCATGCCCTGGTTCAGGATCGTCTACAGTCAGCCCCTTGGCCATTGCGAAGGCCCGGATCACCTTGAGCGCATCGATCTGCTCATCGGGCTTCGCGAAGAGATCGCGGCGGAAGCGTCCGCTTCCCTTCAACCGATATACCAGTCGCTGGTGAACCAGGCCGGTGATGTGCGCAAGGTCATCGCCGCTTTCGGCCGTCACCCGCACCGCAATCAGGTCCTCGGCCGAGAATCGACGCAGGCGGAAGACGCTTACATCGCCGGAGGCGATTTCCCGCACGACAGGGCGTTTCAGGCGTGACGCCTGGAGGCGAAACGCATCGCGGGTTGATGCTTTCGTCGGCTGCTCGGGTAGATTACGGTTGTTGCGTATTCATATTCTCTGGAAGGAAAACATCATGGCTGACACCTGGCTTCCCTCACTCAAGACAGCAACCCCGCAGGAGGGGTTCGACCCTGCCACCAAAATGGCGCGGGTGGGCGTCAAGGTGACCCAGCCGTCCGCCGAGATTCGCGACAAGCTGCGCGCGGCCTACGATCAGGACACCACGCAGCTGATCGCCTCCTCACAGGTGATCGCCATCCATTTCCAGACGGTGGCGGCCGCCAACAATTACTGGCGCGACTGACGCCCTCGCCTACGATTGACGCCAGGGCGTCAGTCGCGTCAGCGTTTCAGTCACAGTTTCAGTCCCCGCAACCGCAGCGCGTTGGCAATGACGCTGACCGACGACAGCGACATGGCGGCAGCCGCGATGATCGGTGACAGGAGCAGGCCGAAAGAAGGGTAAAGCACGCCTGCGGCAACCGGGATACCGGCGGCATTGTAGATGAAGGCGAAGAACAGGTTCTGGCGGATATTCGCCATCGTCGCCTCGGATAACCGCCGCGCCTTGACGATCCCCATCAGATCGCCCTTGAGCAGGGTGACGCCGGCGCTTTCGATGGCGACATCGGTGCCCGAGCCCATGGCGATGCCGACATCGGCGGCCGCCAGCGCCGGCGCGTCATTGACGCCGTCGCCCGCCATCGCCACCACTCGACCTTCCGCCTTGAGCCGGCTCACCACGGCGCTCTTTGCATCCGGCAGCACGTCGGCCTCGACCTCGTCGATGCCCAGTTGACGCGCGACGGCTTCGGCCGTGGTTTTATTGTCGCCGGTCAGCATGACGATGCGGATGCCTTCGCCATGCAGCGCGTTCAACGCCTCCTGCGTCGTCGCCTTGACCGGATCGGCAATGGCGAAGATGCCGCCCGCTTTACCCTCGATTCCGATATAGATCGCCGTCGCGCCATCGTGGCGCAAGGCGTCCGCCCGTTCGGCAAGGGCCGACGCATCGACACCATGCTCCTTGAGGAACGCCGCATTGCCGAGCACGATCGCCTTGCCCTCGACGGTGCCGAGGGCGCCCTTGCCGAGCGGAGAGTCGAAATCCACCACGGGCGGGACTTCGATACCCTTCTTCTCTGCCGCTTCCACGATCGCCAGCGCCAGCGGATGTTCCGACGCCTTCTCGACGCCGGCGGCAAGCCGCAGGATTTCCGCTTCCTCGAAGCCGTTTGCCGCAACCACCGCCGTCACCGACGGCTTGCCCTCGGTGAGCGTGCCGGTCTTGTCGACGACGAGCGTGTCGACCTTCTCCATATGTTCGAGCGCTTCGGCGTTCTTGATCAGGACGCCGGCGCTGGCGCCCTTGCCGACGCCGACCATGATCGACATGGGCGTCGCCAGCCCCAGGGCGCAGGGACAGGCGATGATCAGAACCGAAACGGCCACGACCAGCCCGTAGGCGAAGCGCGGCTCGGGACCCCAGATGCCCCAGACGATGAAGGCCAGAATCGCGATGACGATGACCAGCGGCACGAACCAGCCCGAGACCTGATCGGCCATGCGCTGGATCGGCGCGCGCGAGCGCTGCGCATCGGCGACCATCTGGACGATGCGCGACAGCATCGTGTCGCGGCCGACCTTTTCGGCGCGGATCACCAGCGCCCCGGTCTGATTCAGCGTGCCGCCGATGACCTGATCGCCCACAGTGCGGGTGACAGGCATGGATTCGCCGGTGACCATCGCTTCATCAAGCGAGGAGCGTCCGTCCTCGACGACGCCATCGACCGGCACGGTCTCGCCGGGCCGCACACGCAGCCTGTCGCCGAGGGCAACGTGCTCGACCGGAACGTCTTCCTCCACGCCATCGTCACCGACGCGCCGCGCCGTCTTCGGTGCCAGATCGAGAAGCGCCCTGATCGCGCCCGAGGTCTGCTCACGGGCGCGCAGTTCCAGCACCTGGCCAAGCAGCACCAGAACGGTGATGACCGCCGCCGCCTCGAAATAGACCGCGACCGTGCCATCTTCCGCGCGAAAGGCGGCGGGGAAAATACCCGGCGCAAGGGCGGCGACGATGCTGTAGGCCCAGGCGACGCCCGTGCCCATGGCGATCAGGGTGAACATGTTGAGGCTGCGATTGACCAGCGACGCCCAGGCGCGCTCAAAGAACGGCCATCCGCACCACAAAACCACCGGCGTCGCCAGAACGAGCTGAACCCAGATCGATATCCGCATCGGCACCAGATGATGCAGTGCGGGAATAAGGTGACTGCCCATTTCGAGCACGAAGACCGGAGCGGCGAGGACCAGCCCGATCCAGAAGCGCCGTGTCATGTCGGCGAGTTCCGGGCTGGGGCCGCTGTCGGCGGTCACCATCAACGGCTCCAGCGCCATGCCGCAGATCGGGCAGCTTCCCGGCCCATCCTGCCGGATCTCGGGATGCATCGGACAGGTCCAGATCGCGCCCTCGGGCGCGTCCGGAGCGGGCGCCGCGTCTCCTGCAAGATATCGGGCGGGGTCCGCCTTGAATTTCGCCTTGCAGGAAGCCGAGCAGAAATAGTGAGTGTGACCCTCATGGGTCAGGTGATGTTCCGCCGTCTGCGGATCGACCTCCATGCCGCAGACGGGGTCCTTCACAAGATGCGCATGACCCGAATGGTCATGATCATGCGAATGGTGCTGATGCTTACCGTGTCCGTTCATTCTCTAACCCGCCGCCTCACCTGAGCCTGGAAAATTCATCTTTTCGCTACAGTGCCGAACAGCGCGTTCAGCCCCTCGGCCATCGTCGGATGCGCAAGAATGGCGTCGCGCAGGACGCTGTAGGGCAACCCGCCGAGCATGGCTGCCTGCACCACGGCCATCACTTCCCCGGCCTCCGAACCGATCATGGCAAAGCCTGCGATCCGGTCCTGCGGATCGACCAGCGCCTTCACGAAGCCCGAGGTTTGCGAGGTCGTCCGCGTCCGCAGCACTGCCTTCATCGGCAGTTTCGCGACGCGCATATCAATTCCACTGGCGTGCGCTTCCGCTTCGCTCATGCCGATGCGGGCAAGCGGCGGGTCGATGAACATGCAATAGGGCATCAGCCGCCCTGTGGTCGTTCTGTCCCCACCATCGAGATTGTCCCGGATAATTCGGAAATCATCGAGCGATGCGTGGGTGAATTGCGGACTTCCCGCGCATTCTCCGATGGCCCATACGTCCCTTGCAGTCGTCTCCAGTCGATCGTTCACCTTGATGGTGCCGCGATCCGTCAGCGCAATGCCTGCCTCTTCAAGCCCTATGCCTTGCGTGTTGGGGGTGCGGCCGGCCGCGACCAGAATGTCCGTGCCCTCGATCGTTCTTGAACCGTCCGGCGTCCGAATGGTGGCGCGCACGCTTTCGCCCGACCGGCCCTCCACCTTCTCGACTTCGGCAGACAAAAGCACCTCTATGCCTTCCGCCTCCAGAATCCGCCGAACTTCTTCGGAAACATCCTCGTCCTCGCGCTTCAGCAGTCGCGGGCCACGGTCCACAATGGTGACGCGACTGCCGAAGCGCTGATAGGCCTGCGCCAGTTCAAGCCCGACATAGCCCCCGCCGAGAACGATCAGGTGGGCCGGCAACCGGTCCAGTTCGAGCGCTTCGATATGGGTGAGCGGCTTGGCTTCGGCCAGACCGGGGACGGGCGGAATGGTTGCATGCGTCCCAAGGTTGAGAAACAGCTTTTCAGCGACGAGCAGCCGCGTCCCGCCATCGTTCAGCGCGATCTCGACCGCGCTTGGCGCGACGAGGCGGGCGTTGCCCATGATGAGTTCCGCGCCCGTCGCCTCGTAGCGTTCCAGATGAAACGTCACGAGGCTTTTGACCATGGCGCGCTTGCGCTCCACAACCGTCTTCATGTCGACCGAGACGGGGCCGGTCGCAACGCCATACTCCCCGGCGTGGGCAACGGCATGGGCGATACCCGCGCTCCAGATCTCGTTCTTGCTTGGCAGGCAGTTGATGTTGGGGCACGAGCCGCCGATCCAGCGCCGCTCGATGACAGCCACCTTCTGGCCGGCTTGCGCCATATGCCAGGCGAGGTATTTGCCGCCTTCGCCACTGCCGATTACGACGGCGTCGTAGCGCTCCGCTTCCGTCATCAACTACGCATCCTTCAGCAACACCGCCCCTATCCAAGCGATGAAAATATGCCACCCGGCCCTCTATGCGGGATCATGTCATACTCTTGCGGGGTCGGACAATTACTGTTGCTATTGCGAGCAGCCCCTTGAAGTAGCCTTACTGCCAGTTTCGGCGCCGTCGCATCATTTCTGGGCCGGGGCCTTAAAATGGGCCATGATCAGGGAGTGTAGTCGGTTTTGCCCTGGCTGTATTGTCCGAAAGGGAACATGCCGACTTGCGAAGGATTGGCCGACTTTCTGTAGGAGAAAATCATGTCTTTGAACGATAAAGTCATATTGGTAACTGGCGCTGGCCAGGGGATCGGACGCGGCATTGCGCTGCGGCTTGCAAAGGAAGGCGCCAACCTCGCGCTGGCCGATGTCAAGGCCGACAAGCTCGACTCCGTTCGCAAGGAAGTCGAAGCGCTCGGACGCAAGGCCACCACCGTTGTTGCCGATGTCAGCAAACGCGACGATGTCTACGCCGCTATCGACCATGCGGAAAAGCAACTCGGCGGGTTCGACGTCATCGTCAACAATGCCGGCATCGCTCAGGTCAAGCCGATCGCCGACGTCACGCCCGAGGACATGGACCTGATCTTCCGCATCAATGTCGACGGCGTGCTCTGGGGTATCCAGGCGGCTGCGAAGAAATTCAAGGATCGCGGACAGAAAGGCAAGATCATCAACGCCTGCTCGATCGCCGGACATGACGGTTTCGCCATGCTTGGCGTCTATTCGGCGACCAAGTTCGCCGTGCGGGCGCTAACGCAAGCCGCCGCCAAGGAATATGCCAGCGCGGGCATCACGGTGAACGCCTATTGCCCCGGCATCGTCGGCACCGACATGTGGGTGGAGATCGATGAGCGTTTTTCCGAGATCACTGGAACGCCGAAGGGCGAAACCTACAAGAAGTATGTCGAAGGCATCGCTTTGGGTCGCGCGCAGACACCGGAGGACGTGGCAGCGTTGGTCGCTTTCCTCGCGGGCGCCGATTCCGACTACATCACAGGACAGTCGATCCTGACCGATGGCGGTATCGTCTACCGATAAGGCCGCCTGCCAAATCGCGAATGTTCAGAAGCGGCCGCACCGGGAAACGGCCTTGTGAGAATTTCTCCCTTCAGCGGAATGGTTCCGTCTGGAAGAGCCGCGTTTTGTCGGAGAGAATTGTCCTCTTGTTCCTGGGCATGGCATCGCCGCCTTCGGCCGCCATTCGCACCACAGGTTCTTGACCGGCATTCGACGCCTACTGAAGAGCGGTCGGTTCCTCATCTACGCGCGTTTCGGGCGGGATTGCCGTCATCCAGTCAAACCCCTGACTGGTATGAAGGCTCTACCGAGCCGGCGTCGGGTTGGCGTCGCAGTGAGGTCGCACTGCGCGCCCGGATCGGGTCGGCGAGCAGCCTGAGGCCGTTCAGCACCACAAGAACCGTGCCGCCCTCATGCCCCACCACCGCGAGCGGCAGCGGCAGGGCGAAGAACAGGCTCGAGGCGACCAGAAGCAGCATCATGCCGATGGCGAAAGTCAGATTCTGACGGATGATCCGGCGGGTGCGGCGCGCCAACCGATGCGCCGCGGCAAGGCGGGCCATGTCCTCCGACAACAGCGCGACATCGGCTGCCTGCAAGGCGACGTCGCTGCCCGCTGCGCCCATGGCGATGCCGACATCGGCCCGCGCCAGCGCGGCGGCGTCGTTCACCCCGTCGCCGACAAAGGCCACCTTTCCATTCTTCGCCAGTTCGCCCACCAACCGGACCTTGTCTTCAGGCAGCAGATCGGCATGGACATCCTTTGCCTCCAGTCCGAGTTCCGCGGCGATCCGCAAGCCGACAGGGCGCCGGTCGCCGGTCATCATGGCGATAGTATCTACCCCAGCCGTCCTGAGCGCAGCCAGTCCGGCGGCCGAGGTCTCGCGCGGACGGTCGGCGACGGTGAGCGCACCATAGACCCGATCTCCCCGCCCCAGCCACACCACGGTCTGGCTACCATCCGTCAGTTTCACAAATTCCGGAGCATCCAGCGATGCGCCCATGCGCGCGGCCATGCGCGGATTGCCGGCCCAGAGCGGGCCCACGGCATCCTCCCCCGTAATCCCCTCACTTGGCACGGTTTCCACATCGCGCACCTCGGCGACGGTTATGCCTTTTTCGTCGATGTGGCGGCGGATCGCATCGGCAATTGGATGTTCGGAATGCGCCTCGAGACCGGCGATCAATGACAGGAACCGCTCTTCGGCCTGTGCTCCCGATTCCGACGCCATCACCTGCGTCACCTCGGCCTTGCCTGTGGTCAGCGTACCGGTCTTGTCGAAGGCGAAGATATCGACCTCGGCCAGCGTCTCCAGCGCCGCGCCGCCCTTGAACAGAACACCGCCGCGCGCGGCCGCCGCCAATGCCGAGAGGATCGCCGCCGGGACCGATATCACTACCGCGCAGGGGCTGGCCGCGACCAGCAGCGTCGCGGCGCGATAAAGCGCATCCTGCATTGTCCAGCCGAGTGCGAGGAATATAATGAGTGCCAGCACCGCGCCGGCCAGCACCGCGATGGTATAGCGCTGGCCGAACCAGGCGCTGAACCGTTCGGAAGGAGCGCGTGCGGCCTGAGCCTCGGTCACCAGTTCGATCATCCGCGCCACGGTGCTTTCCGCGACCGGACGGGTAACGCGGACGAGCAGCACGGCGTTGAGGTTCACCGTGGCCTCGAACACCTTTGCGCCGGGGCCCTTGCCGACCGGCATCGATTCGCCGGTGATCGTCGCCTCATCGAGCGAGCCTTCCCCTTCCGCCACCTCGCCATCGGCCGGCACACGCGCACCGGGGCGCAACACCACCAGGTCGCCGGCCACGAGATCGCCCACCGAAACTTCCGTGACGGTGCCGTCAGGAGCGCGCCTGAGCGCGGTGTCGGGACGCAGCGCCATCAGCGCCTCGACGGCATGGCGCGCCCGGCCCATCGCCCGCTGCTCCAACGTGGTCGAGAGGCTGAACAGCGTCAGCAGCACCGCCCCTTCGAGCGCAGCACCCACCGCGGCGGCGGCAAGGGCTGCCACGATCATCAGAAGATCGATGTCGAGAACCCGCTCGTGCCAGAGCGACGTCAGGGCTCGGACCCCGGTCGGCACACCACCGGCCAGATAGACCAGCACGAGACCGACCGGTCCCCAAAGACCGGGGATCAAAAAGGCATCGACAGTCGCAAGCGCCATCCCGGCAAGTGTGATGCCGGTCAATGCTGTCATAAAGCGGTCGGAAGAAAGGTCGATTTGCAATTTGTGTTCCTGGCTGTGCCGCGACGGCGGCAGTGGCTGGGGAAACCGGGCAGCGGTGCGCCATGCAGGCTGGCGTTACATTGCCGGTCGATCAGGTTCCGTTATTCCTTTTCCATCACAGCATCGAGCTTACCTCCAGGACCGCACCGCCGGCAGCCCCGATCAGCACCACGAGCCAGGGCGGAAATTTCCAGCTCATCAGGGCCACGAAGCAGGTCAGCGCCAGCGCAAAGTCACGGGGCGAACCGACCGAGCTGGTCCAGAGCGGATCGTAGAGCGCGGCGCCCAGAATGCCGACCACCGCGGCATTGGCCCCTGCCATCGGCGCCCGCACGCCGGAGCGTGCGCGCAGCGTGTTCCAGAACGGCAGCGCGCCGACAAGCAGCAGGAAGCCCGGCAGGAAGATCGCAAAAAGGGCAAGCGTCGCGCCGGCGATCCCGTTCGGGCCGGGCTCGAGCAACATGCCGAGATAGGCGGCGAAGGTGAAGAGCGGCCCCGGCACCGCCTGGGCCGCGCCATAGCCGGCCAGGAACGCATCGGGCGTGACCCAGCCCGGGCGAACCACTTCGGCTTCCAGCAAAGGCAAGACCACATGGCCGCCGCCAAATACCAGCGCACCAGCGCGATAGAAGGCGTCGATCACCGCCAGCCCTTGCGCGGGAAACATCGCCGCCGCCAGCGGCAAGCCGAAGATCAGGATGAAGAACAGGGCCAGCGCGATTATTCCCGCCTGCCGCGAGACCGGAAAATGCAGCGCTTCACCCGGCGATCCGGCCGTGTCCCGGCAAAGCCAGAGCCCGGCGAACCCACCGAGCAGGATTGCACCCAACTGGCCCATGGCGCCCCCGATCAGCACCGCAATCAGGACGGAGGCGAGCGCGATGGTCTGGCGGGTGCGGTCGGGGCAAAGCGTGCGCGCCATGCCCCAGACTGCCTGCGCAACGATGGCCACCGCCACCAGTTTGAGCCCGTGCAATACCCCGGTGCCGAGCGGGCCTGAAATCGCCCCCGCTCCGAGCGCGAACAGCATCAGGAGCAGGGCGGAAGGCAAGGTAAAGGCGGCCCAGGCAGCCAGCGCACCCACCGGTCCGGCACGCTGCAAGCCCAGTGCGAAGCCGGCCTGGCTGGATGCTGGTCCCGGAAGGAATTGGCACAGTGCGACCAGATCGGCATAGCCACGATCGTCGATCCAGTCGCGGCGGGCAACGAATTCCTCGCGGAAATAGCCGAGATGCGCGATCGGCCCGCCAAACGAGGTCAGGCCCAGTTTTAGAAAAGCGGCCAGAACCTCGCCCGGTGTTCCGTGTTGTTGGCGCTGAGGCATAACATTCCGCGTGTCATTGGCGGGCATGATGTCTCCGTGATGTTCGCAATGCAGGGCTCGCGAGGCGCCTCGGGCAGGCGCGTGCGATCGTTGCCCCTATATTGGGACAATGGGACAGGCAGGTGACTGCGAAAGCACGCGCCTCGTCGTTCCATCGGCATCGCAAGTTGCGTCCACGGGACCGCACCCTGCAGGAGAGATATGGATGAATCATGCCATGCCCGTCCGGAGACCGCTCGCCTGCGGACGGCGGCCCTCCAGAAGATCAGCGTCATCGGCGAGCGCGTCAGCCATGAAATCCATGAAGGCACGGATACGGGCGGTGTTGCGCAGGTCCTCATGGGTCAGCAGCCACAGATCGAGCCGGAAATCTTCCGGAAACATGGCGATCCGGACAAGGTCGGGGGTGCGGTCGGCTACAGCGCAGGGCAACGGCGCAAGACCGATTCCGGACCTCGCCGCGGCAAGGGCGGCCGAGATCGAGTTGGTGCGATAGATCGGCCGCATTTTCGGCAGCCAATCCGCCAACTGATTGCCAATCGCTCCGTGCGACCGACCGAAACCGATCCAGTCGTTGTCGGCAAGATCGTCGTCGATTCCCTGAGCGGCACGGTCTGCCGAGGCATAGGCTCCGAATGCCAGCCGGCCGACGCGCCGGCCGACCAATATTTCCTGCGGCGTGTTGCCGATGCGCAGTGCGACATCGGCCTCGCGTCGGGTCAGGTCCAGGGGGCTGTCCGAAACGATCACCTCCAGTTCGATCCCCGGCTGCGCGGCATGGAAGGCCGCCAGATGCGGCGGCAATAACCCGGTCGCCAGCATATCGATGGCGGTGATGCGGATGAGCCCGCTCAGGCGCTGGTCCTGTCCTATCACCTGACGCGACAGGGCGATAATTTCCTCGTCGATCCGGATGGCGGTCTCCTGCATGGCCTCTCCGGCGCCCGTCAGCGCATAGCCGTCCGGCAACCGCTCGAAGAGCCGGACGCCCAGACGTTCCTCGAAGGCCCCGAGACGGCGAAACACGGTCGAGTGCATTACGCCAAGGCTGCGCGCTGCGCCCGACAGCGTGCCCGCCCGAGCCACAGCGAGAAAGAAGCGCAGATCGTCCCAGTTCTGGTTCTGTGCATCCATGAAGGATCACCCCTTCCAAGCCTGCTCCCATTGCCGGCAGCTTGTCGCCAACTTGCCGGCAACACCGCGCGTTCGCTTTGCCCCGTCAGAAAAGCTTGACCACGATGATTGCTCCACTTAAGTATGTGATTGCTCACTTACTAGGTACTTTATGCGAAAATCCGCGGAATTGCGCAAGGCCGAAATCGTCGCGGCCGTCCTCGATCTGGCCGATCGGATCGGGCCGGATCGGGTGACAACAGGTGCTGCCGCAGCGGCTGTGGGCGTAAGCCAGGCTGCCTTGTTCCGGCATTTCCCAACCAAGGATGCCATGTGGCTTGCGGTGGCGGATCATGTGGCCGGGGAGCTGTCGATAGCGTGGAGGCGGGCCCTGGCTGAGGCCGATGACCCTGTCGATCTGGTCAGGGCGCTGATGGGTGCGCAGTTGGGACAGATCGTGGCGACGCCGACGCTGCCTATGCTCCTGTTCTCCCGCGAACTGAATGTCGGCAATGAGGATCTGCGCGCCGCCTTTCGCGGCCTGTTGATGAAGTTTCAGGGGCTGATCGTGGCCGAACTGGCGCGCGGTCAAGCAGCCGGTTCCCTGCGCCGGGAAGTCGCCCCTGAGGACGCCGCCGTGCTTCTGACCTCGCTGGTGCAAGGCATGGCGATCCGCTGGTCGCTCGGCGCGCGCAACTTTTCCCTGATCGAGGAAGGGACCCGACTCCTTGACGTGCAATTGCGGCTTCTGGCCGCGAAGGAGGATTAGGCCATGGGGCGTCGGTGGATGTTCGGTGCGGCGGCGGTTCTGGTGCTGGGCGCGGGGGTGCTGTTCCTCACCGAGCGGCCGCTCACGGTCAGCGTGGTGCAACCAGAGCAGGATGTGGCCCTGCGCATCTACGGCCTTGGCTCGGTCGAGCCGCAGATCCTCAGCCGGGTCGGGTTCGAGGTTGGGGCTGCCCTGACCGCGCTGATCCGGGACAGCGGAATACGATGCCTGCGTGACAGATGGTGGATGCAGGCATCAGGACGGCCCCACCCCTGCCGCGGTGGACCTGCCCGTCACCGGCATCAACTACGCGGATGCGACTGCCTATGCCGCGTGGCTGTCGGAGCGGACAGGCGATGACTGGCGGTTGCCGAGCGACGAGGAATGGTCGTTCGCCGCTGCCGAACGTTTCGGCGACGACGCGCTCGGGCTGGTGGACGATGATGGTTCGAACCCGGCGACGCGGTGGCTTGCCGCCTATCGCAGCCGCAGCGCACCGGACAGGAGCGTTGCTGTCAGGCCTCGCGGTCATTTCGGACAGAACAGCAAGGGGCTTCACGACGTGTCCGGCAGCGTGTGGGAATGGACCACGACCTGCTATGCCAGAAACAGGACAGACGCGGCAGGGCGGCACGCCGAAGCCACCGAGAACTGCGGTGTGCGTGTCATGGGCGGCAGGCACCGCAGCTACATGAGCTTCTTCATCAGCGACGGCAAGAGCGGGGGCTGCGCTGCCGGCATGGCGCCCGACAATCTCGGCTTCCGTCTGGTACGCGATGTAAAGCCCGGCCGGGCCGTAGCATTCGTAAGGCGTCTTCTGAACAGATCGACGGCCGGGTGATCCCGGCCGCAGTCACTTGGAGCTGCCTCTGCGCTCAGGCGGGTGCACGGCCGGGTTGGCGCTTTGCGACGCGGTGCCGCGTCAGCGCGCCAGCATAACACAGCACGAACCCCGCAAACGCCAGAACCCAAAACGTTGCGGCAGCGTGCAACAGCCATGTCGAACCAGGCATCAGGGCGGCGGCGAAGCGGAACGGCGTCGCCAGCACAATGGCGCAGAAGACCAAGACGGTTCCGCCGCCCGCATGAAGTTTACGTCCCGTATGGCCGAGCGTCGCGCGCGCCATCACCGCGAGTGTCATGGCGCCGATGGCACCGATGCCGAAGACGTGGATGCCCGCGACCGGCGGCAGGAGCGTGCTGTCGAGTGCCGCCAGCCCGGATATCAGCAACCCTGCCGGAACGAACAGATAGGCGACGTGGAGGATCAGCAACAACGGTTCCGACGCCGTGCGCCAGCCGGCCCAACGGCTCAGCCGCACGGCATTGAGGATGGCCGCAACGACCAGCAGCACGCCGCTCACCCATGCTTCGGGGCTGATGATCCAGCCAAGAAGCGCGATGGTGGAAACGACGATGACGGCGCCGTCGAAGCGGTTGAACGGAACCGGCAGACGACCCGGGTTTTCCCGAACCAGCCAGTTGCGGGTGAAGCTTGGAATGATGCGCCCACCGATGACCATGATGAGCACGAGGCCGGCAGCGAGGGCGAGATTGCGCGATGTTTCCGTGAGCCCGAAGAACCGTGCTTCGAGGTGGAAAAAGACATTGGCCGCGAACAGCGCGGTTACCGGGAGCAGAACCAGAAGATTGCGCCAGTTGCGGCCGGCGACGATCTCGATCAGCGCCGACACGGCCACAGCCAGCAGGAACGCGCTGTCGAGCACCATGGCGGCTGCCCAGCCGAGGTCTGCAGAGAACCAGACGGCAATCCGTCCTGCAAGCCACAATGCCACGAGGCCCGCCAAAGGCGCGCCGCGCACAGGCAGGCGACCGGTCCAGTTCGGAATTGCGGTGAGCAGGAACCCGGTCACGACGGCGGCAAGATAGCCGAACAGAAGCTCATGCGCATGCCAGTCGACGGGTGAAAGCAGGCTTCTCGTCTCCAGTCGGCCTGCAAGCATCGGCAGCCAGATGAGGATCGCCAGCGCTGCCCAGATGCTCCCAAATAGAAAGAACGGCCTGAAGCCATAGGACAGCAATGCGGGATAGGCCTCCCGTCGCGGCTGCGAAGATACCATGTCGACTGGTCCTGTCTTAAAGAGAACCGGGCGGGACACCCCTGCCCGCCCGGTCAAACTGCCGTCACGCCGTCAGTTCGCAGGCACAGCCGCGAGAAGCTGCTCGAAATGGGTCTTCGCCTTGCCTGGATGCTTGACCGCTTTCGCTTCCTCGAGATTGTTCGGTGCGCCGACCGCGATCAGCATCACCATGCCCATGCCGTAGTGCGGCGTGCATTTGACGCCGTAGACGCCTTCAGCCGTCACGTCGTACACGATCTCCTCGTTGATCTTGCCCTTGAAGGCGACAGCCCCTTCGGGAATCATGCCGTTGATGGTTTCGGCATTATGGGACTTGTGCGTCGGCACGAAGCGGATGGTGTCGCCGGGCTCGGCCTGAACGAAGTCCGGCTCGAACACCATGGCGCCCTTCGCGCCCTTGTTGAGCATCATGACTTCATGCTCGGCTGCGTAAGCTGTTCCCGTGAAGGCGACCGCTGTCGCGAGCGCAATCATTGCCAAGGTCCTGTTCATCATGCCGTCCTTTCCTGTGACAGTCTGATTTGTCTTCGGGACCAGTTCTACGCCCTGTGCGAATCCGCTTCATTGCGCTATCGCAAATGCAGGGCATCAAAATCCTGGGGAGGCCCCACTTGAACAGACTCGACCGTTCGCTGATTGCCGGGCTTCCCGCATTCGAGGGCCTGACGGCCGAAACGCTCGACACCGTGCTGGCGAGCGCGCGCTCGCTGCGGATCGAAAAGGATACCTCCGTCTTCGAACAGGATGAAGAGGCAAGCTCGTTCTTCATCCTGCTCGATGGCCGAGTCCGCGTCGTTAAACTGACGCCGGACGGTCAGCAGGTCATCGTTCGCTATATCGTCCCGGGCGAACTGCTTGGCATCGCGCAGGCGATTGGCCGCTCGACCTATCCGGCCAGCGCAATTGCAGTGACCGATTGCGTGGTGTTGGCCTGGCCGAGCAAGCTGTGGTCCGAGTTCGCGACCGCCCATCCGGGATTTGGGATGAACACCTACAAAACCGTCGGTACGCGGCTACAGGACGTCCAGACACAGGTGGTGGAAATGGCGACCGAGCAGGTCGAGCGGCGCGTAGCGCACGCCCTTCTCCGCCTCGTGCAGCAGTCGGGACGCAAGACCGACGAAGGACTGTTGATCGATTTTCCGATCTCGCGGCAGGACATCGCGGAAATGACCGGCACGACGCTGCACACCGTCAGTCGCCTGCTCTCCGCCTGGGAGGAAAAGGGGCTTGTCAAAAGCGGCCGTCAGCAGGTCACCGTAACCCAGCCGCACCGCCTGATGCTGCTGGCAGATGGACGTGTCGAGCGGGAATGAGCGCGATCTAAGGCGCAGAAAGCGAATCGGGGAGATCCCGCCGCGTGTCGGTACCGGCACTCCGCGTGATCGCAGCGCGCAAATCCGCACGCAAATCGACTTCGCCGATGTCATGCTCGCGGACCGCGTCGTCCACTGTGTGAAACGGCGCTATCGGACAACCGACGCACAGCAGCCCATGGTCGAGGATCGTGCGGATGGTTTCCGGCCAGCGCCGCATGATCTCGTCCATGCTCATGTCGTCGTGATATCGTCCGGTCATGCCACGGCTCCTCCATCGTCGGAACGGGAGAATGCACGACGGCGATGGCCCGCTTCTTTGCGCCGGGGCAACCAACGATCAGTTTTCAGTCAGGCGGGGTGGTGAGTGAAGGCAACCTCATGCTCGATCATGACACAGTCCTGCGTGACCACTGCGCGCCAGAGCCTGTTGCCGCACCTCAGTGACAGCCGCCAGCGGCCTTCGTCTTCCCCCTCACCGCGTTCGACACGACTGATGACGTGACCGCGCCGCATATGGTTCTGCAATTCGTCTTGCGACCAGCCGAAACCCTGCGCGACAAGGGCGGCATCGAGCGTGAAGTCGCCTGAAGCGTCCGACAGAACGAGTTCGCCCCCCGTCACAGGCTTTCCTCCAGGATCGGCTCTATCCGCATCGTGTCTTCCTTGCGGTTGAAGGCGATCGCCAGCCGGAAGGAGTGCGACACCCGCAAGGCGCGATCCATGAACAGCGTTGCCACCTCCGGCGGACAGACGCGCTGGACCGTCGAGCGAAACAGCTTGAGCCAGCGCCTGAAATGCTGCTCGCCCAGTTCGGGGATGGCGAGATGCGGCGGAAGGGGACGGCCATCGTAGCGGCCGGTGCGCAGCAGGGTCGACGACCAGAAATCGCACATCTTGGCGAGGTGATGCGGCCAGTCCGCGTCCGCGATGGCGTTGTTGAAGATCGGGCCGAGCAGATCGTCGCTGCGGATCTGGTCGTAGAAACCATGGACCACCGCGTGGATCATCGTTTCGTCGAGCACTTCCGGCAGGAGTTTTCCGTCGATGACGGGCGTTCGAACTGGGGCGGGGCGACCCTTCATATGACTGGTTCCATCGTTCAAAGGTTGGATTGCATGCGTCACGCAGCCATCGGCGTGACGCCCAGAAGGGTCGCTAACGCCGTCCGGTTTCGCACGGCGTCCGCCAGCGTGTATTTGTCCAGCACAGACAGATATGCCGTCAGAGCCTCGGAAAACATGCTTTTCAGCATGCAGGCCGGTGAAATCACGCATGCTCCGCCCGACTGTTGCAGACATTCGACCAACGAGAAATCTTCCTCGATGGCGCGGACAAGAGCGCCGACGTTGATCTGTGCAGGCGGTCTTGCAAGACGTATTCCGCCCGCACGACCGCGGACCGTCATGATATAGCCGTGCCTGTTCAACGTTTGCGCCACCTTGAGCAGATGGTTGCGCGACAATCCGTAAGTCTCGGCAACATGATGTACAGTGCAACAACCGTCAGGACGCATGGCGACGTAAATCAGCATGCGTAAAGCGTAGTCGGTGTGGAGTGTCATCCGCATGATTGTTTCTCCGGCCGGGTGCACGCTTACGACGCGACGCGCCTTCGTAAAGTGGCATCTAAAATACCATTAATACCTTCCCCGATCGCGGAAAAGCGCGAAAACGTCGCAGGGAGATATCCTCCGTTTCGCTGAGAAAGTGGCATTATCGATACCAAAAATAGGCCTGATGATAGCTTGGGGTGGAAACACGCCGAACGGGCGATAGATGTACGAAGCGTTCAAAGTGGAAGGAATTGTGATGAGAAGTCTGTTGAGTGCGACCGTGGCTCTTTTCCTCGTGTCGACGTCAATTACGTTCGCCGCAGATCATCAGGTGCAGATGCTCAACAAGGGAACGAAAGGCGCCATGGTGTTCGAGCCTGATTTTATTCAGGTCGAAGTTGGAGACACGGTGACCTTCATCCCGACTGACAAGAGCCATGACGCTGAGAGCATCAAGGGTATGATCCCAGATGGGGCTGAGCCTTTCAAAGGCAAGATCAATCAGGAGATCACAGTCACGATCGAGAAGGAAGGCGTCTATGGCGTCAAGTGCACGCCGCACTACGGCATGGGCATGGTCGCGCTGATCGTGGCCGGCGAGCCGGTCAACGTCGAGGAAGCGAAAGCCGTGAAGCATCCGGGCAAGGCGAAGAAGGTGTTCGACGAACTCTTCGCGCAGGCTGAAGCCGAGTGACATAAGGAAGGACGAACATGACAAAGAAGATGGATGCCGTTTCTCCGACCGCCGATGAAGCCGGGAAGGTCTCCCGACGCAGTCTTCTGATGGGGTCCGCGGGTGTCGCCATTGCGTCGGCAGCGCTTTCCGCGACCCCGGCGATCGCCAATCACGATCACCCTGTAGCGCATTCTGGCGGCGTTTCTCCGTCTGGAAGCCTGAGCAACCGCATTTATGCGGTGGTAGACGGGATGGCGGACATCGCGCGCATGCCGACTGATATCCCCCCGCCGATTACGCGACGGGAGCCGGAAACGGTGTCTGTGGAACTCGAGACCATCGAACTCGAAGCACGGCTCGATGGTCGCACGACCTTCCGGTACTGGACCTTCAACGGCACTGTACCGGGACCATTCGTCCGCGTCCGCGTTGGCGATACGGTCGAGGTGTCGCTGAAGAATGCTGAAGACAGCAGCATGATGCACAATGTCGACTTCCATGCGGTGACGGGACCGGGTGGTGGCGCGGAGGCAACGTCTGCTGCACCGGGAGAGACGAAAGGTTTCACCTTCAAGGCCCTGAATCCTGGCCTCTACGTCTACCACTGTGCCGTACCTCCCGTGGCGATGCACATCGCGAACGGCATGTATGGCCTGATACTGGTCGAGCCCGAGGAGGGACTGCCGCCGGCCGATCGCGAGTTTTACGTGATGCAGGGCGAAATCTATACGGAAGAGGAGTTCGGCTCGTCCGGCCTGCTGACCGAGAGCTATGAAAAGCTTCTCAACGAACGCCCGGAATATTTCGTTCTCAACGGCCATGTTGGCGCGCTGACCGACCATTACCCGTTGAAAGCGAATGTCGGCGAAACTGTCCGCATCTATTTCGGCGTGGGCGGTCCCAACTTCACGTCGTCGTTCCACGTCATCGGCGAGATTTTCGATAAGGTCTACCAACTTGGTTCGGTGACCTCTCCGCCGTTGACCGATGTCCAGACGGTGAGTGTCCCCGCAGGCGGCGCAACAATCGTCGAGTTCAAGGTCGAGGTTCCCGGCCGCTACGTTCTTGTCGATCACGCGCTGTCGCGCGTGGAGCGCGGCCTTGCAGGTTACCTTATCGTCGAAGGCGATGAGAATCCTGAGATATTCAACGCCCACGAACACTAACACTTAGCTGAAGTGCGAGTGTGATCCGGCGCGGGCCCTTGAAAGCGCGCGCCGGACGTCGCTGATCGATACCGAGCTGTGGACGGCAAACGTATTGTTAAGCGTTTGAAATTTGACGGGTTGAACATGAGCGTATTCCGGGAGAGTTTAGTGCCCGCAAGCTGCAGTTGGAGGAGATAGCATGGTCGCCAAACTCACCACGTCGGAAAGGCAATCTGCGGCCGTCATTCTGCTGCTTGTGGCCCTGGCCGGCATCGCGATGGCCGCCGCCGGTCGCAACGAGGCGATGGGCGTGCATGGTCTTATCGTCATTCTGTTTGCGGGCGCGCTGCTATATCCCGTGCTGTCCGCCTTCTATGCGCCGGAGCCCACGGAAGACCGTCAGGCATCTTACTACGATGACCCGATCAAGGTGGGTATCGCTCTGGCAATGGGCTGGGCGATCTTCGGCATGTTTATGGGCGTTTGGGTCGCCGCACAGCTCGCCTGGCCGAATCTCCATTTCGATGGCGCATGGTCGACCTTTGGGCGCCTGCGCCCGACACATACCACCGGCGTGATCTTCGGCTTCGGCGGCAACGCCCTGATCGCCACCTCTTTCCACGTTGTCCAGCGCACGTCGCGCGCGCGGCTGGCCGGCCAGGTCAGTCCGTGGTTCGTGCTCTTCGGCTATAATCTCTTCTGTGTGCTTGCGGTTACAGGCTACATCCTCGGCGTCACGCAGTCGAAGGAATATGCCGAGCCAGAGTGGTATGCCGACCTGTGGCTGGTCGTGGTGTGGGTGACATACTTCCTCCTCTATATCGCGACCATCGCGCGACGGAAGGAACCGCATATCTACGTCGCCAACTGGTACTTCATGGCCTTCATTCTGGTCGTGGCGATCCTGCATATCGTGAACAATCTCGCTTTGCCGATCTCGTGGGGTAGCGCCAAGAGCTACACGATCTGGCCCGGCGTGCAGGATGCGATGGTCCAGTGGTGGTATGGCCACAATGCCGTGGCATTCTTCCTGACCGCCGGCTTCCTCGGCATGCTGTATTACTATCTCCCCATCCGCGCAGGGCGCCCGATCTTCTCGTATCGTCTGTCGATCCTCAGCTTCTGGGGCATCACCTTCTTCTACATGTGGGCGGGCTCGCACCATCTGCACTATACGGCGCTGCCGCACTGGGTGCAGACGCTCGGAATGACGTTTTCTGTCATGCTGCTGGTGCCGTCCTGGGCATCCGCTGGCAATGCACTGCTGACCCTCAATGGTGCCTGGCACAAGGTTCGCGACGATGCGACGCTGCGGTTCATGATGGCTGCAGCCGTGTTCTACGGCATTTCCACCTTTGAGGGTTCGTTCCTCGCTATCCGGCCGGTCAACGCCTTGTCGCATTATACCGACTGGACCGTAGGACACGTCCATGCAGGCGCCCTCGGCTGGGTGGCTCTCATCAGTTTTGGCTCGATATACACACTGGTGCCGGCGTTGTGGAAGCGCGAGCGAATGTACTCTCCTGCGCTGATCGAGTGGCATTTCTGGCTCGCGATAGCCGGAACGCTCATCTACATCTTTGCCATGTGGAATTCGGGCATCCTGCAGGGCCTGATGTGGCGCACGTACACGGAAGAAGGCACGCTCGCCTACTCCTTCCTCGATAGTCTTGTTGCGATGTATCCCTATTACATTGCCCGGACCATCGGCGGGGCGATGTTTCTGCTGGGCACCGCGATCGGTTGCTACAACATCTGGATGACCATCCGGCTGGTTCCCGCGACCGTTCCAGAGGAAGCCGACTTGCCGGTCAAAGACGCAGTCGTGGCGGGGGAGTAAGCGGATGCCGGAGTTCTTTCATCGCAAAATCGAGCGGTCCGCCATCGGCTTCGTGCTTGCCATCATCGCAGCCGCCAGTGTCGGCGGCATCGTCGAAATCGCGCCGCTCTTTACCATCGACGAGACGGTGGAAGAGGCGCCCGACATGCGCGTCTACACCCCACTGGAACTGGCCGGGCGGAATATCTACGTCCGTGAAGGCTGCTATGCCTGCCACAGCCAGATGATCCGCACGCTTCGCGACGAAGTCGAGCGTTATGGGCCATACTCGCTCGCGGTTGAATCCAAATACGACCGGCCCATGTTATGGGGATCCAAGCGCACCGGCCCCGACCTTGCCCGTGTCGGCGGCAAATACTCGGATGCGTGGCATGTTGCGCATCTGATCAACCCGCGTGACGTTGTGCCAGAATCGAATATGCCGGCCTACGCATTCCTCGCGCGCACAGCCCTGCGCACCGACGATTTGTCCGATCATCTGCGTGCCCAGCGAAGGCTGGGCGTACCTTATACGGACGAGATGATTGGGAACGCGGCGGCCGATGCCTACGGACAGGCAGCGCCCGACAGCGACTTTGCAGCAGGCGTCAGCGAGAGGTACGGTGAGGCTACGGAAGTCAGTGCATTCGATGGCGTTGCATCCCGCCTGACGGAAATGGACGCGCTGGTCGCTTACCTGCAGGTGCTTGGCCGACTGACGAGTGCGGCTTACGAGAACACCGCCGCGCCGCAGGAAGCGCCGAACCCGGATAACTGAGGAGACGCGCCGATGGATTTCGATCACGATACGCTGGTGGCCTTTTCCAAGAGCTGGGGCCTTTTCTACCTCATGGGGTTCTTCATCTGCGTGATCATTTATGCCTTCTGGCCCTCAAACCGGAAGCGCTTCACACGTGCGAAAACCAGCATATTGTCGGGGGAGGATAAGCCGTGGCGGTAGAAGAACGCGATCCGGTGACCGGTCGCGAGACGACCGGTCACGAATGGAACGGCATCAAGGAACTCGACACACCGGTTCCACGCGGCGTGCTGATATTCCTCGTCGTCACCCATATCTGGGCGGTGGGCTGGTGGTTCTTCGCGCCCACATGGCCGCTGGGAAGCACCTACACGAAGGGGTTGCTCGGCATCGATCAGCGCACCACGGTGGAAGAAAACCTTGTCAGGGCGCAGCAGGCGCGGTCCGTCTGGACGACCCGTCTGGAGACGGAGCCTTACGAGACCATCCTCGCCGACCAGCAACTGATGGGGATCGTGCGGAGTACCGGCCACCAGCTGTTTGGGGACAACTGCGCCGCATGCCACGGCGTGGACGGGAGCGGACGCGCCGGGTACCCCGATCTGACCGACGACGACTGGATCTGGGGCGGAGAACCGGAAGCGATCGAGCAGACCATGCGTGTCGGTATCAACACGCGCCATCCCGACAGCCGTATCGGACAGATGCCCGCCTTCGGACGCGACGGCATACTGGAACGCGAGCATGTCAGCAATGTCGCATCCTATGTCTATTCGCTGAGCAATCCCGAATACTCGACGCCGGAAAACCGAGAGCGTATTGAGGCCGGCAGAACCGTCTTCGCTGACAATTGCGCAGCCTGTCATGGCGACGACGCCACTGGCAACCGCGAGGTAGGCGCTCCCAATCTGGCCGATGATAGCTGGGTCTACGGCGGAGATCTGCAGACCATCATCAACTCGGTTCACGGCGGCCGCGAAGGCCATATGCCGACTTGGGACGAGCGGCTCAGCAATCTCGATATCCGGACGCTGTCGCTCTACGTCTATGATCTCGGGATCGTCGGACGATGAACGCTCAGGCGCCCCATCGCCCGCGGAAGTCCCGCATCATCTGGTCGCTGGTGGCGATGGGGCTGGCGCTTTTCCTCGGCGCAAATGCGCATTTGGCCTATGTCGCATTCGCCTCCCAGCCCGACTGCGTCTCCCACTCGAAGGGCTCGGGAGAGGCCCATGATTATCGCGCCGCAAAGTCTGCCTGCTAGGAGGAGCACGAGATGACCGAGACTGCAAAGTCGTACGGATTGTTCAGCGAGACCTCCGGCATCGGCGAGACGCGCGATCCGAGGCTGCAACGGAACCTGCCGCTTTTCGTCGGCCTCAATTGGCTTGGAGCTGGCTGGCGCGACCTGTGGCATCGCCCAAGTGCCAGCCTGGCCTATGGCTTCGGCATCTTCGTGCTGTCGTGGGTTCTCGTGTGGGTGCTGGCCGCCTTCGGCAGCGACTACATTCTCTTCCCCGCCCTTGCCGGGTTCATGATCGTCGGTCCTTTCTTCGCAATCGGGCTTTACGAGAAAAGCCGTGCCATCGAGGAGAACCCCGAGGTGGGCCTTGCCCAGATGCTTGCGATCCACCCACGCGCGGGACGGCAGGTCTTCTTCACCGGATTGATGCTCTGTGCGCTGATGCTTCTGTGGATGCGTGCCGCCGTCTTCGTTTACGCGATCTTCTTCGGCGTTACGCCCTTCCCAGGCATTGAGCATATCGCAAACATGCTGTTCGGCACGGCCTATGGGCTGCTGATGGTGGCAGTCGGGAGCGCTATCGGGGGACTGTTTGCGGCCTTCTCCTTCGCCGTCAGCGTATTCGCCGTGCCGATGCAGCTTGATCGCCGGGTCGATGCGATGACGGCAATGGCCACGAGCATGCAGATGGTCTGGAACAATCTCGGTCCGATGATCGTGTGGGGCGCAATCGTGCTCGCCCTGTTCGGGCTTTCGGTTGTCACCGGGCTTGTCGGTCTGATCATCGTCTTCCCGCTTCTCGGTCATGCGACGTGGTACGCTTATCGCGCCATGCAAATCCCGGAGACCCGGGTATGAGTTGCTGCGCGCCGGGTAGCGAAGCTGCTCTGGCAATCGGTCCCGGCCGCGCTATCCCACCGGAGGAAATCCGTCTGTCGAGCAGGGAGCTGGGCGACGGGCTTATGCAGACTGACCTGACCGTGCCCCAGGCACATTGCGGCGCATGCATTGCTGGTGTCGAGGATGCGCTCGCGCGGCTGCCGGGGGTGGTCGCTGCCCGGTTGAACCTCTCTGCAAAGCGGGTCTCCGTGAAATGGCGAGCCGATCAGCCCGTGCCGGATATGATCGGGGCGCTGCGTTCCGCTGGCTATCAGGCCATGTTGAGCGGTATCCAGCAGCAGGAGCGCGATCCGGAAATGGCGTGGCTTTTGCGAGCGACAGCCGTCGCCGGCTTTTCGGCCATGAACATCATGATGCTGTCCATTTCGATCTGGTCAGGCTCAGATGCCGAAACCCGCAACGCGTTCCACGTCATCTCTGCGATCCTCGCCGTGCCTGCCATTGCCTATTCCGGGCAGGTCTTCTTTAGATCGGCGTGGTCCGCCCTCAGGGCCGGCAGATCGAACATGGACGTGCCGATCTCTGTCGGCATCCTGCTCACGCTCGCCCTGAGCCTTTATGATACGGCGACCGGCGCACCGCACGCTTACTTCGATGCGGTGACGTCGCTCATATTCTTCCTGCTCGCCGGACGCACGCTCGATCATGCGATGCGCGCCCGTGCGCGGACGGCTGTCACCGGTCTTGCCCGGATGATGCCGCGCGGCGCCACGGTGATCGCAGCAGACGGAAGCCGCGACTACCGCGATCTCGCCACGATCTCTCCCGGCGATCTCCTGCATGTCGCGCCGGGCGAACGGATACCGACCAACGGCACAGTCATGTCGGGAACAGGTGCGCTCGATATGTCGGTCGTCAATGGAGAGGCGCGTCCGGAACGTTGCAGTCCCGGAGATGCGGTACTGTCTGGCGCGCTGAGCCTCGATGGCGCATTGACGATCCGCGTCGACAAACGGCCTCAGGATTCGTTTCTGGCCGACATGGTCCGGATGATGGAGGCTGCGGAAGACGGACGCGCGCGCTACCGTCGGCTTGCCGACCGGGCTGCTGCCCTCTACTCGCCCGTCATCCACACGCTGGCGCTGGCGACTGGACTTGGATGGCTGGCGGCAACGGGTGACGTCCATCGCTCGCTCACCATCGCCATCGCGGTGCTGATCATTACCTGCCCCTGCGCGCTCGGGCTTGCCGTGCCGATGGTGCAGGTCGTGGCGGCGCGACGCCTGTTCGGCCTCGGCGTCGCGATCAAGGACGGAAGCGCGCTGGAGCGCCTCTGCGAGGTCGACCGCGTCGTCTTCGACAAGACAGGCACACTCACGCTGGGCACTCCCACGGTGACGAAACACAACGTGCCCGCCGCCGATCTCGCCGCGGCGGCAACACTGGCGCAAGCCTCGCGACACCCCGTTTCACGCGCGGTGGCAGCCCTCCTTCCAATCGGCGACAGCACGGTCTCCGAGATACGCGAAGTGCCGGGAAAAGGCGTAGAGGGGACTCTTGGCGGCCATGTCTACCGGCTGGGCAGCGGGGACTGGATTTTCGGAGGGGCGTCGGCGCCGGATGACGAAGCTGCCGCGTGGCTTTCGAAGGATGGCAATCCCGTTGGCTCGTTTTCGATGGTCGATCGCCTGCGGCCCCGTGCTGAGGATGCTGTCCGCCACTTGTCGACCCTGGGCATTAGCGCGGAGATCCTGTCTGGGGACCGGGAAGCTGAGGTGCAGCGCATCGCCGCTCAGTTGGGTATCGATGAAGCAATCTCCGGCGCGATGCCGGATGAGAAAGTCGGCCGGCTTGAAAGTCTCGCAGCTCAGGGACGCACGGTGCTGATGATAGGCGATGGCCTGAACGACGCACCTGCGCTTGCCACGGCTCATGTCTCCATGGCGCCATCGAGCGCGGCCGATGTCGGTCGCAACGCTTCCGACCTGGTGTTCCTCAACGACAGTCTCGAAGTCGTCCCGCGAACGATCAAGGTCGCGCGAGCTGCGGACCGTCTGGTTCGCCAGAATCTCGCCCTCTCGGTCGCCTATAATGTGTTGGTTGTTCCCATCGCGATGGCAGGCTACGTGACCCCGCTGATAGCGGCCATCGCTATGTCGGCATCGTCGATACTGGTGGTCGCCAATGCGCTGCGCCTGTCGCGCGAAGACATCGCAAAGCCGGCACTGCAAAAACAGATGGCTGCATGGCCGTTCGCGGAGTCGACATGAGTTACGCTATCTGGCTCGTTCCTGTCGGTCTCGTCATGGGGCTCGTAGGTCTTATCGCCTTTCTCTGGTCGATGAAAAGCGGCCAACTCGAAGACCTCGATGGAGCGGCCGAGCGGGTGCTGATCGGAGAAAAGGCCGATCGACCCCTGCCATCGCATATCGACAATGATGCCCCTGAGTTCTCGACTGTTAAAGGACACCAGCCATGACACGTTTCGTCGACCGGCCTTTCGACTGGGTCGCGGCCCTGGCCCTCGCTTCGGGCGCGGCGGTGATAGTGCCAAGTATGATAGTGTTGGCTCTTACGGTGCTAACGGTCGCCTACTCGTTCGTTCAGTGATCCCGCTGGGTCTCCTTTTCCTGACAGACAGGCCGTGGATGAAGGCCAATCATGATCGGCGTGCGGCATGAGAGCTGGGCATCTGACCACGCACTGGACTTGCTGGAGCGGTATTCGATCGACCGGGTGTTCGCAGACCCAGTGCTCGTCGGCCCGCACAGCTGGTGCGTCTTCGACAACACCGCCTCCGGGGCAGCCATCGAGAATGCCCTGACAATGCTGGGAAGCGGCTGACGCCAAGGCCGCGCTGCCACCTGTTGATTTCCGCCGAGAACTGACCCGGGATTGGGCGGTTTTTCCATTGAGAAGTGACCCATGTTTGAACCCACCCCTGCTGGTTGATCGCAGGGGATTTTGGAGTGATAGACATGGCGTT
>Ga0182741_1001311_pt1 | contig 33024 bp, 25 predicted proteins | sample eDN5th37CBELigOP_FD_128874 | JGI IMG/M metagenome (GOLD analysis project Ga0182741, IMG submission 128874) | Enriched Organic Plus compost microbial communities from Emeryville, California, USA - eDNA 5th pass 37_C BE-Lig OP (version 2) (version 2) ... | reverse complement strand
TTCAATCACGGACCATTCGAAATCTGTTAAATCAAAACGCGCCATCGCTGCCTCCAAATCAATGGAGACAGTGAATCACAAGCCATTCAAACCGAAAACTATTTTATGGGTATGTCACCTAGACCCAGCGCTTTCAAATCAGCGCCAAGCTTGCTCGCGCCCGTAAAATGCACGGCCTGCCAGCCCGCCTGCCTGGCACCTTCCACATTGTGCATCGTATCGTCAATGAAAACGGTAGCCGCCGGATCGAGATTGAACGATGCGATATGGTGATCGTAAATTTCTCGATCCGGTTTCAGCATGCGGATATCGCCGGATACGGTGACGCCCCGGCTTTCATTGAGAAATGGAAACCGGCCTTGCGCTTCACGGAAAGTATCGGAAGCAAAATTCGTCAGCATGGTGACGTCGTGGCCATTTGTGATGAGACCGCGCAGGATTTCGACACTGTCATCATAGGCGTGCGGCACCATGCGGTGCCAGTTTTGCCGAAACGCACGGATGTGGGCGCTTTTTTCTGGATAGGCATTGATCAGTGACGCTTCAGCCTCCTGCCAGGTCCTCCCGCGATCCTGTTCGATATTCCATGCGCCCGTGCAGACATTCTCCAGAAACCAACGTCGTTCCGAGGCATCGGGAATGAGATCAAGATAGGCAAGTTCCGGGTCGTAATGGATGAGAACCCTGCCGATGTCGAAGACGATATGCCTGACGGGACTGCTCAATGTTTTTTCCTCTTCCCCTTGAAAGCTTCGGGTATGGCAGCGGTGATCGCCTTTTTCATGACGGTTGGCAATGCCTCACCCGAAAGCTCGTTCGGGCGGGACCACCAGCCGTCCGTGGAGGCAGCCTTGCTGACATTTTCCGAACGATAGACTGAGAGCCGCAGCTCGAAATGCGTGAAAACATGCGTTATCGAACCGGAAGCCGTCCAGGGTGCGGAGAAGGGGGCCGCATCGATCGTCGTGTCTCCATCGACACGCGCAGTCCATGGGCTGCCCGGAACCTCGGTCATCCCGGCGAGAAGTCCCTCGTTTCTCCGCTTGCGCAGGAAAACCGATCCATCCTCCGCGATAGCGATGAATGCCGCACCCGTGCGAATTGGCTTTTCCGCTTTGGGTGCCTTTACCGGAAATTCCTCCGGGTCACGGGATTTCAGCGCCATGCAATCGTCGTTAAGCGGGCAGATCGCACAAGCCGGACGCCGCGGCGTGCATATGGTCGCGCCCAGATCCATCATGGCCTGCGCAAAGTCTCCCGGCCTGTCGATAGGCGTAAGCTGGCCCATGAGCGCGCGGATTTCCGGTTTTGCCGCAGGCAGGGGGGTATCGATTGTGTAAAGCCGTGAAATCACACGTTCCACATTGCCATCTACGACTGCGACCGCTTCGCCAAAGGCGATTGCAGCGATTGCTGCCGACGTATAGTCGCCGATGCCCGGCAGGTCCTTCAATGCCATGGCGTTGTCCGGAAACTTGCCGTCATGCTGCCGGACAACGGCGTCAGCGCATTTTTTCAGGTTGCGTGCCCGTGAATAATATCCAAGCCCGGCCCATGCCCGCAAAATGTCGTCTTCACTCGCCTGCGCCATGGCTTGTACGGTGGGCCAGCGTTCAATGAACTTTACAAAGTAGGACTTGACCGCCTCGACTGTTGTCTGCTGAAGCATGATCTCGGACAGCCATACCCGATAGGGATCTGGCCTGATGCCGGACGCCTGTTCGGGCGGGCTGATGCGCCACGGCAATACGCGATGATGCCGGTCATACCAGTGCAAAAGCTTTGTGCTTCGATCAGATTTGGTAGAATTCAGCATGAGAATGGCATCGGTGAACAGTTGGACGGTATCCTGATTAGAACATTTCCAGCAAAAGTGCGAAGCGGTTTTGCGTCGGATAATGCTTAAATGCGAAGAGAGAACGGTCCGTCATTCCGTTTTAACCGGAGCCGCTCTAATGCCTTATTTTTACAATTGATAGAAACATTGCTGTGCATATTAAAGGCTAATGCTTGGAAATTGCCCGTGAGTCTCCGGGCCTGCGCCAGTGGAAAGAGAATAAGTGAACCAGTCCGTACCTGTCTATGTCATCAATCTTGCGCGGTCACGGGATCGTTGGGACAGGCTGAAATCCAATGCTGACGAGCTTTCAATCGAACTGCGGCGCGTGGAAGCTGTCGAGGGCAAATTGCTGTCTTCGGATGAACTTGGAGATTTCGATGAGGCGGGGTTCCGCCGCTGGCACGGAAAGATCGCCATGCCGGCTGAAATTGGCTGTTATTTCAGCCATATACGGGCGTTGGAAATCATAGCCGATGCGCCCGAGCCTTTTGCTGTCATTGTGGAGGACGACATCGTTTTTACACCTTTGTTTCAACCATTTCTGACGCATTTGATAAAAATAACAGGCTGGGACGCGGTAAAGCTTGTCAATCACCGAACGGCTGCTTTTCAAGCTTTTCGGCGTATTGATGGCCAGTTTTCAATTGGTCGCTGCTTGCATGGGCCGCTTGGAAGTTCCGCGGCTTATGTCGTCACCCGGGAAGGCGCCTCGAAACTGCTCAAAGCGCTTCGCCCGATGCGGCTTCCTTATGATGTCGCATTGGAAAGAGGATGGGCTGGCGCGTACCAGATTTTTACAAGCGACAAGCCGGTCGTAGAGTTTTCGAATATTGCTATTTCCACTATCGCTCAGGGGCGCTCGGCTTACGCCAAAAAGCGTTTACCGGCATACAAAAGGATAAGTACCCTTCTGTTCCGAGCGACAGACTATGCCCGACGAATCGCTTACTCTTTTGACAGGAAAAGCTTAAGAGAGGACAGAGTTTGAGTTATTTTAAGAAGTCTTTTCTCCTCCGGCGCCGGATAGATTCCGGGGTACTTGCAGTGGCATCGGCGGCTATGCCCATTCGCGTCGGCCTTGGACCGCTGATACTTTTCGTATTTTCTTGCATCGGTATTTATCTGGCCTGCGGACGTCACGCGACTACGCGCATGTTCGCCAGGAAATTCTATTGGTTCATAATTTTATATGCGGTCTGGTCGTTGGGTCTGATCCTGCTTCGGGGCGAGCCTTTCAGCGATAACCGGCAGATCGGCTATACGCTGCTGATTGCGATTTTCGCTTTCGCCGGTTCAGGAATGGTGCTTGTCAGGGATCCTCTGCGCGCCTATGTGCTTGGCGCGCGTGCCGGGACGCTGCTCGCCGTAATAGTCGCGCTTTATCTTTCTGTGACAGACGGGGGGCGTATAGGCGTCGGGGGCAACCAGGCTGTCTTTGCATTTGTCGCCGCGGTCGCAGCGATTTCCGCCGCAATTCCGTTGCGTGCGGCTTCACGTTACTTGCCGAACGGTCCGCAATGGCTGGTCTTTGGGTTCGCAGCGGTTTTGACGTCCGAGACCCGGGCAGTCATCGTGGTGTTGCCGATTTTCGCAGCCGTGGAAATTCTCATCTTCCTGAAGCGTTTCAGTATCAGGCAGCAGGGAGCTGCCTATGCGGTACTGTTTGCGGCCATGGCGGCTCTCGTCGTGGTTGGACCCGTTGGCAGCATCATTTCCAAACGTTTTGCCGGAATGGTTGAATATTACGATACCGGACATGCCGCTGCTTGGGAGGATAAAGTTTCTGCCGACATTCGCGAGGTCATGTGGAGAAGTGCGTCACATGTTATCGCGGCGCATCCGTTTACAGGTGTCGGTTCCTATTCAAAGATGGACTATGTGAGAGACGAAGCTGGCGACAAGGCGGGGATGCTTGAAGGCTTTCGCCACGTTCACAATACGGTGCTCGATGAATTGCTGAACGACGGCATTGTCGGTCTCATCTTCATGGCGGGCGCGTTCATCTCCATCTTCGTCTATTTGTGGCGAACCGCCGACAGCTGGGCGATGCGGCGAGCCTTGATCTACTTTGCCCTCGTGTGCGGCAGCTACGGCATGTTGCACAATCCGTTGTTGCACGAAGTGACAATATCCTCGACCATGTTCTTCCTTGCAGTGCTCAACGCGGCGGCATCGAGGCGCATCATGGCGGCACGGCGTGCGGGGCTTACCTCTTATGTTTTGGGAAAGAAATCACCAGCATGAAAGCGATCGTAACGGGCGCCGCCGGGTTCATCGGTTTCCATACCGCGCAACGTCTGCTGGACGAGGGCTGGCAGGTCATAGGTATCGACAATGTGAACGATTATTATCCCGTCGCCCTGAAGGAAACGCGCCTTTCCAGGCTTCATACGCGTGAAGGTTTCCGGTTCGCAAAGGCGGATATTTCGTATGCGGAAGCGTTCGATGCCGCGATTGGGACTGACCGTGATGCCGATATTATCGTGCATCTGGCTGCGCAGGCAGGCGTACGCTATTCCATCGAAAACCCCTCGGCCTATATTTCTGCCAATGTTCAGGGTCAGGTCACGGTCTTTGAAACGGCGCTGAGGCTGGAGAAGCGTCCGCCTGTGGTCTATGCCAGTTCGTCGTCGGTCTATGGTGCAAACGAAAAGGTGCCGTTTTCCGAAAGCGATCCCGTGGATCATCCTGTGTCGATCTACGCCGCAACAAAGCGCTCAGGCGAATTGCTGGCTTACTCCTACCGCCACGTGCATAAGCTCCATTCCGCTGGCTTGCGCTTCTTCACGGTCTACGGGCCCTATGGGCGTCCTGACATGGCGCCTTGGCTGTTTACGTCGGCGATCCTCAAGGGGGAGCCGATCCGTGTGTTCAACAACGGCGAAATGCAGCGGGATTTTACCTTCGTGGACGATATCGTCAGCGGCGTGGTTGGCGCGGTGCGACGTATCCTCGACAGGCCGGAAGATACGGCGCTGGTCTATAATCTCGGCAACAACCGGCCGGTGATGCTCAACGATTTCATCGCCGCAATCGAGAAAGCGACCGGCAAGGAAGCGGTCCGCAAGCTGGAACCCATGCCCGCTGCAGATGTGCCGCGCACCTATGCCGACATTACACTTGCTGCCCGCGACCTTGGCTTTAGCCCGAAAACCACGCTCGAGCAGGGTATTCCTTTGTTTGTGGAGTGGTTTCGCGGCTATAATGGAGCGCGATGAGCGAACAAACACCCAGGCGCGGCTTCAGGCCGCTGGCAGATATGGCTTCGGGGCTGGTCGATCCGATGTTGCAGAAGCGCGCCGGTATCAATCTCGCCTTGCTTCAGTCATGGGAAGATATCGTCGGTCCCGCCATTGGCGCAAACTCGCGCCCGTTGCGCATTATCTGGCCGCGGCGTCTTCATGAGGACGATCCGTTTTCTCCAGCAACGCTGATTATTGCGTGCGAAGGCTTCGCAGCCTTGCAAGTGCAGCACGAAACAGGCGAAATCATCAGCCGTATCAACGGGTTTCTCGGTTTCTCGGCGGTCGGGCGCATTCGTATCGAGCAGAAACCGCCGGTTATTCCCGCCAAGCGCCGGGTCAAGCGGCTGGCGCCATTGGGACCCGCTGATGAACGGCGTATCGACAAGGCGACAGACGCTATCGAAGACGATGCGCTTCGGGCAGCACTTGCCCGGCTGGGCAAGAACATTCTCGCAGAGAAACGAACTCCCGGGCGAAAGGATGGGAGGGGCAATTGAATTGTGCTGGCCGCCATAAATTTGATGCAAGCTTTCAGCAGTTTGTAAGCGGCGCCCCAGTTAATTGTCGCAAATATGAAGACAAAAAATGCAAGGTGCTGACTTTCATGTGAACGCTGTGGGTCTAGCGAAGTGCGACTTGCCGCTTTAGATTGTATGTCGAAGTCAACTATTGAAACAGGACTGGATGATTCGGATGCCTGCAGCGTTTAATCGCAGACACGTTATTTCTCTTGCTGGAGCGGCGGCTGCCGGCCTGGCTTTTGCCGGTGGCGCGAATGCGCAGCAGCGTAGTCCGGAAGGTACAGTCGATGCAGCGAAGATTGCTGAACCTGGCAAACTCAAGGATATGGTCTACGGCAAGGCAGACGCGCCGGTCACCATCGTTGAATATGCATCGCTGACCTGCCCGCATTGCGCCGATTTCACGATCAACACCTTCCCGAAAATCAAGGAAAAATATATCGATACGGGCAAAGCTCGGCTTATCTTCCGCGAGTTTCCGTTTGATCCGCGCGCGACAGCCGCTTTCATGCTGGCGCGTTGCGCACCGGAAGACCGCTACTTCCCGATGATCGATGTTTTCTTCAAACAGCAGCAGCAATGGGCGACCGCCGAAGACGGCGAAGCCGCTCTCCTGCAAATTGCAAAACTTGCCGGTTTTACACAGGAGTCCTTCAAGGCTTGCTTGACGAACCAGCAACTTCTCGATGATGTGAGAGCTACGATGGAGCGTGGATCGAAGGATTTTGGCGTGAGTGCAACGCCGACTTTCTTCATTAACGGACAAAAATACGCTGGAGCGCTTTCGGTTGACGAAATGTCGGCAATCATCGACAAGCTTCTCTGATCCGTTTTTCAGGTCGAAAAGCGGGCGCTTCGTTGCGCCCGCTTTTTGCGTTTTCGGGATGATAGCGGGAGGCGTTTGCTGATGCGCTTCTCCAAGCTGCGACTTGTCGGTTTCAAATCTTTCGTCGAGCCAATGGAGTTCGTTATCGAAGGCGGGCTGACCGGCGTTGTCGGTCCGAACGGTTGCGGCAAATCCAATCTGGTCGAAGCGCTGCGCTGGGTAATGGGTGAAAACTCATACAAGAACATGCGCGCTTCAGGCATGGATGACGTTATCTTTTCAGGCTCCGCCACGCGGCCTGCGCGCAATACGGCGGAGGTCACGCTCTTCCTCGACAATTCGGACCGCACCGCGCCAGCCAGCTATAATGACGCTGACGAGCTGCAGGTTTCGCGCCGTATCGAACGCGAGTCCGGTTCAGTTTACCGTATCAATGGCAAGGAAGCGCGCGCCAAGGACGTGCAGCTCCTTTTCGCAGATCAGTCGACAGGCGCACGGTCGCCCTCGATGGTCGGGCAGGGGCGTATCGGCGAGCTCATTCAGGCAAAGCCGCAGGCCCGTCGCGCGCTTCTTGAAGAAGCCGCCGGCATCTCCGGCCTGCATACGCGCCGCCACGAGGCCGAACTGCGTCTGCGTGCCGCCGAAACCAATCTCGAGCGTCTGGACGACGTGGTGGGCGAACTTGGCAGCCAGATTGAAAGCCTGAAGCGACAGGCCCGTCAGGCAAACCGCTTCAAGGCGCTTTCCGCAGACATTCGCCGGGCGGAGGCCGCGCTTCTGCACTTGCGCTGGTCGCAGGCAAAGATGCAGGAAGGCGAGGCGCAAAGCGCGCTGGCGCAGGCAACTTCTGCCGTAGGCGACATGGCGCAGGCGCAGATGAATGCCGCTAAAGCGCAGGCTGTCGGCGCGCACAAACTGCCCGAACTGCGCGAGGCCGAAGCGAAAGCTGCTGCCGCGTTGCAGCGCCTTTCGATAGCCCGGACCCAGCTGGATGAGGAAGGCGAGCGTCTCCGTGCCCGCCGGGCAGAGTTGATAAAACGTCTTGAACAGCTTTCCGCCGATATCGCGCGCGAAGAAGAAATGATGCGCGAAAATGCCGATATTCTGGCGCGGCTCGATGAGGAGGAGCAGGAACTGATCGCTTCCGCCGAAGAATCCGGCGAGCGCGATCAGGAATTGCATGCGCTGTTCCAGGAAGCGGAAATTCGCTTGCAGGACAGCGAGACTGCATTGTCCCGCGTGACGGCTGAACGTGCGGAAGCTGCCGCTGAGCGTGCACAGATCGAGCGGGCCTTGAAGGAGGCCCGTGACCGCCGCGACCGTTTGGCTGTCCAGATGGAAGCAATCGAGCGTGATATTGCCGCTGTCGCGGAGCAGATCGGCGGTTTGTTCGATCCGGCTGAAAAGCGCATCGTGGTGGACCGTTGCGCGGAAGCGCTGGCCATGGCCGAAGAAATGGTAGCCAGCGCGGAAGAGCTTGTTGCGAGCGCGCGCGAGGCGGAAGCGGCCAGCCGCCAGCCCTTGAGCGAAGCACGCACCGAACTGAACCGTATCGAAACGGAAGCGCAGACGCTGGCCCGCATTCTGAATGCAGGTGAAACGGGACAATTCCCGCCAGTGGTGGAAGAATTGCGTGTCGAGAAGGGCTATGAAGTCGCTCTCGGCGCAGCGCTTGGCGAAGACCTCGACGCAGCCAGCGATGAGCGCGCACCGGTTTACTGGGGCTACAATCCTGCTGCTAACGCCGATCCCGCTTTGCCGGGAGGCGTGACGCCACTGGATCGGCTGGTGGAAGGACCGCAGCAATTGCGCCGCAGATTGGCACAGGTCGGAGTCGTTTCAGACGGTGACGGCAAGCGCTTGCAAGCCTTGTTGCAACCGGGCCAGCGGCTGGTGAGCAAGGCCGGTGCGCTCTGGCGCTGGGACGGCTACACGGCGAGCGCCGATGCGCCGACACCTGCGGCCCAGCGGCTGGCGCAAAAAAACCGGTTGGCGGAGCTTGAACAGGAAGCCGTTGCCGCCCGCAAGCGCGCCGAGCAGGCGGAACAGGATGTGCAGCGCACCGAAGCTGGTGTTCGCGAGGCCATTGAGCAGGAGCGCGTCGCCCGCGATCAATGGCGTGCAAACCAGCGCAAGCTCGACGAAGCGCGCGAAGCCTTGGCTGCTGCCGAACGTGCGGCGGGCCAACTCGCGACACGCCGTGCCGGTCTTGAAGACAGCAAGGCGCATCTCACTGAAAATCTCGAAGAAGCGCAGATTCGTGTTACGGAAGCGGAAGATCGACTTGGCGAAATGCCGGATCTCGATGCGATTGCCGAACGGCTCGCCGCATTGAGCAATGAGGTCATGACAGACCGCACGGCACTGGCTGAGGCACGCGCTGCTTATGAGGGATTGCGGCGCGAAGCCGATGCCCGCAAGCGGCGACTGGAAATGATTGCGCTGGAGCGGCGAAACTGGAAATCCCGCGCGGAAAATGCCGACCGCCATATAGCGGCGCTGAATGATCGTCGTGCGGAAACGGCAGATGAAGCCGAGGCGCTGGCGGAAGCGCCGGACGAGATCGAGAGCCGCCGCCGGGCCCTGTTGAACGAGCTTTCGCAAGCGGACGCTCTTCGCAAGCAGGCGGCTGATGTTCTGGCCGAGGCCGAGGCCGCGCAGGCCGAACTCGACAAGTCGGCGACCCTTGCCATTCAGCAACTGGCGGCAAGCCGCGAACAGCGGGCGCGCGCCGAAGAACGTCTCGCAGCGGCGGAAGAGCGGCGCAAGGATGCGGAAGCCCGTATCGCCGAAACTTTGAACTGCCCGCCGCACGAGGCTATACGCCAGACGGGTTTGAAGCCGGATGAAGCCTTGCCCGATCCCGATCAACTGGAACGTCAACTCGAGCGGTTGAAGATCGAGCGCGAGCGGCTTGGCGCGGTCAATCTGCGCGCCGATGAAGAGCAGCAGGAATTGTCCGGACGTCTCGATACCATCGTCTCCGAGCGGGAAGACGTCATTGAGGCGATCAAGAAACTGCGCCAGGCAATCCAGAGCCTCAATCGTGAGGGACGTGAGCGCCTGCTGGCTGCATTTGACGTTGTTAATGTGCAGTTCCAACGCCTGTTCACGCATCTCTTCGGCGGTGGCACGGCTGAACTGCAACTGATCGAAAGCGACGATCCGCTGGAAGCGGGTCTTGAAATTCTCGCCCGCCCGCCCGGCAAGAAGCCGCAAACCATGACGCTGCTTTCCGGCGGTGAACAGGCACTGACGGCCATGGCGCTCATCTTCGCGGTGTTCCTAACCAATCCGGCACCGATCTGCGTGCTCGACGAAGTGGACGCACCGCTCGATGACCACAATGTCGAACGTTACTGCAATCTGATGGATGAAATGGCGGCTTCGACCGAAACGCGCTTTGTAGTCATCACTCACAACCCGATCACCATGGCGCGCATGAACCGCCTGTTCGGTGTCACCATGGGCGAGCAGGGCGTGAGCCAGCTCGTTTCGGTGGACTTGCAGACTGCGGAGCGGCTGCGCGAGGCAGGCTGATACATAATTTGTAGGGAGGGCGGCAGGAGCGGCGATCACGATGACGGAGACGTCAGCGACACGCCGTTTCCCAGCTGTGGATCGCCTTCGTCCTGACCAGCCTTTACACGATCGCCGAGATCGTTGGCAGTTTCATCACCGGCAGCCTCGCGCTTTTATCCGATGCCATGCATATGGCAACTGACAGCTTTGCGCTTCTTCTTGCCTTGATCGCAATTTATCTGGGCCGACGGCCAGCTGATATTCTTCGCACCTATGGCTACGCCCGCTTTGAAATTCTTGCGGCATCAGTCAATGCGCTGCTGTTGTTGGGTGTGGCTTTCTTTATTCTTTATGAAGCCTATGAGCGTCTCTGGCGTCCCGCAGAAGTACAGTCCGTCGGTATGATGGTCGTTGCCATGGTCGGCCTTGTCGTCAACCTGATTTCGATGCGTGTCTTGACGGGGCATAAGGATGAAAGCCTGAACGTCAAAGGCGCTTATCTTGAAGTCTGGGCGGATATGCTGGGTTCAGCCGGCGTGATTGTCGGGGCCGTGATCATTTATCTGACTGGATTGGAGTTGGTGGATTCACTGATCGCGATCGGCATCGGCTTCATGGTATTTCCACGCACATGGGTTTTGCTCAAGGAATGCATCAATATTCTGCTGGAAGGAGTTCCGGCCGGACTGGACCTAGATGATCTGCAGAAAGCTGTTCTGGCTGTGCCCGGCGTGGCGACGCTCCATGACCTGCATATCTGGTCGCTGACCAAGAACCGGAAATCCCTGACCGCGCATATCGTATTGACGCGCGGCGCAGACGGCGAAACCGTGCGTCGCGCAGTGGAACATCTCTTGCAGGAACAATACGATCTTCATCACACCACTCTGCAGACAGAAGCGGTGGACCGCGTGGCCGTTGAACAGGTGCACAAAGTTATGACTACTCAGAAAATATAGTTGTAGAATTGATATAAATAAGATTTTAACATATTTTGCGCGATTATAACTATATATTTCAATGATAATTTGTAAATATACTACCAAGGCGAATATTTTCATGCATCAATTTAAATATTTGATGTCGAATGTGGTGCAAATTTGCACGTGATCACCGTTTGATAAGCCTGTTACAAAGATGCTTTTCGTCAGGTGACTTATCCTGGTTCAAAGCGCGAGTCAGTAACGTTGGCGATTGCCTATTTGCGAGTCAGTTTTATTAGTCGTGGTAAGGGACAAAGTGCGCTGATTGCTGCAGCCTATCGCCACCGGACAATTATGTATTTCGAACGTGAAGGAACAACGGTTGATTTTTCAAAGAAGGAAGGCCTCATCCATGAGGAGTTCATGTTGCCGGCAGCTTCTCCTGAATGGGTCCGTGCAATAGCTCAGGGCTCGGTTGGGCAAGCTTCGGAGAGCTTCTGGAACTTCGTCGAGGCTTCAGAGAGGCAGGCGCATGCGCAACTGGCGCGCGAGGCCATAATCGCTTTACCTAATCAGTTGCTTCCAAGCCAGAACATTGCACTCGTGCGAGAATTTATCGAAACGCATGTTCTGTCTAGAGGCATGGTGGCTGACTGGGTTTATCATGACGAGCCTGGCAATCCTCATATACACTTGATGATGAGTCTTCGGCCTCTCACGAACGAAGGTTTCGGCGCCAAAACGATAGTAATTGGCGATGAAACCGGATCTCCAAAACGACGCGCTAACGGACAGTTGGTGCGGACGCAATGGGGTGGAAATAGAACTGATTTTTTACGGTTCCGTAATGGATGGTTTGAGTGCCTGAATCGGCATCTGGCTCTCGCCGGCTTTGACCTGCATATCGACGGACGGTCCTACTCAGAACAAAACCTTGACATCGTAGGTATGGTGCATGTCGGCCCTGCAGCATCAGGTATTGTTCGAAAAGCCAAAGACGCGAGCAAAACTGACCATGTCCGTCGTGCGGAGTTAAACCAATACCGCAAAGACGAAAATCTGCAACGAATCATCAAGCGACCAAGTATCGTCCTTGATATCGTAAGTTCGGAAAGGAGTGTTTTCGAAAGAAAAGATTTGGAGAACATCATTCGCAGATACTCGAACGATAACACCCTTTGTTCGCATCTTTCTGCGGAGATTCTTAAAAGTCCAGAAGTGCTAACAATCGATAGGGGACCGTTTGAATTCAACAAAGACGATCGGATTCTGGAAAAGTTCACCACGAAAAGATTGATCAGGATGGAAGCCCGAATGGCTATGAATTCGATCCGTCTTTCGAAGCTTAAAAGCCATCCAGTTCGGCCAAACCGAATGGATGAGATATGTGATCGTTACAGCTGGCTCAACCAGGAGCAACGAACAGCAATCCGTTATCTGGTCGATGGGCATAGCATAGCTGTAGTCGTGGGAAGGGCTGGGACGGGAAAGACTTCCATGCTGAAAGTGGCCGCTGAGATATGGAAGGATGCAGGCTATATTGTGCTTGGTGGGGCTCTGGCCGGCAAAGCAGCTGAAGGGCTGCAAAACGGTGCGCACATACAAAGTCGCACACTGGCATCGTGGCAATACCGTTGGAATGTCGGAAAGGACCGGATTGATTCTCGAACGGTGTTCATCGTTGACGAAGCGGGATTAGTTGGGTCCAGGCAGATGGCTGCTTTCCTGCAAGTTGTTAAAGACGCTGGTGCCAAAATTGTGCTGATTGGTGATGCAGAGCAGCTGCAGCCCATTGAAGCGGGTGCTGCGTTCAGAGCAATTGCGGACAAAGTAGGCTATGTGGAGCTTGAGACAATTCTCCGGCAGCGAGATGACTGGATGCGTAAAGCGTCGGCTTACCTAGCGGCCAATAAAACCAAGTTGGCACTAGAAGAATACGATGTTCGCGGGAAAATCCATTCCTGCAGAAACAAAGACGAGGCACTTGCACGGCTGATTGCTAATTGGGATGAAGCGACGTCAAAAGGTGTAGATTCTCTTATCCTTGCACATCTACGACGCGACGTGCAGAAACTTAACCTGCTTGCTCGACAGAAACTCATCGACAGAGAATTAATCGGACGGGAGTTTTCATTTGAGACTGTTAATGGTCCCAGAAAAATTGGGAAGGGCGATCAGCTCGTTTTCCTTCGAAACGACAGTTCCTTGGGCGTCAAAAACGGAACCGTTGGCCAGGTGGTGTCTGCTGCTCGAAACGCAATTGTCGTTCGGATTGCAGAAGGCGGTAAGAATCGTGAAGTCAACGTAAATAGTGAAAATTATAATGAAATTGATTACGGATATGCAACGACAATACATAAATCGCAGGGTATAACTGCTGATAGTGTTAATGTTCTTGCTTCTTCAACAATGGATCGGAATTTGACTTATGTTGCGATGACACGCCACAGGGACGATCTGAATATATACTATAGCAAAGAGATGTTCAAAAGCAAACAAGCGCTTGAAGCGGTACTTTCGCGTAATAATACCAAAGAAACCACCCTCGATTATGATAACGGTCCTATCTACATGCAAGCATTGAGGTTTGCTCAATACCGGGGACTAAATCTGATCAGGGTTGCGCGGACACTTTATTATGACCGTCTCTCCTGGATCGCCGACCAGGCGAAACGTTTGCGGGAAATGGGTTTACGGCTTCAAATAGTTGCACGCTCCCTCCCAGAGACCCAAAGAGAAGTGGCCATTACTAGCAAGGCTTTGGTGCCCGGTGTTTCAGAATATACGAAATCGGTTTCCCAAGTCGTGGCGGCGCAATTGGCCGGCCACCGTGCGCTTCAGCGTGATATCGAAATGATAAACTCGAGCTTAGGGAAGATTTTTAAGGATCCCGAGAGCGTCTTAAAGAAGCTGGAATTTTCATCGTCGTTGGTCGAGGAAGACAGCTGTCGAGCAAAGCTCGATCTGCTGAGGGATAAACCTGGGGCCTTAGGAACCCTTCATGGCCAAGCCGGCCTTTTTGCTGGCAGGCGAGCAAAACAGGAAAGGGAAGCCGTGCTCGACGCTGCGGGATATCTTGCGACTCAGATAAGTCTGCATCTTGATTATCGGAAAAAGTTGAAAACATCGTTGGAGCGAGATGAAATCGAGCGGCGCCAGCGGATGAGCGCCTCGATTCCATATCCGTCTGAGGCCGCCCGAAATTATCTTGTAAATGCCGCAAAGTTGGATGACGAACAGTATGCCCAGCGTCATGAGGCTTACCTCGCTTTGGATCAGGGGGTTAAAGCGGAGCTTGAGGCTTTCGCAACGGCGATTGATCGGCGATTTAGGAACGGAACATTTTTGGGGGCATGTGACCAAGTTACAATAGAAAAAAAGCTTGCAAAGGTTATGGCGTATTGTACGGAAGAACAGCGTCAATACGTTAAAAATGCGTGGAGTCTGTTACGAGCGGCACAACGAATTGAATCCGATAAGCTGAGGGTTAACATTCTGGAAATGTACAGTATAAAAAAGTCAATTTCGTTGTCGATCTAAAGGAGACAAGCGCCTTCCATGCACGATATGGGATTTTAAACAACCGAACCTTCTATATTATTTTTCTTTTTTTATCTCTTCTTCTCTTCTCGCAAGTTCGTTTTCTATTGCCTCTCGGATGAAGGAGGCGATTCTATATCTCCCCACCAAATCTGTGATCCGTTTTTTTGTCTCCTGCGACAACCTTATTTTTGTCGCTTGCATGTTCAGTGGCGGACGTCCCATGAAACTGAAATACTCACCTTTTAGTAACAGCTTTTGATTAGATACAAAAATAAACGACGCCCTTTATTGACTTCAAAAAAGAGGTCGTTTATTCTATTGACACCATCGGCTGAATAGCGTGTTGGCGCACGCCACTCAGCCTGACCATAACCAAGTGTACAGGACTCGGATCATGGCTGATTCTGAGAATAGCACAACTATGCCTCAGTTTACCCCTGGAAACCTGCTTAAATCTATCGAACCAGTTAGGGAGGCTGTTTTACGTGATGCCTCCGAGATGTTGACTGCATCGAAGGCCGGCCTCCACGACAGAAGTGGCGTTGATCCTGTCGTCTCGTATTGGCGACGGTGGAGCGTAACACACGCGAGAAGCAATGAACTGTGTCGTCTTCAGCAAGGATTAGAGACCAAACTTCTGAAGAAAATTAGCTCTTTGCCTCAAGCCGAGCAAGAACGTGTATCGTCTCGCATTTTTCATTCCATCGACCAAATCAGAGGTCATCGTGCTGGCTCGGAGGGGGGAACCGCAAAAGAATGCGCAATAACAGAGCTCCAAGAAGCGCAAAACAATTGGTGTGAGGTTAACGATGAATTAGTTTACCGGAATGCCTACAGGGATCATCTACAGATTCTAGATGTAGAGTTTGAGCTTGCTGAGGCTCTCTTCAACGCTCCTGCTAAGACAATTGTGGGGATTGTTGCAAAGCTTCATTGTGTTCTCGAGATGCGAGATCCTCTCGGAGTTGAAGATGGCGAACCATGGCCGCTGTTAAGGTCTATTCTGTTGGATTTAATCCGGGTCGAAAAAGATACCAACTGGTAATCGAGCGAGCTTTAGATGACCTAGCAATTCTTTTCAGATCGGTAGTAGGCGCTAAATTCGAGATCGTTTCTGCTTTCGACGTGCTGCGAATCTTCATTGATCGCTCCAGATTGCCAATTCATTTCCGGCCGGATCTGTGAAATGAAAACGCCTGCCGCCGGGAAAGGAAAAGATGGGTTTCACAATGGTTCCGCCCGCATCAGTAACAGCCGCTAAAGCGTCTTCCAGCCGCGTAGCGTAGAGTACGGGCAGAGGCTTTGCCATTGCCTGTCCGTCGGCGTCAAAACCGCCGTCCAGTCCCTCCGAAAAGGCGGAGTAGGTTGGGCCGTAATCGATGAAAGACCAACCGAAGGCGCGCGCATAGAAGTTCTTCGTCGCATCGAGCGAGCCGCTTCCCGCTGGCATTTCCAAATATTCGCGCTTACCTGTGATCCGCATGGTCAAACTCCATCATGTTCACCATATGTTCTTAATTTGCTGTATCTGATACATAGAGTCAATTTGTAGCAGGGGCGTCGCCTGATTAATCCCGCCTTTAATCGATTCTATTGTCGCGGCCTCGCTTTTTTGGTTGGCAGCAGTGTTGCTGATCGCATAAGCAACGAGGGCAGGTTCAGGGAGTGCTTGCAACTGTTGCAAGCCTTTTGTGAGCCGTCCTGCATCAAGGGAGGCCATGATGGCGAAGTGGGTGTACACATTCGGCGACGGCAAGGCAGAAGGTGCGGCAAGCGACCGTAATCTTCTCGGCGGCAAGGGAGCGAACCTGGCTGAAATGAGCAGCCTTGGTCTTCCAGTGCCTCCGGGCTTTACCATCACGACCGAAGTCTGCACCTATTATTACGATCATGAGCGTTCCTATCCAACCGAACTGAATGATCAGGTTCAGGCGGCTCTGAGCCATATTGCGGCAGTGACGGGGCGCAATTTCGGCGATGCCGAAAAGCCGCTTCTGGTGTCGGTGCGTTCCGGCGCCAGGGCTTCCATGCCGGGCATGATGGATACGGTGCTCAATCTTGGTCTCAACGACGAGACCGTGCAGGCCATTGCCCGCGAGGCGGGGGATGAGCGCTTTGCCTATGACAGTTACCGCCGCTTCATCCAGATGTATTCGGATGTCGTGCTGGGCGTCGATCATGGCTTCTTCGAGGAAATTCTCGAAGACAAGAAGGCCGACCTCGGCGTCGAGGTCGATACGGCGCTGACAGCGGAAGACTGGAAGGATGTCATCGGCTCCTACAAGGCGAAGGTCGAGGAAGAACTTGGCCAGCCTTTCCCGCAAGACCCGCGAGAACAGCTTTGGGGCGCCATCGGCGCTGTCTTCTCAAGCTGGATGAATGCGCGCGCCATCACCTATCGGCGCCTGCACAATATTCCGGCGGCCTGGGGCACAGCGGTCAATGTGCAGGCCATGGTGTTTGGGAATATGGGCGAAACCTCTGCAACGGGCGTCGCGTTCACGCGCAATCCCTCGACAGGCGAGAAGAAACTCTACGGCGAGTTCCTCGTCAATGCGCAGGGCGAAGACGTCGTGGCTGGTATCCGCACGCCGCAGAATATTACCGAGGAAGCGCGTATCGCAGCCGGGTCCGACAAGCCGTCGCTTGAAAAGGTGATGCCGGAAGCTTTTGCTGAATTCCTCAAGGTTGCCGACCGGCTGGAACAGCATTATCGCGATATGCAGGATCTCGAATTCACTATCGAGCGCGGCAAATTGTGGATGCTCCAGACCCGCTCTGGCAAGCGCACCGCAAAGGCCGCGTTGAAAATGGCCGTCGAAATGGCGGGCGAAGGCCTAATTTCCGAGGAAGAAGCGGTTCTGCGCATCGATCCGGCAGCGCTCGACCAGTTGCTGCACCCAACCATCGACCCACGCGCCGAGCGTCAGGTGATCGGTCAGGGGCTGCCCGCATCGCCGGGGGCTGCGACGGGCGAAATCGTCTTCTCTTCCGAAGATGCCGAACAGGCAAAATCGGAAGGCCGCAAGGTCATCCTCGTTCGCATTGAAACCAGCCCGGAAGATATTCACGGTATGCACGCGGCGGAAGGCATTCTGACGACACGCGGTGGCATGACAAGCCATGCGGCCGTTGTTGCCCGCGGCATGGGCAAGCCCTGTGTTTCCGGCGCGGGATCGCTACGCGTCGATTACCGCAACGGCGTCATGCTGGCGGCTGGCCAGACCTTCCGGAAAGGTGATGTCGTGACTGTCGACGGCGGCACCGGGCAGGTTCTCAAAGGCGCGGTCGCCATGCTGCAGCCGGAGCTTTCCGGCGATTTCGGCAAGCTGATGGAATGGGCCGACCGTACCCGCCGGATGAAGGTGCGCGCCAACGCCGAAACGCCCGCCGATGCCCGCACGGCGCGGTCGTTCGGCGCGGAAGGTATCGGGCTGTGCCGCACCGAGCACATGTTCTTCGAGGGAAGCCGTATCGTCGCCATGCGTGAGATGATTTTGGCTGACAATGAAGAAGGGCGGCGCGTAGCGCTGGCCAAGCTTCTGCCGATGCAGCGTTCGGACTTTGTCGAGCTTTTCGAGATCATGAAAGGCCTGCCTGTCACGATCCGCCTGCTCGACCCGCCATTGCACGAGTTCCTGCCGCATACGGATGAGGAAGTTGCAGAAGTTGCCCGGTCGATGGGGGTCGATGCGGCAAAGCTGCGTGAACGCGCAGATAGCCTGCATGAGTTCAACCCGATGCTGGGCCATCGCGGTTGCCGGCTGGCTGTGTCCTACCCGGAAATCGCGGAAATGCAGGCGCGCGCCATTTTTGAAGCAGCCGTCGAGGCTGGCAGGAAAACCGGCGAGCCTGTGGTGCCGGAAGTTATGGTGCCGCTGGTCGGTCTGAAAGCTGAACTCGATTTCGTCAAGGCGCGTATTGATGCCGTTGCAAGGGACGTCATGGCCGAGGCGGGTATCAAGATCGACTATATGGTCGGCACGATGATCGAGTTGCCGCGTGCCGCACTGCGCGCCGCCGAAATCGCAGAAACCGCCGAGTTTTTCTCGTTTGGCACCAACGATCTGACGCAGACGACCTTCGGTATTTCACGCGATGACGCATCGTCGTTCCTCACCTCCTATCAGCAGCGGGGCGTGATCGAACAGGACCCGTTCGTATCGCTCGATCTGGAAGGTGTCGGCGAACTGGTGGAAATCGCCGCCGAACGTGGACGGAAGACCCGCAACAATATCAAGCTTGGCATTTGCGGCGAGCATGGCGGTGATCCGGCGTCGATCGCTTTCTGCGAGAAGACCGGTCTTGACTATGTTTCCTGCTCGCCGTTCCGCGTGCCGATTGCCCGTCTGGCGGCGGCGCAGTCGGCTATACGCAAGGTTTGAGGCAGTATGCCACAGTTTGGCTTAACTGGCGGCGCAACGTGCCGCTGGTTAAAACATTTTTAAAAGACCTTGTCATGTTTCGTTATATTGCTGCGGCTGGAGCCGCCTTTCTCATTACGACCGGCATTGCCAGCGCTTATGATATCTCGCCGCAGGAGCGTGCGGAGAACAAAGCCAGGCCCGACACGATAAGAATTGTCGAGCCGCAATTGCATATTGCGCGCGGCGGCGCGGCGTCGCCGCAGGTGGCGTTGACGCTTGATGCCTGCATGGGCAAGACAGACCACCGGATACTAGACATGCTGGTGCAGAACCGCATTCCGGCAACGATTTTCGTCACAGGCCGATGGATAAAACAGAACCCTGCCGCCGTGGCGGTTCTGAAAGCCAATACGGATCTTTTCGATATCGAAAATCATGGTGCGATGCATGTTCCGGCTATCACCAATCAGCCGAAAATGTACGGCATCACGACAGCGGGCTCACTTGAAGCTGTGCGTACGGAAATAGAGGGCGGAACGAAGGCGATCACTGATACCGAAATGCCGAAGCCTGTCTGGTATCGCGATGCGACGGCCCGTTATTCGACAGACGCCGTCAAGCTGGCGACAAGCATGGGCTACAAGATCGGTGGTTATTCATTGAATGGCGATCAGGGAGCCTCCCTGATGGCGCCAGCGGTCGAGCGCCGCATCGCCGCCGCCCGGGATGGTGACGTCATCATTTCGCATATCAACCAGCCGTCGCGTTCGGCGGGTGAGGGTGTGGTCAAAGGCGTGCTGGCCCTGAAGGCGAAGGGGATGAAATTCGTGCGTCTCAAGGAGGTCGAGACGACCATGACGCTCAACCCGGTCGCACCGCACAACCTTCACGCGGACGTTCCAAAGCAGGCGGCACCGAAATAGGCTGCATGACTGCTTCAGGCGCCGTTGACTTTTTCCTTCGGGGAAAGACTTTTCATCACGGCTGCGTAGTTGCGGCCTAGGCTTTCGAAAACGGCATTTTCGCCGGTCGGCGGCTCGACTGACAATGTCGTGCCGTCATTGCGCAACGTGACAAATATGACCTGGTCCTCCGGTTGCCCGGCGATGGCAATTGCCCCGATGCGTTGCGCTTCGCTGGTGTCCAGCGCCGGCATGTTGAACAGAACTTCACCGCCCACACGTTCGGCGGCCTTGGCAAGCGCGGAGTCGAAACCTTCGATCAGGACGTCGATGGCCCCAAGCGCGAACTCCAGTTCGACGGCTTCAAGCGTCATCATATCGTCTGGGGTTGTCCCGTCCGATAACGGGCTGCCATTTTGAAGGGCGCGATCCATTCCGTCCTCTCCGACGATTGCAATATCTGCCCCCATGTGCGCAATCATGCCTTCTGTTAGCGGTTGCTGCAATGCCTTTTTATTTGATTTACCTAGCTTTTTTTCACTTATTCTTAAAGCTGGTGATCTTTGCAGGCTAAGAACGCATCCCGAAAAGTGCAAAACGGTTTGCGGATGTGATGCGCGTTGAACAAACAATTGCAGTCCTGATGAGCCGTAATCTGATTGGACTGCGCCCGGGGAGGGTGCTGCCCCTAATGCGATTTGCCTTATCTATCAAGCACGCTAAACGTGTATTAGCTGTTGATTTCATAGATCGCTAAACATTGGGCCCGATAGGTTTTGATCGCGGTCAATGCTCTTTCATCCCGAATCTTCGACGTTCTCCTCATCACAAGGGAATTGGTGTCGGAGGGCACATGAAACTGATCTGGAAAGCGGCGGTCGGCGGCGCGGGTGCGCTAGCCGCAGCCTGGCTCTTTGCGCTTTCAACGCCCCATTGGCTGACGGCCCGACAGGAAAGCGCCGTCGATTTAACCGACAAGGCTTTGATCGAAAAGGGCGAGTATGTTGCCCATGCGGGCGATTGCGCTGCCTGCCATACTGCACCCGGGGGCAGGGCTTTTGCGGGCGGGCTCGGCATGCAGACGCCGCTTGGCACGATTTACTCCACCAACATCACGCCGGACAGCAAAACCGGTATCGGCAGCTATAGCTATGCCGATTTCGAGCGTGCGGTGCGGCAGGGGGTGCGGCGGGATAATGTCCATCTTTATCCGGCAATGCCGTTTGTCTCCTATACGGTCTTGAATGATGAGGACATGAAGGCGCTTTATGCGTTCTTCATGTCGAAGGTGGAACCGGTAAAGCAGGACAACCAGCCCAGCACCTTGCCATGGCCGACCAACATGCGCTGGCCGCTCGCCTACTGGCAGCTTTTCTTTGGAAATTCGCGTTCGTTCGAGATTGCAGCCGATACCGATCCGGTGATCGCACGCGGCGCCTATCTGGTCGAAGGGCTCGGTCATTGCGGCGCGTGCCACACCCCACGCGGTCTCGCCTATGAAGAAAAAGCCGTCAAGAACGACGCGAAAGGAAAGTTCCTGTCCGGTTCGGTTCTGGAAGGCTGGTATGCGAAAAACCTGCGCGATCAGGACACCGGTCTTTCGACATGGGCTGAGGATGAGATCGTCACCTTCCTCAAGACCGGACGGACCGTCCGCACCGCGGCATTCGGCTCGATGGCCGATGTCGTGCAGCACTCGACTCAGTATCTGGCGGAAGATGATCTGCGTGCGATTGCCCGCTATCTGAAGTCGCTACCGCCCACTGAAGGGCGGGAGCGCGAATGGCGGCCCAAGGAAGATGTGACGACTGCCGCCCTCAAGGCTGGGGATTTCACTGCGCCGGGCGCCCTGTCTTATGTCGAGCAATGTTCGGTTTGCCACCGCATGGACGGCAAGGGTGCGCCGCGCATCTATCCCGCGCTTGCAGGCAATTCGATTGTCTTTGCCGATGACCCAAGCTCGCTTATTCAGGTCACGCTGACCGGGGGCAGAACGCCCGAAACGCCAGCGGACAAGATGGCTTTCACCATGCCCGGCTTTGCCGATCTTCCGAACTGGCAGGTCGCCGAAATCCTGAACTTCATTCGCAACGGCTGGGGCAACCACGGCGCAGCCATAACGGAGCAGGATATCGCCCGCATGCGGCGTGAAATCGCTCACAAGCCTGTCCATTACGTTCCGGAGAACAAGCAATGAAAACCAGTACGATTGTCGTTCTTGGTGCCGGTTTTGCCGTGGCGGTAACGGGCGGCGCTTTCCTTTTCAATCATCTGCGGCCTTCGCTGGACGCTCCGGCTCCCACGGCCTATGCGGTCCTGAACAAGGACAAGAAACAGGTCGGATCTTATGTCATCCCGCCGGATCGCGACATTCTCAAACAGCCGAACGCACCCGAGATCATGCATGGCAAGCGGTTGCTCAATGAAACAGCGCGGCTTCTGCCTGACTATGTCGGCAATGGTCTGAATTGCAACTCCTGCCACATGGGGCAGGGCAAGATGGATAACGTTGCGCCCTATATCAATACCAGCAACTTTTATCCTGCCGTCATGCCCCGTGCAGGCAAGGAAGTTGATCTGGTGATGCGCATCAATGGCTGTTTCCAGCGTTCGATGAACGGCAAGCCCTTGCCCCCCGACGGCGCTGATATGAAGGCGATGGTCGCCTATATGGACTGGTTGCGGCAGGATGTGAAAAAGGGAACCAAAGTGGCGATACGCAATGCCGGTCCCATTGATGAAAGCCTCGTTCCCGATCCGGTTAACGGTGCAAAAATCTACGCTGCACAATGCTCTACCTGCCATGGAGCTGGCGGCGAAGGCATGAAAGATCAGGCAGGCGATTATATCTTCCCGCCGCTTTGGGGTGATGAAAGCTTCAACATCGGGGCGGGACTGGCACGCACCTACAAGGCGGCCCAATTCGTCAAATATGCGATGCCGCCTGCCCAAAACTACAATCTGCCCATCGGGCAGGGCGGGGTTCTGACCGATCAGGAAGCAGTCGACGTATCGGAATATTTCACTCACATGCCGCGTCCTGATTTCGCCGGCAAGGTGAAGGACTGGCCGAACACAAAGAAGCCGAAAGACGCGCGTTACTGAATGGGCCACCGGAAAAAGCACCCGGCCATGCGCAGGACAGGCCGGGTGCCTGATTTCCACTTTGGGGTTTTGCCGAGCGAAAATCTCTCTGCTATTCATACCGTGAAAACAGAGGGACGTTCTCGGAGACTGCATGAGAAAACTTCGCTACCAGCGGCGTCAGTCGCGCTCTGCGGTCTGGGCGCTTCGGCTTGGCATTTTTGCGGCCTTGCTGCTCGCGCTGGCGTTTCTGCTGCATCGCTTCTGGAAGCTGGAGACGCCCGATCTGGTGCTGGTTGCCGGATTGAGTACCGCTCTCGCGGCTCTGGCCTTGCTCTGCGCCGCCAAGGGTTTTCGCAACCTGTGGGTCAATGGCGACAAGGGCGGCGCACGGTCCTTCTCGGGCGGTTTGTTCGCTTTTGCCGTGTTGGTGCCGGTGGGGCTGGTGGCAGCACTGTGGTACACGTCCCCACCGCTTTACGACCTCTCGACCGACTTTGAGACCCCGCCGCAATTTCCGCCTGACATGCCGTCGCGTCTGCAATGGATGAACCCGCTGACCGTTGCGGTGAGCGGCGATGTGCTGACCCAATTGACGGCCTATCCCGATGTCGTCGGACGCCGCTATGAAGCCGCCCCGGATCGGGTCGCACAAGGTGTCAAAACGGTTTTCAAGACATTCGGATGGCAGGTGATCGCGCATGATGCTCCGTCGCCGGAGCAGAATGCAACGCGGTTTGTCGCAACCGCGCATAGTTTCATTCTGGGCCTCAAGAGCGATATCGTCATCCGTTTGTCTGACGAGGGCGAGACTACCTATGTCGATGTGCGCTCGCTGTCGCGCTACGGCAAGCGCGATATGGGGCAGAATGCGAGCTTTATCACCGAATTTCTGGGGGCGCTTGAAGGTGAGGTCAACAAGGCTCCACGCGACGTGGAATAATCAGCCCGGAAAATAGATGCTGTCGAGCGACGGATGGCCGTCGGCCTTGACCTCGCCCCGTCCGACCAGATCTTCCAGATGCGCCAGCACCGATAGTGCAGCCGCACCATGCAGTCGTGGATCGGTATCGCGGTAAATGACCTTAACCATGTCGCCGATCGTCCTGTCGCCCTGCAGAACGCGCTCGAGAATGGCGCGTTCGCGCATCTTGCGATGCGCGCGCAGGCCGCGAACGAAAGCAGCAGGCTTGGTGACGGCCCCGCCATGGCCCGGCAGATAGACCTTGTCATCGCGAGCCAGCAGTTTTTCCAGCGAGACCATATAATCGCTCATGGAGCCGTCGGGCGGTGCGACAATGGATGTCGCCCACGCCATGACATGGTCGGCGGAAAAAACAACGCCGGTATTCTTCAGGCCGAACGCCATGTGATTGGCGGCATGTCCGGGGGTATGAATGCCTTCCAGAGCCCAGCCGTCGCCTTCGATCTTGCTGCCGTCTGCCAGCACGATATCCGGAATGAAATCCGTATCGGCGCTTGCTTCGAGCACGTTTACTTCGCCCGCATAATAGGGGCGGGCAGGGCGATGCGGCCCCTCGGCGACCGTGCGCGCGCCAAGGGTTTCCTTCAGGCGTTGCGCCAGCGGCGAGTGGTCGCGGTGGGTGTGGCTGATGAAAATGTGGCTGACCGGCCGACCGGCAATAGCCGCGATCAGGGCATTATAGTGCGCCTCGTCTTCAGGGCCGGGGTCGATAAGGGCCAGCGTATCGGTGCCGATAATATAGCTGTTGGTGCCGTGAAAGGTGAAAGCGCTCGGATTATTGACGGTGAGGCGCAAAATGCCTTTACCCAGTTCGACCGGTTCCCCATATTGGGGTGTGAAACTGCTGTCGAAAACAAGCGCCATGGAAGCGGCTTCCAATTCTTCTTTGGTTTGATTGATGAAGCGGCATAGGCCTTATATAGTCGGGTTGCAAACGTGAACAGTCGCGCGCGCTGACAATCGCGTCAGGAGTCAGATTCCGGTATCTGCCGCCGCGTCAAAAGTGGAGTTGGATATGTCTCATAGAGCAAAGTCTCGCATTGCTGTCGCATCTTTGGCTGCGGAGTATCTGCCCACCGGACAACTGGCCCGCGCTTTCTGGTTTGTGGGTCTTGCGCTGATCGGAACGGCTGTTCTTGCCATTTCCGCCAAGATCAAGGTCGATCTCGTCTACGTCAATGTGACGATGCAGACCTTCGCTCTCTTTGCCATTTCTGCGCTTTACGGCTCGCGCCTCGCCGTGGCGACGGTCGCGCTTTATCTGCTTGAAGGCGCCCTTGGCATGCCGGTCTTCACCGGAACGCCTGAAAAAGGCATTGGCCTTGCCTATATGGTTGGCCCTACGGGCGGCTACCTTCTTTCCTACCTTGCCGCGGCCTGGATCGTCGGACGCGCAGCCGACAAGGGTCTGGCGCGCAATCCCTTCGCTCTCGGCGGTGCCATGCTGCTCGCGGAAGCTATCATTCTGTTGATGGGCGCTGGCTGGATGGCCTATCTCTTCGGACTGGAAAAGGCCATTGCCTTCAGCTTCGGCGCATTCATCGTGGGCGACCTTGTGAAGCTCGCACTCGCCGCCTGCGGCGTGCCTGCGATGATGTCGCTTCTGAAGCGTTGAAATTTCCAGTTCTAAGCGTGATGAGAGCCGGGCGATTCGCCCGGCTTTTTTGTTTCGGTTGAAACTGCTTCGCGATTGACAGATGCGTTACAGCCCAGCTTTGTCGCTATAACGGATCTGTTTTCAAGGGGAGGATGATTTGCGCGTCGAAACTCTGGTGGTCGAACCGCTGACAAAAGAGGCTTTTGCGCCGTTTGGCGATGTCATCGAGACGGAAGGGGCTGAACTTCGGCTCATCAACAATGGCACCACGGAGCGGTATCACGATCTCGCGCGTGTTGAAGCCGCTGGCACCGAGGCCCGGGTGCTCGTCAATATTTTCCGGGGACAATCATTCGAGGCGCCCATCGAGATCGTCATGATGGAACGTCACCCATTCGGCTCACAGGCATTCATTCCGTTGAACGGCAGGCCGTTCCTCGTGGTGGTTGCCGAAGATGCTGGCGGCAAGCCGGCACGTCCCCGTGTTTTCCTTGCGCGCGGTGACCAGGGCATCAATTATCTGCGTAATGTGTGGCATCATCCACTGCTGGCGCTGGAGCTGAAATCCGATTTTCTGGTTGTCGACAGGGCAGGCAAGGAGGACAATCTGGAGGAATTTTTCTTCTCCGATGCTCTCTATCGCATCGAAACGATCAAACCTGCCTGAGCATATTGAGGTAGACTTATGGGTAAACTTTCCACACATGTTCTCGACACCGCCCACGGCAGTCCCGCTGCCGCGATGCGCATCGAGCTTTATCGGATTGTCGCAAACGGTGCGTCCGAACTCATCAAGCGGACGGTGACCAATCTGGATGGCCGCACCGATGCGCCACTGCTCTTAGGCGACGAAATGCGGACCGGCACTTATGAATTGCAGTTTCATGTTGCCGAATATTTTGAGGGACGTGGGGCCGAACTGGCCAATCCGCCGTTTCTGGACCTTATTCCGATCCGCTTCGCAATTGCTGATGTCGAGGGGCACTACCATGTGCCGTTGCTCGTTAGCCCGTGGTCCTATTCCACCTATCGCGGAAGCTGACCGGACTTATCCCCTCTGCCGTTGAGAGAAATAGACTCCTCGCATCATTCATTGCGAGGAGTTCTTCATGGACCAAACCCCAAATCTGAAATTGCCCTATATCCTGCCCAGCAAGGCGCAGAAGCATGTCACCCACAATGAGGCATTGCGCTTGCTGGATGCCGTGGTGCATCTGTGCGTCAGGTCGCGAACCCGAACTGACGCACCGGAAACCCCTGCAGGCGGAGACCGCTATCTGGTGGCCGCACCCGCTTCAGGGAACTGGACCGGCAAAGAGGGGACGATTGCCTGCTTCATTGATGGCGGTTGGCTGTTCGTCACGCCTGCTATCGGTTGGCAGGTTTATGTCGAGGACGAAGCGCAACTGCTCGTTTTCGACGGTTCGCTCTGGAAGGGCGTTTCATCGGTTCCTGACAATCTGTCGCTCTCCATGCTGGGTGTTCAAGCGACGGCCGATGCGGTCAACCGGCTCGCGGTTTCGTCCGATGCCAGCCTGTTCAACAATGCCGGTGCGGGGCATCAGGTAAAGGTGAACAAGCAGGCGATGACGGATACGGCGAGCCTTCTCTACCAGACGAACTGGACCGGTTTTGCAGAAATGGGGCTGAACGGCAGCAACGATTTCAGCGTAAAGGTCAGCAGCGACAGCGGGCAATGGCAGGAGGCGATCAAGATCGATCATGCCACAGGCAATGTTGCCATAGGCTCGGTCTGGCCGCAGACGAAGCTTCATGTTGATGGTCCCATCCGTCCCGCGTCCTATACTGTCGCGGCGCTGCCCCCGGCTGGAAGCACTGGCGCCGGTGCGCTGGTCTTTGTGACGAACGCCCCATCCGGCGCGGAAATGGCCTATTCGGATGGCACGAACTGGCGAAGCATTCGCAGCGGTACGATAATTGCCTAGGGCATTTTGCTGTCAGCCGGAATTATCTGGCGTCGTACAAATGCGGTAAATCAAAGCGATGGAGCGGAAGCGCGGACCTGTGCGAGCGCGTCCGCTCTGGCAGGTCTTCCGAAAGCGGCAACCGGTTTGGGGCCGGGACATGCGGGAACCACGAGACGGAACGCGGCCCCAATTTGGCCAAAAGATGTTTGTTAAGCGCCTGAAACGGCAATTGATATAGTCCTGCCGGAGGACTCATGATAACGGTGGCGAGAAATTTGAATGCTTCGCAGCTACGACGTGCGGCAAGCCGAAAGGATTGACTAAATTTTAGTCCCCAATAGTAGTATGAATAGCCTTATGGCGCTGGAATCGTTCCGGTATTTCTCTCCGTGGGAGAGCGGGATTACACGCGTATGAGTTTGAAATATCCATGGCAGAGACTGGCGCTTTTGCCCCGCGCCAGCAAACAGATCATCCTGATGCTGAGCGACTGCGCTCTGCTGTTGCTGAGTGCCTATATCGCGTTCGTCATCCGGCTCGGCTTCGTTTTCGTGCCGAACGAGGGACAAACGTTCCTGATTTTCATCGCGCCCGTTCTGGCAATTCCGGTTTTCATTCGCTTTGGGCTCTACCGCGCCATTATCCGCTATCTGGCGGAACGTGCGATCTGGCCGATTTTTCAGGCCACGGCCATTGCCTCGCTGTTCTGGGTTGCGCTGGTGTTCCTGATGGAACTCTACGGCAGCGCGGGCCTGCCGCGCTCGGTTCCGCTGCTCTATTGGCTTTTGAGCACCGTTTTCATCTCGGCCAGCCGGTTCGGTGCGAAGTGGCTTTTGCGAAGCGCGGAATCCGACAAACGTTATACGAGTTCTGCATTGATCATTGGCGTGGGCGAGCCCGCCCGCCAGCTCGCAACCGCGCTTCGCAGCCATAGCGACACATTGGTTGTCGGCTTTGTCGATCCTGATGGCCAGCTCAATGGCATGGATATCGTGGGACTGCGAGTCTACGGTGTGGAAGACATTCCCGCCCTGATCGAAAACTACGGCATCAAGCAGGTGGTCGTATCGGAACCGGGGCTGGAACAGAAGCAGCGTCAGGATTTTGCGCGGCTTCTTGGGCGCCTTCCGGTCAACACGCGCATTCTTCCGCCGATTGCCGATCTGACGGCAGGCAAATATCTGGTCAGCTCGCTGCGCAATGTTGAAATCGACGACCTGCTCGGACGCTCGCCGGTGCCGCCGGACGCGGCACTGTTGCGTGAAGTGGTCGAGGGCCGCCGCATCATGGTGACGGGGGCTGGCGGATCGATCGGCAGCCAGCTTTGCCGCACCATTGCGCAATGGAACCCCGCCTCCATCGTCCTTTTCGAATCAAGCGAGTTCGCGCTTTACAACATCGACAGGCAACTGAGACAGATAGCCGGTTGCGAGATCGTCCCGATCCTCGGCACGGTGAGCAGCCGCGAATGCGTCGAGAAGGCCATTCGCGACCACAATATCGATACGGTCTATCACTGCGCGGCCTACAAGCACGTGCCGATTGTCGAAAAGAACCCGTTGGTCGGCATCTTCAACAATGTTTTCGGCACGTTGGAAGTAGCCCAGGCGGCTCTTGAGACCGACGTCGAACGCATGGTCCTCATCTCGTCCGACAAGGCAGTGCGGCCAACCAATGTCATGGGTGCAACCAAGCGCTGGGCCGAACTGGTCGTATATTATTGCGGTATGCTCGCCGAGCAGTCGGGAAAGAAGAAGGCATTCTATTCAGTCCGATTCGGCAATGTGCTGGGCTCGAACGGTTCGGTCGTCCCGCTTTTCCGTGAGCAGATTGCCAGTGGCGGTCCCATTACCCTCACCCATGAAGACATGACCCGCTATTTCATGTCGATAAAGGAGGCGGCCGAGCTTATCGTGCAGTCCGGTGGCATCGCCGCATCCGGCGACACGGTACTGCTGGAAATGGGCGAGCCGGTCAGGATTCGCGATCTGGCAGAGAATATGATTCTGCTGGCAGGGCTGACCGTTCGCAATGAAGAAAATCCGCATGGCGACATCGCCATCGAGGTGACAGGGATTCGCGAAGGCGAGAAGATGTATGAAGAGCTCTTCTACGATCCTTCGCTGGCGCAGCCGACGCGCCATCCCAAGATCATGCGCGCGCCGAAAGGCAACAAGGCAGCTGTGGATGTTCCGGCGAGCCTTGCAGCCCTGCGTATTGCCATGGAAAGCGGCGATGTTGATGCAGTCCGCAAGGTGCTGTTCGACGTTATAGCTTCCTGAACCGGCCGCGGAAATCCAGCAGCAGAAGCAGCGTCGCCACGACTGCCACGAGCAGGAATGCGACCTGTGTGATTGTGTGGTCCAAAGCAAGCAGCGCAACGGCGCAGGCGACGAGAATCAGGTTCAGAAGTGCGACGTGGCTGACGACCTTCAGCACGCTCCAGCCCGCGCGCTTCGCCGTCTGATAAGCATGTTTGGAATGCGCTTTCAGGATATTCTCGCCCTGGCTCAGCCGCATCACGATGGTGGTTCCCGCATCGAGAATGTAATAGAGCGGCAGGATCAGCGCGACGACGATGTGTGTTTCGCGTGCCAACAGGATTAGCGCCGTGCCCGTGATCAGGCCAAGCGGCAGGCTTCCTGAATCACCCAGAAAAATTGTCGCTGGCGGTCGGTTGAACAGGGCAAAACCCAGAATGCCACCCGCCGCAATAGTCCCGATGCCGCCGCTTTCCAACCCAGCGAGCCCAAGAGCAGCAAGAAGCCCCATGCCCGCCAAAGGAATCCCGATGCCCGCAACGGTCATCAGGTCGAGGCCATCCATGAAATTGGTCACATTGATCGCTACCATGAGCGCAATGACTATGAGCGCTGTCTCCAGCCAGTGCGGCAATAGTTCCGGCAACAGTCGGAAATCCGGTCCCAGACCGTAAACAACGAGTCCAGCCGCAACGAATTGCGACCCGAGCCGGATAATTTCCGAAAGCTCGTAGCGATCATCCAGCCCTCCGACGATCCAGAGCAGTAGCGAGGCTCCCGAAAGACAGAGCGCCAGATGCGCATTGACTTCCAGATCCGGCGCAAAAATCAGCATCGTCGCGATGATTGCGGGAATGAGCGCCAGCCCGCCGATCTGCCGCGCTACTGTCGTATGGTTGGAACGCGAGCTCATACGGGCCGCAAGAAAGCGCTGGGGCAGGAGACGGTCGAGCAGGTAGAGCCCGATGCCGCACAAGGCAGCGCTGACAAGAAATGAAATCAACAGAAACAGCATGGCCAACACCGAGAACACAGTTTCTATAGGAAGTAGCAGCTTTGACGCCGGGCGCAAATCGACGGTTTTGTTTTGCGTAACCGGCCGTGGCGATAAGCGGTTGAAAACGTTCTTCGTGGGCGCTGTAAGCTTAGGCGGGATTTCGTGATTAGGCGATTGCGCTCTGGGTTCGAAGCGGCTATAAGGCCGCGCAACCGGTTGCTTCGGTTTGATTTGTTGGGGCGTAGCCAAGCGGTAAGGCAGCGGTTTTTGGTACCGCCATTCCCTGGTTCGAATCCAGGCGCCCCAGCCACTGAATCAAAGGCAGAATCAATATCTTGTTGGTTTTACTTAATTTGAACGCGAGGCTGTTCCTCCGGTGGGAGACGAGCGGTCGTAACCGGCGCGAAGTTGCTGAGGATATTGACGTAGGAGTGTCGACGCTGGCACTGTGGATTTCCCGCAATCGGGATGCGTCAATTGATGATCTTGAACCGGTTGCCCGAACGAAGATATGGCGGCTGAACTAAACGCTTTCGTCGATAGAATGAGATATTGCGGCAGGAACGCGAGATATTTAAGCGTGCACTGCTTTTTTCGCCAAAGAGGGAAGTCGATGAAGTTTTGTTTCATCGATCAGGCGAAGAAGGAATTCCCCGCATCACGTCTTTGCCGGGTCATTGGGGTTCATTCGAAGAGGATACTTTGGCTACAGGGAACGCTTGCCTAGCAGTCGTCAGCATGATGATATGGTTTTGCTGGCGCATGTGCGCTCGGCTTGGTCCCTTTAGAATGGAACCTATGGCAGCCCACGCATGACGCGGGAATTGCAGGGCCAACGTTTCGCCGTCGGCTGTCGCGGGATTGCCCGCCTGATGTGTGAGAACGCGATGCAGGCGCGTTAGAAGCGTCGCTTCAGCAAAAACACGGACAGCCTCGTTGTTTCTCGGTCGCGCCCAACGTCGTCGCACAGGATTTCGTGGCAGTAGGCCCCAATCAAAAACGAGGTGCTGACATCTCGTATACTTGGACACTGGAAGGCTAGCTGTGTCTCGCGGCGGTCATTGATATCTTCGCATGCCGTGTTTGGTCGCGTCAGCGACCGCCTGCATGGCCGGTTGGTTCTTCAGGCTCTCGAAAAGGACATAACCATGCGGCGTCCGCCGAAGGGCTTGATCCATTATTCCGACCGCGGAAGTCAATACTGTTCCCTTGCCCATCAGGCAGAGCTGAAAGCGAACGGCATCACGGAGACGTTGAAATCAGAGTTGATCTGAATAGCGGTATTGCAGACAAGGCAAGATGCAGAAATAGCTATAGCCCGATATATTGAGGGCTTCTCCAATCCTCTCCGTCGTCATTTTTCACTTTATCTGAGCCCAGCTGACTTGCGCCGTTAAATTAGGCCATTCAGAACTGGAATTTTCCACTTGTGATCCCATGTCTGGGAGAAGGAGATTGCGCTGAAAGCATCGAAGTTTTCGGAAGCGCAGATGGCATTCGTTTTGAAGCAGGCAGAGGATGGCGCCGATTGGTGAGGTCTGTTGGAAGGCATGTTTTCAGACGCCACGTTTTATAACTGGCGCAAGAAATATGCAGGTCTGAAGCCATCCGAGATGAAGCGGTTAAGGCAGCTCGAGGGAGGAGAATGCCAAGCTGAAGCAGATCGTTGCCGATCTGTCTCTGGACAAGGCCATGCTTCAGGAAAAGTCGGATCGGAAAGTCTCGGTACGACGCGCCTGTTCGGCGCTCAAGATTGACCGGTCACTTTTGTCTACAAGTCAAAGCGGGGCGAGCAGGCTAAACTGAAGCTCAGGATCAAGGACATTTGCCAGAAGCGGGTTCGTTACGGCTATCGGCGTGTCCATGTGCTTCCCAAACGTGACGGCTGGCCCGTTAATCCGAAGCGAATCTATCGTCTTTACAAGGAGATGGGACTTCAGCTGCGGAACAGGGGTCCCAAACGGCGTGTGAAGGCGAAGCTTCGCGCTGATCGCACAGATGCGACCCATTCCAACCATGTATGGGCAATGGATTTCGTCCATGATCAATTGGCGACTGGACGGAAGATCCGCATCCTGACGGTGGTTGATACATTCTCACGCTTCTCGCCAGCAGTTGATGCCCGCTCCAGTTATCGTGGTGAGGATGTGGTGCGCAGACCCTGGAACGGATATGTCGTCAGGTCGGTTATCCTGCGGTTATGGAGTGCTCCCCATTTCACCGGACACGTCGGCTAGATTGTTTTAGCCCTGATGAACTGCCGAGGGGAAGCCATCTTGAGAGCGGAGTGGGGATGGATTTCGTTGTAGTCCTCGATCCATCCGTCGATGAGACGGAGCGCCGTTTCGGCGTCCGGTAGTGCCGAGTGCCTGAACGCCCATTGGTTCATGAGCCTTGACGACGCCCGCAATAAGATGGAGGATTGGCGTAGAGACTATAACGAATTCCGACCACATAGCGCCATCGGCAACAAGGTGCCGATT
>Ga0182741_1001310_pt1 | contig 33027 bp, 8 predicted proteins | sample eDN5th37CBELigOP_FD_128874 | JGI IMG/M metagenome (GOLD analysis project Ga0182741, IMG submission 128874) | Enriched Organic Plus compost microbial communities from Emeryville, California, USA - eDNA 5th pass 37_C BE-Lig OP (version 2) (version 2) ... | reverse complement strand
CGTGTCTGAAAAGTGAAAAACGGTTGGCTTAGTTGGTTAAGAAAACGGGTCTGTCACGCGGATGCCTCGAATGCAATTCGCATAGGCGTGATATCATTTAGTTTATCGAGTTGTTATATACTTAAATACGCACATATCAACTGACAGAAAACCCCCTTACCATCTTACCATGCGCCCACAAGGCGCCCAACATCCTCGGAACCATACTTCCGACACAAGTACCACCTCTGTTCGAAGTATATCGACCGCACAGACCACCAACCCCCATGCAAATGATATCAGCGCACGATCCACGTACAATCTACCCACACCTGCGCATCTTCCGCCGGCATACTTCCCCCCGAGCAAGTTCACAAGAGACGAGGTGCGCGCTTGCGATGCGCTTGCGAAGACAATAGACCTGTCGAGGACGAGGTGCGAGGATGGACAGCGTTCTGCGTCTCCGACAACCTCGAGAGCGACACGTCCCAGCAGCCCCGAGCGCACAGGCCCAAGACGAAGGAGTACGTCAGGAGGAGGCGCCGCGGCTGGGTCTAAGGTGTACCTCATCTCCGAGGATGAGGAGCGCGAGCTTGAGCTCAACGCGAGAGCCTTGGGATCCACATCGGACCTAACAGATCATAGATTGCACGCACATCGAGCCAAACTGGTAGAGTTCATCTTCTCAGAGAAGGTGCTTCGCATGTTCGACACACTGGTGCAACCAAAGGCCTTAGCACGTTCGGAGATTGATTCTATCCTCACGAAGTGCATCGAGTTCGAGAAGAACACGATGGAATTCAGGCGCCTTGCGCACGACATACTCCAGCTTGATCCAGTCATGGAGCTGCAACGAGAGTTTCCCGACGACGATTTCGTCGTCAACCTGGATGGTTCGATCACTGCCAAGCAGTCTGTGTTGTCCGGCGATGAAGGCAATACCATTGAATCTAGCGAGGCCAACAGGGGTCACATCCCACGAGACGTCCAGGAGACAGGAGTACGCCCGCCGTCACAATCTCCGTCGCGCTCTCCGTTACCATCGCCTTCCCGGTCACCCAATCCATCACCCAAATCGCTTCGTCCTCACTGGAGCTCGCGGAGGCAAAGGTCCATGCATTCTGAGTTTAACGAGCTCGCCAAGGAAACTGTTAATGAGATCGTACGCTGTATTAACTCATGGCTGAGCAACGATCAGGCCAGCGCCGCTGCTGCAACTGGTGGGCGTCGCAAGCGATTCCAAACGTGGGGCCATTTCCAGAGCGACCTGTTGAAGCACTTCCAACGTCGACAAGAGAGTGCAGAAGCAGCTGCCAACCAGGCCCATGAGACATATTCCCACAAACTTCGGGAGCTCAAGGTCGCGCGCGCAGCCAAACTCGAACAAATGCAAATTAATGAGTATCTTCGCCAGGAGATGGAGAGACGCAGGAAGATCGAGGAGGAGCAGGAGGCCCGACGGAGGGCACTACTTCAGTCTCTGCCTCCATACCTCATTGAAGCCAGCCAGGCGGCGGCAGAGATGCATAATCCCTCTCGCCTTGGAACTCCACCGGACGTTCCCATCCCAAGCAAATCATTGAGCTCGAAATCTACCCAGATTGTCAACGTCTCCGAGCTCAAGACCAATATCCGTATGCCAGAGCCCGTACCTCTCGAGGGCGCGAAAATTAGCACCGCTACAGTAGCTATACCCACAACATCACAGGATAGAAGGAGATCTGCAAGCGCAAATGTTACACAACCATGCAAGCTACCTCAAATTCCTTCGCCCGAGGAGCTCCAGCGAGTTGTTATTATCCTCCAACAGACATGCCCCAAATCGGTCTACGCACATCTCCCATATCACGTTCGAGAAGCAATCGTGCTCTCGCTTTGGTGCACGAGTTGTCTCCAGAATGCGGGCGAGAGGGCTGTCGATGAGTCTCGGGCTTTTAGCCAGTTGTCGAAACCGTCGATGCCAGGCATCGCCGCATTCGAGGCCGCATTTAGTGCGACTACTTCTACATTGCAGCTCAGGCGAGGCTCTACAAGTAACGGTGCTGCTGCCAGCCCTGCAGCACAGACGAATGTTTCCTCGAGGTTGTTCAGCACCACTCCACGGCAGATGCACCTGCCGCTCAAGGAGCAGCTGCAACTTACAGGCTCGATACTTTTAGCCTCGCATCTAGCTGACTTTGCATATCTTTGCCGAATGAATCAACAGTTGGCTACGCGCTCCTCCATGTCACGGGACAGTTTGACAAGGGGTCTATCTTCCCCGACGCCGGCCTTGAAAGATGCAGTCTCTCGTGGAAGTATGTCTGTAGTTCGAGAGCACCGAGCGCTCCGTCCGTCAGCACAAATGGAAAAGCTTGACTTGGACAGGATTCCCATGGCCACGTGGGAAGAGCAAGAGGGGTTGGAGAAAGCCTCTTCAGCGTCCGATGGCGATGAGGATTCACCGCGCGGCAGCGCAAGCAGTCAGAGCTCTGAAGCAGACACCGCGACTGTTTTAGCAAACCTGTTTGCAAGGAACCCACGACTTGCGGAGCGTGGCCCACAGCGAAGAGGCTCAGTTGCGTTGACTTCACTCGTCGAACTTGAGAAACTACGTGCGAAACAGGCGCAAGACGCGCAATCGTCGGGCCTGCTCGAGCATCATCAGCGCTTGAGTGCTCTCACGGTCATCCCTTCTGAGCAAGTGCGTTCCGACCCACTTGATATACCGGATATGCTGGAGCGGCGTCGCAGCCTACTCGCTTTCGCAACGACTCCAACGATCAAGGAGGATGATGAGGTTGAAGCAGGCGAGCGAACGGTCGTACCGAGTGAGAAACGCGAAGACACGAACTCCGCAAGTTCGCAGCCGGAGAGCAGACTCTCGGTCAATGTTGTTGGAGGTTCGCGCGGTTCCTATTCAAGCAGAGTCGGACGTAGTAGCCAGGGTGGATACGCAAGTGGAAGCGACAGCCAAGGTGAGAACGCGGAGGATTCTGAACACCAGGCCAAGCTCTCGGAGATATACCATTCAACTCGCAAAGAGATGGTGCACAAAATTTTAGAGCTACAAGTAACGGTCCGTCAGATTTACTTTCCAACTCTCCGATGCTATCGGGAGATTTTCGAGGAGAAAGGCTATTCATTGTATACACATACGCACTTGAACGATCAAGCGTCCAGTTCTGCCGATAAAGCGCCTGGTGGGGATGCAGGAGAAACCAACGGAGACCCCGAGAGGACTTCTGGGCAGGACGAAGATTCGGATGAAGACGACGATGATGACGAGAATGACGAAGACAATTCTGAGAAATTGGTCCAGGACATGTTTGCACCTCGTCCGTTGGAGTCTAGCAAACAGACTCATAAGTGGTTGAGAGGCAAGAAGTCAGGCAAGACGATGGGTTTGATCGTTACAGTGTATGGTAGCTCCTACGTTCCTCCAGGAGCGCGAAAGGGTCACCAGGAGGCGTTATTCGAGTCGAAACGGGTCCCATTCGAGCTGTGGCGGCAGTTCGACAGTCCTGTCTTACCACTACCTCAACCACTTGAGGAGATCTATCGAACCGAGGCAGTTCCCGTCCCGCTACCGCTTCTTTTTGACGTTCCCGTTGATGAGAGCGCTACAATCGATTCTGAGTTGGCGGTCCTGCGCGACCCGCTGCGGTTGGAAAAGCTCAAGACGGTCTTCGAGTATGATTTTGAGGAGGCGTTGCAACTGCCTAGCGGCACTTTCTTTGGTGATACATTCCTTTTTGTTCTTAGTGAAATCCCGAGCATGCGGACTTTCCTGCGGTCGGGAGGCGCGATGCATCTCGCTCGTCCAATCGCTTTTGCTGTGTTGGATATTAGGCATCTGAGTGGTGAGCAGTCGAATGACGAAAGCTATGACATACCGCTTAGTATTTTGACCACGCCTGACATGCAGCGTAGCATGCTGCCACTGACTGAAAAGCAGATCGAGGCTCGTACCTACTTGGCTCGAGCTACCTTGGGTCGCATGCTTGTGACGCTAACCAGTCGAGGCATCCTTGAAGACGATGCCGAGACTGCTCATGATTAACATAAACTACATTCATTCGTCTATCCATCTATACATCCCGATGCTGGTACGGTCCATTCATTCTGTTGCAGTACCCAAGCTGCATACATTCACAAGTTCAAGGGAGGAATAATAATTTGCATCTCTTTCTCTGACAGTGCAGTAAATGGCAATGGTGTTTATGACAAGATCATAGAAGAAGAGTATGAATGAGTGAGTTTAGCTAGATTACCAGCCTACCCGGACTCCAATTTACTGAGAAGCAGTAGCCTCAACGGGAGCCTCCTCAGTCTCAACAGCAGGGCGGTCAATAACAAGAGCGTTAGCACTCTCGTTGATGTAACCCTGGATGGATGCGGCACCACCGTGTGCAGAGACGAGCTTGGTGAGGTCGAGCTTGGGAGCCTTGATCACCTTAACCTTGCGGGTAAGGACGTTCTGGAGAGGGAAGATACGGCGGCACTGCTTCTCAATGGAGTTGCCAATAGCCTCCGAGTTGAGCTTGAGAACAACCTTGCGGATGTCGGACTTGCTGATCTCCTTCTGGATGATCTGGACCATCTTCTTGCGGATGAGACGGACGTGACCAGACTGAGCATAGCAGCCGGTGGAGACCTGGTTGGGGTTGCGCTTCGTGAAAGCAATGGTGAAGACACGAAGGACGTAACCATCGGTGGTCTTGACATCAGCGTGAGCCTCAATCATGGTGAAGTGCTTGCGGACAAGCGAGCGGAGCTTGTCGGTGGTCATGTCCATACCAAAGAAGTTGGTAAGGCACTGGTTGCCCTGGACCTCATCGACCTTGAGCTTGAACTTGCGGAAGGTGTCGACCTTCTGGGAGCCCTCGAGGTCACCGAGGTTAGCCTCGACGATACGGCCAAGGAGGTTCTCACGAGCAGTCTTCTGACCAGTGGTCTTGGTGGTCAGGGTGCTGCCGACGTACGAGTTCTTGAAGAACTTGGGTGCGCGAAGCTCGTACCATTCCTTGCGGAGGAAAGGATCGACGCTAGATTAGCAGAGGCGGGGATGAACGGGACACGCGTGAGTGGGTGCGGGAGATGGTGGGACACAGGATACATCGAAATGACACGCAACCAAGGCGCTCTACTCGCGCGCACTCACCGCAAACCTCAACCAAAGGGTTGCGAGTGCGAAAGTTGCGACTGGGTGAAAAGCGCAAATTGCGTGACAAACGCGGGCAGACGCGCGCCCAGAGCCCAAACCGCGATCGCGATTGATGGCAGAGGGTGTAGCGCACGTCGTGAAGCATTATAATCCGGGTCAAGCCGATGCTACGTACTTCTTCTTGCCACCCTTCTTCTTAGAGGCGGTCTTCTTGTTCTTACCAACAGCCATTGCTCTCTAGATTAGTGTGTATAGCAGTGGTAAGATGCGATTAGGATGTATCGAGATGTATAGCTATAGTGTTATACTATGTAATCCAATTGAATATATTCCCACGCACTCGCGTCTACACGTCCTATTTCCGCATCAAACATTCCGTTCCAAGCTTCGATTTCCTCTCGGCTCCCCAGGCTTTTCCGCAATTAATCGTGAAAAATGGGCAAAAATGGGCAAAAATGGTCGAAAATGGTCGAAAATGGTCGAAAATGGCCGAAAATACGCATTTTCCTGGATTTTCTTGGATTTTCCACTATTTTCCACCATTTTCCTCCATTTTCCTCCATTTTCCCCCTTTCCAGCACCCCCCACCCCGGACAGCCCCAGCGAACCTACCTTTGCTGACCCTGGAAGCGACCCTCGCCCCGCTTGTCGATTCTTACGCCCTGAGAAAAATTGTCGTCAACCGAGAAGGGAAATTTTTGACGAACAGGCTGATTTTCATCTTGATTTTCAAGCACGAAGACGGTGTGCAGTAGGTAAAAGTACGATTGTATTGAATACCTACCCAGACCTGATATCGAGATGAGAAGTTTGCTGATCCTCCTGGCCCTGGTGTGCGCCACAATCTGCCACACAAGCTGGGCCAGTACGCCTTCTTCGGTCACAGTTGGATACAAAGACCAGGGTGTCGTGGGGTTCCAGCGCGCTGACCCCAAGACTGGAGTGCCCAGTACGTTCTATGTAGCTACTATGGGCTCCGGTGCGCTTGTGATCAACACCAGCCCTACGGACACCGTCGCCGAGATCACCCTCTTGGACACCAAGAAGGGCCCTCACAGCATGCTTGAGGAGCATGACGAGTTTGGCATGACCTACATCGAGGAGGGCGTCGAGTCCGTGCCCATTGGACCCGCCCGTGAGGTGCCCACCAAGGTCACTCCCGAGATGCGCAAGCAGGCCCCGCCCAGCAGGTCCATTCCGACTACCGAGGCCGCGCTTCGAGTGCCTGCAATCAACGCAACCAAAGTGCTCGACGTGCGTGATTACCAGACTAAGTTCGACCCCAAGGCTCATCCCGTGGCCGGTGGCACAGTCACCGTGTCGAATGCCCACCAGTGGAACCTCGTGTACTTCGACGACTTCGAAACCAATGCCGACGGCTGGTTCCTCTCGACCAATGCGACTGCTAGCAAGACGCAGGTGAACGACCGCCGCAACGCCTGCAACAACAACACGGACCACCATTTGGGTGGTTACTGTGAGTTCAGCAAGGAGGAGGTCACCAAGACCTTTATCAATTTGCCCCCTCACTCTGCGCTCAAGATCACAGCGCGCTACCACTTCATCGATTACTGGACTGGCGAGTATGCATACGCCAAGTTGAACGGCAAGCCCGTGTGGATGCAGTCACATGCATTCTGCAAGCTGGCATTCACCGAAGATTGCCGCGGCGTTGATGCGTGCGGCGACAACAAGTTCCCCGACCGACTCTCACACCACATTGAGATCATCGTCCCCCATACCGAGGACAAAGTCTCGCTAACGTTTGGTAGCTCGCTCGAGACTCCGGCCTGCAAGGCGAGCTGGGCTATTGACGACGTCGCTGTGTATATCAAGTTCTAAGCGCGCGCGTCGATGCTCTAGTATGCTGTGCAGCTGCAAAACAAATGCAAATCATCAAATACAAACCCAACCCATCGTGAATGTACACCGCAAAGACACTACGACAGCCCGCGGCGGGGCGGCCGTTCTTGGGTGGATGGAGTTACGTTTCCGACGAAATTTTGGACCAACGTCTACTCTGCTAAGCGCTTGAAAAGTGGGTATAGTCTGTGTCGATTGTAGCTGGAAAGTATATCTATCAACTCTCACTGCGTTAATCTATCACTCTCACGACTCAAATTTACCAGACTCCCCCGTCGCTTCCGGAGATCCAAGCAATAATGTCAGCTGCGGGTGAATCTAACGTTCTACTGTCGAGTGTGGGGCTGCTCTCCACGAGCAACGACGAGGGTAAGCTCCATCCACTCGGCAAGACGAAGCTTACGTTGCGTGAGACGGGTCCATTTGCCTTTAACCTGGAAATCTACAACGCTGAGAGCGGGAAGCTACTCCTTGCTCAGACCGTCGATGGCACGCTCAACCTGTACTACCCGCCTGAATCGAGTAATTGCTGCGAGTGGATCTTGCGACGGCCCAACAAGCCACCGCAGCGAGTCCGGTTCACGCCGGACGACCCGCGGGACGACCTGAACGTTCTCTCTCGAGCTTATATCGAGAGCCAGATCCAGGATAGCCTTGAGCATGCCTTCCAAGAGGACAGCATGTACGTTCTAGCGCAGAATGCACGTGGTGCTGTCGATACTAATCCAGATGATTTCGACATCGAGGATGATCGCAAGTCGCGCCGTTATTCTCTTGATTCCATGGACGTAAAGTCGGACCAGCCCGAGCCAGAGGAAGACAGTGGGGATGATGAGGATGGCCCAAGTGCTGCATTTAAGACACCCATCAAGCGCGCAAGCGACGCTTCTCGCGTTCCATCTTCAACTGGTTTGACAAGCTCTGCACGCAAAGGTAAGGAAACAAATTCGCTTCTAGCCCCCGGTATGAAACTCAACCGAAGTTACATTTCCCGAGGTCACCAGCTCGGTGTTTTTGCCTACGGTGAGGATGACGGTCTCGAGTACTTGAACCGTATTCCTGAGGTGAAGGACATGACGGGAAGCATCTTCACACCCACAAAGCTCCAGCTCCACAATGCCGATACTCAGCTGCTTATGCTTGACAAGGAGAATCAGGACCGTGTTTACCAGATGGATCTGGAGACCGGTAAGGTGATTGACGAATGGAAGGCCACCAATGACATGACAATCCGCAACATCGCACCCACCACCAAGTACGGTCAGATCACGAATGAGAACTTGGTCGTTGGCGTCAACGACAAGGGTCTATTCACACTCGATCCTCGCATTAATAAGAAGGACAAGACTGCGATTGCGAACCTCTACGCCAGCAAAGTCTTCTTCTCGTCGCTTGCAACCAACTCGGACGGCTACCTCGCTGTTGCTAGTGACAAGGGTGATATTCGTCTTTATGACAAGCTCGACAAGCGTGCGAAGACTCACCTTCCAGGTCTGGGCAATCCCGTCACGCACCTTGATGTCACCGCGGATGGTGCATGGCTGCTGGCCACAACCAAGACGTATCTCGTCGTGTATCCCCTCCAAATGCGTGGAAGTGGCAAGCTCGGCTTCACTGTGCGCATGGGTGATGAGAAGCCACTGCCACTCAAGTTGACAATTTCACCTGCAGACATGGTCGCCTGGGGCATTAACGAATTGAACTTCACGCCGGCCTTCTTCAACACAGGTACAATTGCCAACACTACTGAGGAGTGGATTGCAACGTCAACGGGCGATTTCGTCGTTACATGGAACTTCAACAAGGTCAAGCAGGGTATCGTGTCGGCATACAAGCTGCACAGGGCGCAGGACCGAGTCGTCATGGACAAGTTCCGACACAACTTCTCCAACGAGTTGCTGGTTGCTGAAACGAACAACGTGTATATGAGCAAGATTTCCAAAAAGTAATACCTGCGAAGATACCAAAAGTTGCAACCGAGTTGGTTCAAATCGTTGCCCCCACATATCAAATCACGTGCACTATTACAACAACACAGGCACGCGGCATATGATAGACATTGTCTACCCGCCTTGCCTAGCCCTGCCTAAGAAGCGCAGCTTTGGACTCAAGGCAAACCGACCAACAAAACAAACCGACAGAAAGCTCTCGTACTACACTATACCAATCTAGCCACATCATCCAATCATAAACGAGGGACCCTCAAGACTCAGTTTTGCTCGGCTGCTCCTCTTTATTTCTTCTCCGTTTCTCTGAGGTCTGCTGCAAACCGTTACAACTCTCTAATACAAGTGTATTTGCGCTATAGTTTCCGGATCTGACCTATCGCACCCACGCCTATACCAGTCTAGACTCACTCATCCCAGTCCGAAGAAGTTTGGCTTGTGCATATTTCCGTCGGAGCGATATCTCGCGATAGGGCTGATGCGTGAATGTGGAAATAAGCAGAGATTTACTTGCACGCGATCAGCCTCCCAGCGAACTTACCTAATCCCTTGCATTTCACCCGAAATACACCAATCCAGACACCCCTCCACTCTGCGCCTACGGCACTGAGACTTCGGAGTTTGTGAACTGAGACTTGTACTCACATCCCCAGCCGCATGCTCCGCGCGGTCGCACTTGCGCGTACATGCGCAGCCGTCACGCGCGCTCAGCCGGGCGTCGGCTCGGTTCATGCACTTCTGCGGGCGAATATTTCCTTCGTGCCTGGCAAGAAATTCAAGTTGTCCGATTCGGTTGTCAAGTCCCCCGCAAAGAAGCGCGAGTCTTCGCTTTTCAGTAATATCAATCTGCGACCAGACGACGCGGCTGCTACAAGCGCAGATGGCAGCACACAGGGGGAGACCAATCCCAGACAGGGGCCTGAAATTACAAGCGCGGCGATCGCGAGCTCCGGGATGCAGACTCGAAAGCGGGTAAAAGGCGCCAGTTTACTGCCACAGACACCGAGTTACGGCGTGAAACTGCCGTCGGAGGCCCAAAACCAAGAGCAGGAACGCGATTTCGACCTCGAATCGGAAGAAGAGGCCGCCATGGTCGAGGCTTGGCTCAGAGCTCAAGAGGAAATGCGGCAAGCGTCGGAGAAGCGTGTCAAAGAGCAAGCCCTCGCAAAACTTGCGGAGGCCCAGGACAATGATCCACTGATTCCGGATGAGAAGCTTGCCTCGCGTCTCGAAGACATCAATGAGGAGATTGATTTGATCAAGCTAGAATCCATCGAGAAGAAGTTCGACGAGATCACCGAAAGCAGAGCGAAGCGGATCCTGGGATACGCAGCTGCACTGGAGGCCCGCGACAAGCTCCTGATTGAGAAGGGCAAGGATGCCGTTGATGAGAAGTTCCTGCCCATGGAAACAGACTACGAGATCGACATCGACGAGGAGGCCGAGCTCACGGAAGGGGAGATGAAGGAGATTGAGAATGTGATTGACGCAGGTAATGAGGGCGATCCCGACCTCGACATGCTACGTTTACTGATTGCCAATGCTAAATCCGAGGCAGATGCTGGAGATAATGAGAACACCCAAACAACGGCGCTGGCGCGAACCGGAAACAGCAGCCTCGCAACAAGCAATCAGCAGGAGAGAGTCCCAACCTTTGTGGACAAGTTGCTGCTCCACAAGCCAGAGGGCGAAGAGGATCAAGAATTTTCCGACTCCGATGTCGAATTTGAATACCGTTTCCAGAAGGCAAAAGCAGAAATGAATCCTGAGGACTTCCAAAGGGATATACAAATCTTGCGTGAGCGAGTGGCCATCAGTGAGGAGGCGGACAAGGAAGATCTAGAGGACATATTTGGGGACGCCTCGCCCGTTAAAATGGCTCGTGGCTCAGCTAATAGTGACGAGGACGTACCACCCCCCAATCGCATCGAACTTCCTCTTGAGCCGACGCCGGATCAAGACCCCATCCCTGAGATTGACGTGTCAGAGCCAGTCCCACCCCAGACTGTGCTTTTTGGTGATATTCCTTTCCCAACGAAACTGCCTGAGCAGCCATATTCACTCCGTGTTTGCATTATCGGCACACCTAACGCAGGTAAGAGTGAGTTTGTGAACAACATCACGCGTGCAAAGGTGACAGCAGTGTCGCCCAAGCGAAATACGACCCGTCGACAGACCTTGGGTATCTTCACTGAGGGCAACACTCAAATCACCCTTTACGACACTCCAGGTATTAATGAGATCTACACCGCAAAGCAGTATCAACGCGAACTCTCAACTGCAGCTTGGGATGCGGTTGGAGATGCCGACTTTGTCTTTGTCATCGTCGACGCTGCCAAACACCTGGGGGGTCCCGAACTGTTCTTGATTGCTAAGTGCAAGCAGGTCGTCGAAGAAAACCCCAACGTCCGTCTCGTACTCGTTCTTAACAAGGTCGACTTAGTTGAGCCTAAGTACAAGCTGTTGAATCTGCTCTCACGCCTTGAGCTCCTTGCACCTTGGACAGACTGCTTCATGGTGTCCGCAAGCACTGGCGATGGTATGGCGGATGTGGAGAACTACATGTTTATGAACGCAGTTCCACGAGACTGGGAGCATGCCGCGGATGTCCCCACTGATCGTACGGAGGTCGAACAAGCCAGTGAAATTATCCGTGGCTGCGTATACAGGCGCCTGCACAAGGAAATCCCCTATGCCGTCGCTCAAGAGACCATCGAATGGAGCGTACTTCGAGACGGGTCTCTCCGACTGGACCAGCGACTTCTTGTGGAGAAGGAGTCTCACCGAAAGATTATTGCAGGTAAGGCACTGCGTCAGATCACAAAAGCTGCGCAGATGGAGCTCGCGAAGGCCTTCAATCGAAAAGTACACTTGTATCTGCGAGTGCAGCAGCGTGACAAGATCGATCCTCGGTTCCGTACATAGTCAGTTGAATACACTAGGAGAACATAGTTTTTGATTGATGTTGTTCTGCACTATCTAAATGGACGTGGAAACTGCACCGAATGCTTTATTAGTGGTAAGAAGCTGGGTAGGAGCTAGTGTACATGAATTAATTGTTTGACCTCGCCTGCGACTCGTTTGCATCATCGCTGTCGATTGGGACATTGCCGAGAGGACTACCTCACGACACTTACTGTGAAGGCAAGTTGTGAGGAAGTGGATTAAACATTGTGCGCGTCAAGGCACCACCAGCGAGTGGTTTGGATACCTGAGTCATGGCTTTTAGCTCCGCGAGGACGGTTTCGGGCTCACCTGAGCTGGATAGGGATTCTGCCCGCACGATCAGCATACCAACGTTCATCAGCACGTGCTCGGGTATGTCGCCCGTGTTCAAGCTGTCCACGTGGAGCGTCTGCGAGTGCTCCCCGGGTTGCAGTACGTCCTCGGAGTCGACTTGGACGAGGGGCACGGTGATGTTAGAGTACGCGCAGTCTACAAGGAACTGGAGGTGTGGCCGTGCAGATAAGGAGCATGGAAGTGAGTCTAGTCAGTCGCACCCAGCATATACCACACAACAGCAACTCAATATACGGAAACGACAGGTACTTACCTCCATGGTCCACCGCAGCCTCGCAGGGGAATTGATTTGGAATCGAATATTCAGCGTGAGCTCGTCCTTGAGGTTGCACGCATTTGGCGTGACACTCACGCGCGTGAATTGCATTGTATGGTATGGATTGCTGCGCCGAATCCACGACAGATCCTGCGGAACACAATACTTGGAAAAGTACTCCGGAGAACTGATTTCAGTCCTTGTGAGGTCAGTCCAGCTTGAGGTATATGTTGGTTATACCAGCTATACATGCACAGGGATATAAGCACGCTCGGTTTTATGGAGTCGGCTTGGTGTTGAATTGTTCAGGATGTGTGGAATGCGCCCGAACCGAACCGAGCGCAAAGGCAGAAGATCTCGTATTGACACATACGCCTTACAAGCGTCAGATTGTGTAATATGCTTCCTTCTACATCTTCTACGTCTTCTTCTCTTGCTGGGCCGGTTCCATCGGCACTGCGAAGCATTTGGGACTTAGATAATGGTAAAGACAAAGATAATAAAGATACAAACATATGGCATGGCCATTAGAGAGATATCAACAACACACTAAGGGACATCCGCATCCAGCGATGATGCAGTTGTGGTTTTGCTTTGCTTTGGAGGGGAAGGAGGTTTATCAGGAGGCGGGGAGGGAATCCCCATACAATTGCACAGCCCAGTCTTGAAGGCTGCGCATCAGTAGCTCGTGTATAGTGGCATTATTCATGTGGAGGAGGTGATAGACCAGAGACGTTCATCGTCATGAGCGCGATGGAATGGTCTGTTCAGTGTGTACTGAGGTATTGTTGTAAATTCGCGTACCGGTGTTCTCGTGTGACTGGGAAGGCGGCAGCTGAACTCGATTCATGTGTGTGAACCTGGTGAAATAGGGGATTGAGAAGCCACCTGATAAAGAGGACCCTTGATCTTCGGAAGGGTATAGGAGTACATTCGAGAGACAGTGCGAGCTAGCCTTTGTCGGAGGGCGACGTACGGGGAGAATGCACTGTGGTCGTGAACTTGAACAATCATTCTCTGCTCTGTCTGAAGCGAAGCCCTCAACTGACAGCATGCAGGTCAGTCTTGAATCTCGGAGTCTAGAGGTTCTTCATATTGCAGAAATTGTTTGCCCTCTTTCCACGTGGTTACGCACGTGGCCATTCAGCTCGATTAATACACCGGCATCCCATTTAACCTTGAATTTGCGCCAGCTCTTGTACCTCAACCTCTTCGTGATGGTTCCAACAAGCTTATTCCTCGGCCCACTGGTTCTCCGCGCTGATGGCCTCCTCCTCCTCGGGGGTCAAATCGTTGTGAATGTTGAGCGCCTTGCGAATCTGCTCGGGGGTCTTGCCCTTCATAAGGCTCGCTACCTTGGCACAGCCCAGTTCCAACAGAGGCTCGATGTGCAGGTAGTTTGCCGCGCCAATCAGATCAAACAACTCCTCCTGGACCATGTCAACGAAATCCGCATCCCACTGTTCGACCACTTCGCTCATGTTGGGCGACTTGAGCGGCATCTCAATATCCTTCGGGGGGTTGTCGATGTGATACTTCATGTACATTACAATCTTGTTCAGGATAGAGCCCTTGATGTGCACCATTGGGATCTCGTTGTCTTCCATAGCTATAGGGGGTGGTAAGGGGGTAGTTTTTCGTGAGTTATGTGCAGGATGCAAAGTGACACGCTCATATCAATCCGGGCGCATTTGATGCGGACCGAGCTCCGACATCAAATGCTCCTCAAGCGCAGCCACCGCACGAGGCATGCAACGTACTTCCTTCCACCATCTTCTTGATCATGTTGGACATCATCGCAACACGTTTAGGGATCGAATATCGCTCCTGCTCCATTGAGACGAGGGTGATCATGGCCTCACCGTCGTCCTGCTCATCGAGTCCCCTTTCGTCCATCTTCGATAAGGCTACATGAGGTGCATAGGTTCGCAATTCGTGAGTATGACGTATACATGGTGGAAGGCTTCACCAGCTCTACGCTGGAAAACACACGCTTTCGGAGGGTCCTCCGAAGAGCTCCTAGATCAGAGCTCGGAAAACAGTAGTTGCGCATTGGCCACAAGCAACGGCGTCGAGTTTTCATATCAATGCCCCGCCGGCTGCCCCTCAAACCACGCCGAAAGGGCGGAACTGGTTCGAGTTTAACACTCCCGATGACTTAGGGAGGAGGAGTTGACAGGTGATATGTCGATGTGGGCGGTCAAAACAGGGTGCAATTGATAGTTCTAAATGCGACACACACACTGCCCAAGTTTGAGGCGGATATCTACACGGCAAACGCGGCAAACACCCGAGAAACGCCATTTTCCAACAGCCTCATTTTTTGCTATTTTTGCACCCCAGAGCCGGGTTTTCGGTCCATTCCAGCACCCCCGGATCCGGTCGGCACGTGAGCAGCCGCCACGCATTCAAATTCAAATTCCTGGACTGGACCCTGGACCTAGGGTGCAGCAGCATTTGCACGTCGTTTACACACCGTGCTGCATGAGCCTTGGCATGGGCCAATGCGGCTAGGTTCCCCAGCGCCTCTGCGACACGAAACAAACCACGGGGGTGGGATTAACGATATGGAAACATATAACGAAATGAGTGTATTCTTCCTCTATGTACAATGGGAAATAGTCTACATACATGGCAGGTCCGAAGCCTGCTGAAATCGGACTAAACAACCCACGATCAATATGTGGGCGAGTACGTTACTTGGGCTGTGTGCGGACGACTTGGGGGAGATTCGATGTCGTGGAAGTGAAGGGGAGGGAGAGAGGGGGCTGGTACCGTCCAGTGCTCATCATGGAGGCCTCGATGCCTCGCCTGGCTGTCACGGGTGCAGTCGAGGAGAGGGGCTCACCCGCGCCTGCAGACTGCTCATCGTATCTCTCCCCTTCAACAGGTGGGTTTGGTTCGCCTGGTTTTCCGGGCAATGGAGGCCGTGGTCGTCCCCGTGGAGCGTTGTTACGCGTTTGGGGTCGCGATATGGGTGGTCGAGTCAGTGTGGCCAGAGGAGCGGAGCTTACCTTCGCGCGCTTACGCTGCTCGTTAAACATGCGCAGCAGGGATTGGAGTCGAGCAAATTCAGCCTTTGCGGCCTCGGATTCCGGCGCCTCCAGACTTGCTTGCAGCTGTGCCCACCACAACTGCGATTGGGCGTCGGCGAGTCGTGCAAAGGACTCGATGCGGTTGTGCACTGCTTCAACCTCAAGACGAGAAAGCCGCATGAGCTCCTTTGCTGTGTCCTTCGCGGTGAGCAAGGTTCGTTCACGTTCTTGCTGAGCATAGCGGTCTCGAACGAGTTTCTCTGCTCGAAGCACCTGTTTGGCGTACGTAGCTCGGCGCTCGGCTTGAATGATTGCGTCGGAAATAGCAAACAAGTCATAAGGTCGCATAGCGCGCATGGTAAGGGCGGGAACTGCCGCACGTGACAACAAGTTAGCACGATGCACGAGCAAGTCCCTCAACCTCTCAGCGTCTACAATTAGAGAGGCAGAGCGAGCCTCCAATTTGGCAGAGCTTGCGAGTGCAGCGGCAAGTTCAACTGCTGCGCGCTCGTAGCGCACACTGATTCTTACGAGCAGCTCCCGGTTCAACCGCGCGTCGGCCAGCACTCCGCCACGTAGGATAGCCTGCGCCTGTGCCTTCTGAACGGCTTGGCGTAACGTGTTTTCTCGCCAAAGACTGAACGTTCGGGCAGCCACAGCGTAATTATTGAGGGTCAAACGCAGACGTGTGAGCTCGAGGTTGCGTGCCTCAAGCGTTTCTTCAAATGAGATATGCTTTAGTACCTGGGTTCTTCGGGCGAGCGAAGTGGAAGGCGACGTAACGATGGCGGAGAGCGCCTCTCGATGTGCTGCACCGAGAGCAGAGGATGCCTCCCATGCCGCAAGGGTCTTTGCCGTCGTTGCGTTCTGCTGGAGCTTGAAAAGCGTGGTTAGCAGTTGGAAAACTACGGGCCTAGACTCCTTGTGAGTGAGATATCTGACGAGGATCGGTGTGGCAAGCAGATCGCGTTGTGAGGCAAGTAGCGCGTGGCGAAGCTGCGCGGAGTGCAGCAGCAGTCTCAAGCGATAAACAATATTTTGAGATGCTTCCATTCCTACCTCGGACCCAGGAGCATCGTCCTGCCCGGTGCCTTGCTCGACACCCGAGCCAAGCTTCCCTGGCTTGCGTCTGAGTTCAGGAGGATTTGCAACCACCTTGGCAGTGGCAAAGTTTACGGCCATGGCACCGCTTAGCTCTTCCAGCCGTGCGAATGCGTATGTCTGTGCAGTTGCAATAGAGGATCCACCTCCAAACAGATTGGCTTGCAAAGCAGTAATGCCCGAGCCTTGAATGAAATTCACGATGTCCATCTTCTGAGAATCCGGGACGTCATCCTGAGCACCTCCAAATCCCGTAAAACCGTTCAACAGGGCCTGGCCTGACGCGGTAACTCGACTTAGGAGAGTTGGAATTTCATCTGCAACGGATCCTTGTCGCAGAAGTGCAAAACTGGCAGCTCGTAGTAGTGGCTCGACAAGCGCTGCGAATTCTTGCTTCTCGAACAAGAGGTACACCGTGCTGTCACTCGTGGACTGCGCCGCGCTATTTGTTCCTCCTGCAAAGTTTCGAGTAGCTGCAAGTCGTGACGAAGAGCTTAAGAGCCCGGCTCCCGAACTATTCGCATTTCTGCGCAGGTCTTCAACCGTCTGTGTCGCAGCACGCAAGTCGTTAACAAACCCGCGAAGCACCCTCTCAACGCGAAGTGCGTCGCGGACACACTTGATCTCGACTCGTCGGGCCCGCGCCTCCGGCTGAGACTCAGGCTCGTGCTTGAGTAGTAAGCGGCTCGGGTTTGTTGAAGTCACAGCGCGAACTTCATCGATCCAATCTAAGTACGACTGTCCTGGCCCCTTCGAAGCATGCCTGCCAGACTTTTTGCTTGGATCTCTACCCCGAGCGACAATATAATTGGTATCTACTAGCTCATCCAAACCAGCGACGCGAAGCATGCAGTCTATGAGCGGACGAACCTCAGGCAAAAGCGATTGGTCGATCGTAAGTTTCGGTCCAACAAGGTTTGTGCTCATCCAGACCGCCTTTGGAATGGTTCTGGGGTTGATGGCTGAAGATCCTATTACACTGAACTCAAAAGCACGACGCTGCCTCTGCAGCTGGAACTCTCGCGCGGAGATCATTGTGCTGCTTCGGCTAGTGTGTCGCGATTGCTGCGGAGGCTTTGGAGCCATTGGCGGCGAGACACCTGGATTCACGAGCGATCGATAGATAGCTGATCGTAGCCTGAGGGCGGTAATCGCTTGCGCGTAAAGCAAGGCGGTGTACTCTTCTTGCAACTCTCTGATCAACTGGCGCTGGTCTGTTAGCGACAATGTCGAGCAGAAAGCTGCCCAAGCGAGTGGCGAAGCATCGTCTCCGTATACTACCTCCTGTGGCATGTTTAACGTGACGATTGAAGCCGGCGCCAGGTAAGAACCATGCACACCTGGGAGAATCACGGAGTCCAATGGAAGCGCAGGCATTTCCGTTGCGCTTTCGAGATTCGATTCGTCACTTGCAAAGTGTCTACTTGGGAGATCTTTTGCACTCACACCCGCATTTGTCGGCGATGGAGCAAGTTGCCCTGGGAGCGGAAGTGGGGTCGGGGTGAACTCCGCGTCATGGTCTGTCTGATAAGACTGCTTGGCGTGCTGTGACGCAGCTCGCAAGCCTGGATTAGCACGGGTGAGGCCCATAGCAATGTTGACACCATCGCTTGCGCCGGAAGCCGGACCACCGATTGGGTTGGGTAGCCCGCTGGTGGTACCTCCTCGAGACTGCGAATCTACATTAACAACTCCTGAGCTCGATCCAGATTTGCTGGCGGGTACCAAGATGCTGAGGCCCTGATTTAAAGTCAGGCTATTTGTGAGCTCGGCAGCGGTATGTAGCGCAAGCTTGTCACAATACATAGAATCTAGCTTGTCCTTGCGACCGTGACTCTCAATCACACTTTGCATTGCGATCGATGCATGCGGTGCGGCGTTCGCTGGATGCACTGCGCTGCGGACCGAAACGAGCCGATGCGATAGCGGATGCGATGCTATATACTTACGAGCACCACCTTCGAGAACAAGTGATGCCGCAAGGAATGGAGGAAGCAGCTTTGTGGTTGAGAGATCACGCCCGTAGCTGCGGCCTCGTGCGAGGGTCCAGTATAGGCCAACAGATTCAGCCGCAGTTGGGTTGCGGTGATCAAAGTATGCGCCAAACTCCCCTGATTTGCGCGAAGAAGCCGATGCCGGCCTCGCAGAGTCCATAGTAAAGTGAGGCATGCCAGCTCCCTTTGGTCGCTGGACTTCCAAGCGGTTGAGTACAGTAGAGTTGACTGCATACAAGCCGGACTGATAAGCAAGGGGTGAAGTAGCTACCTGATTGACGGCGTCAAATGATCCCTCCGCACTGGATGAGGTAATCACAGTGCCTCGTGAAAAGATGTTTGTGGGGATAGTGATGAAATCCAGTGAATTAAGGGTGGGTAGCGGATATGCATCGACGACATCTTGATGAGGTGCGGCCGAAGTAGTCGCGGTATTCGCGAAGATTGTCATGAGATGGACCAAAAACTCTCCGAGCTTCTGTGGTGGAGTTGGATCCACGGTGGTGGGTATACCTGACGACTGCGGTGCAGAGCCTGCTGAGACGTACGTGGGAGCGAGACCTGTGGCGATAATAGAAGCCCTACGGTTTGGATTGGATCGTGGGGCGAGAGAAGTTCGGACCGTATGGTTAGTATCGTTGGCTTCGTTTCCACGAACGGTAACAGATAGACCCTCTTCTCCATCGTCTTCAGGCTTGTCTACATTTCTACCAAGAGCGTTAGCCTCATGCTGTTTCGTGTAAGCGGCGTGGAGGGCAAGCAGTCCTTCGGTAGTGTACTGTTTTGCAACTTGGTGTGCTGCCCGAACGAGGCAAACTTCTGATTCTTGATCGAGATCACTCGTGTCCTCCGTAGGTACATTTCCAAAAGACGCTCTGCTCGCACCCTCAATACCGTGCATTATCTCGATGCCAATGGTGGCCAGGGCACGTAGCCGCGCGTCGTGGAGTGCCCAAGTGTAATCTCGGCTTCGTCCTCCATGATGTCGAACACTTACTCTGACACAGTCCTGCTCTGCCATTCGCTTTCGTCTCAGTCGCATCTTCATGCGATCCTTGGAAGGTTGCTGATTCTGTCTATTGGCGATAGCCGAGGCCTCGTCTTCGTCAGTCATTTCACTATCGTCTTCAGAAGTCAGCACAATGTCGCTATCGGACCAGATGTGGTCAGGGATGAGCACACTGGTATGCACTTTCTGGCCAGTGATCTGATTGAGTGAGCGAATTCCTCCAAGCGCCGCCTGTGCTACATCAAGTTTTGCGTCAGCTATGTTCTCATCAAGGGTGGCGTAGTCGTCGTATGAATCAGAACTGTCCAGAGAATCATTATCACCATCATCGAGCTCTACGTCAGCTTCGACTGTGTCCTCGTTGTGTTGAGAGTTACTAGCGCCTTCGGTCGAGCCATTGTTGCTCTGAAGTCTTTCCTCGACTCGTTTCATGGAGGAAACGGTCGTAGATTGACGTCGATCGCGGTTAATTGAGATCGCATTGACCCCACACAGCGCCTTCCAACCTTCTTTGGCTAGGGTACAGGCATACGACAATCTGCAGAGTCGCAATGACGCACGTGCCCATGCCTCTTCAAGGTCAAGTCGGATCTGCTCAGCAGTACTTGGAGAGTCATGCGACTTGTGCATCCCGGCCATTTCCTCGCTCGTATCCACACCCCGATCATGGTCTAGTTGCGAATCCATTGCAGGCCCTGATGTCATCATGTCGATCTCAGTCAGGCCGATTTGCTGGGCGAGATGTTGAGCCTCTTCCTCTTCATCCCTTAGGTCTTGCTCGCTCAAGCCTTTATCTCCGGTGACCGAGGCAGACCATCCTGATTTTGATGCCCCCGAGGCTGATTGTAACTTGACGTGTTCAGACAGACCTTCTTCTCGGTATACACTGGCGGAGGTCTCATTCACAAGCAAGTTCTTCGTCATGGTTAGAGTCTCGGATGTTTCGAATGCAGCCATTCCGAGATCTGTAGTAGGCACTAGCGTACGACGACTGGGTGCTAGGAGAATTGGCATGTTTGTTGGAGACTCGGATGTCCATGCTCCAGAAAGACCCAGGCGCTCAGGCGGGGTGCCTGTCAGCTGTGAAAACGCTACAAGAGCCGCCATCGTGGCGGATTTCGCCCACGCACTCGACGATACGTCTCCAAGGCCTACACCTACGGCGGCACCAGGGAAAGGTGCCACTCGAGCAGGTTGAACAAATAGAGCCGCAAGCAATGCAAGAACACGCTCAGTGGTGGTATCGCTTGTGGGTGAGAAGGAAGGCGCGTCATGGCTCGATGGGGATGAGAAAGGATTCCTAGGCGTCGCCCCTTCAGAAGCCATGGATGATTGGGCTGTCAGACCTTCAGATGCGCCTCTAGGCGATGGGGAAAGTGGGGATGAGACGAAAGCAGCATGTTCTGTTGCCGCTGCCGACGGAGTAAGCGTGAACTTACTCCTCTCGCTTGCGACGCTAGGTCCTGGTTCTGCCGACGTGCGTGAGAAGAGGGCCGAAGCATTGCGCGCTCCGTGGCTGGAATGAAGAATAGGATGAGTATATAGGATCTGATATCCACGGGAGGATTCCACCGGGGCGGGCGCAGCTGCGCCACTCCTCTTGAGCGCACTGATACCGAGCGGGTCGGAGTAGAGAGAGTCGATGTTCAGTCGGGTGACGCATGCGACATTCAAGAGCCAGGGTGATGAGAGGAAGTTAATAAAGCTTTCAAGTGTAAACTCTTTTGCTCTCCACGCCTCGAGCGCAATTTCCAGAGCAGGAGGTGGGGGAGGTACGGCATTGACGGCAGACGTATACGAGGTGCCTGCAGTGTTGCTGCGAAGTGCAGAACCGAATGGAGCCGTGTTAAAGATAAGGGCAAGCGCCGCTTCTGTCGCGGCGACAGGTGTTAGTGATGTCTGGTCGGTCCATTTGTGCGCCGGAAATGCAACCGCAGGCGGCGGTGTAACTGTTGCTGGAACGGATTGAGAGGTTGCGGCCATGGTTGCCGCAAGAGTAGCAGCGGCCGCTGCCACATGGTGAGGGTTTGCTGAGCCGAGCGCGGCCACTGTGGCTGCCGAAGCCTCATTCAAGGTTTTTACTCGGTTGACGGTCGTTTGATTCGCCTTGATCCATGACTTGGGCAAAACTTCTCGAAGTTGGACAACTCCAACGGCAGTTGCAACCAGGGGCTCACGGGTGAGCAATAGAGCTCTGGAGAGGATCCGTTGATTATACGTCTCAACTTCATTATCCTCACTAATTCCCACACGGGCAGCAACGCGCGTTAACGGCGAAGCAGCGGTGCCTGCTACTGCTACCGCCTCACTCACTAATCTAGCTCGAGCCTGCGCATTTGCCTGCACAGGCGATACAATTGACGCTCGACGACTCAGACCATCCGATGCGCCGAAAGAACTGCGTCGAGTCAGATCAGGAATCGATGACCTACGTCCAGTTGCTACTGAGGTTCGACGAGAGCCTCCAGAGACTGAGTTGCGATGACCTCCAGGAAGGTGTTCTTCTGGGAAGACAAAAGGTTGAATCGTGTTCTTCAACATCTGAAGCTGGCTCTCTTGTTGAGACAAAGATTGCTGCTGCTGTGCAATCAGAACCCTGGCTTCCGCGTGCGCTGACCGGTAGTGCTGAATATAGCGTTGGCGAAGTACCGAAAGTCGGAGAGCTACGTATTCACAGAATCTTGCCATGACCCACTGCACTAAGGCAAGGGCATTAATGTGTGCCTCTCGATGGACCTCTTGTAGCGCTTCTCGAAGGCGTTGCCGACCTTTGTCCAAGGCTTGGAGTAGCGCTTGCCGAGAGGCAGATGGAGAATTGCTGTTCGGTCCTGCGTCTGCTCGCTGAGACTGCGCAGCATCCGGAGTCAAACAAGTCAACTCTGGGCGGTTCTGCAATAATTGGGCTTGGAACAGGGTGGTGAATAATTGCCCTTGCAAAATAAGGATATTTCTTTGCCGTGCTAGCAGTACCTTAATTCCATTCAGGTTTGTCGCACGGCCCGGTTCCCACGCGCTGCGTCGGGGTTGTCGGAACTGTTGCTGAGGCGATGGTTGTGTGTCACCACCAGGTCGCGCAGGGTTCACCGGCTTCAACTTTGGAGATGGAATCGATGCTGGATAGTCATCTTGTGCAGCTCTAGCAGACTCCAGGGCAGCCTTGCCGATATGTTGAACTAGGGCTGATGTTCTCACCGACAAACCGGACGGGGGTGCAACGCGGCCTTGTAACAACAGCCCAAGCAATCTCGGGTTCCGTTTTCCTATTTCAAGCAATACTGCAGCGCTCGGAACAATACGTTGTCGAAGCAGGTTGAGCTTTTGGGTGGCGATATCGGAGCTCGACATACGCTCTTGAGTGGTTGGCTCAGCACCTATGACGGTGAGTAACGCTGTCAAAGACAGTAAAGGCGGATGCCTTGAAAGCAGGGCAAATGTGAGGCCAGAAGCCAACCGTGGGTCTGCCGCTCCGATCGCAGACACACGATGGAGATTAATGACGTGCCTGAGCGTTGCAACCGGAGAAACTGGCAAAGGAACCCATTCCTTGGTGTTTTGTGCAGAGGTCTCAGACCCATATTCCATATTGAGAGAATTGATGGTCGAGGCCAAGGGACTACTTTCAGCATTCTCCACTGGATACGCGCTCAATAACGCGTCGGCCGAATGGCTCAGCACCTGAGATAACGCCTCGACACCGGCTGCATGTTTGATGTCCGCCACCAAATGAACGAAGTGTCTTACTAACGCTGCTGAGAAGGATGGATCTGGTTGCCGCCAGTGATCAAGATGATCCGAGAAGGACGCAAAAGGCCGCGTAGATGGTCTGAAGTGCGTTCTCGATTGCGCGGCATGACCCAGCATGATATAGGGTGCAACATGCTCAACAGCACTTCTGGCCAAACCTGAGATGGAATTGGGGAACATTCCCACACGGGAAGTAGCACCTGCATCAGCCTGTTGGCGAAGGGGCAGCGTTGTATCAACGAAGCCATATCCGGTCGTTGAAAGTGAACCTGGAGCAAGCGGCGGACATGATGGCAAGGGCAACGCAAACACGGCGTGGGGGCTGTTTGATTCAAGGTCAAAACGCGAGTTACGCTGAGGGTGATCTCCTGATGAAGGGCTTGTCGAGTCTGTGCGAACTTCTGTAGCGAAGCCATGAGGTGGAAGTTCTTGACCTGCGATGGGGAAATGTGAGAGACCAACAAGGAGATCCTGGAGGTGGGGGGTCGTTGCGAATTGCAAGCTACTCAGCGGTGCATCGGCTGCAGCCGTCAGTGCAGATGTTGAGTACTGCAAGTACAGCTTCAACTTTGAGCTTTGTGTTCGTTTGGTGTTCTCTGCCACTGACTCCAGATTAGACTCCGTTGTCGTTCTATCGCCCATGCCATCGTTGGAGCTAATCGAAGGTAAGATGTCTCGGGACCAAAGACTTCCTGCAGTAATACTAGGAGTTAGCGCGATGGTACTAGAGACTCGATTGTTGTCTACTCTAACTAAATATGGCAAAGGTAGATTCAAGCCACCGGGTGCTGTTGTGATCGAGTTACTTCCAGTCCGGTCCCGAGCCAACGCTCTCACAGACGCATCTCCCATCCCGGATCCAGCTGACGTGCGAATGACGTCATCTTGCGAACCAAGGGCTGCCATGTTGGTGTAATCATAGACTGAAGTCATAAACGCTCCTATCGCGAGGTCTTGGAGCGGATGATGGGGCGGAGGAGGTGTTCGTCCGTGACTTACGATTGTTACATCGTTTGGCAGCTCCAGTGATGTTGGTGTGAATCCGGGATGGAACAAATAGGATGGTATGCGGCTCAGAGAATGAATCGGGGGATAAGAACTGGCGGCAACGCCAGATTCAGGTCCGGTCGATGCGGAAACAGACTCTACCTGTGAGCCATCTGCCCCAGATGGATTCGTTGCACCAGGACCGAACTTGATTTCTTTCTCGCGCTCTGGCGATATCAGACGCATTCGAGCCTGCACAATTGCTTGAAACACTCGCTGCAGAGTTGTCACCATCGCGGGACTTCCTCGGGATAGTATTTCTGACCGGATATCCGCCTCAATCTCTCCAACATCGGGGCCGTCAGCTCCACCGGTGCGGATTGACGCGTGAGTCTTGCGTGTTGTGGATGGGCTTGGTTCCTGAACATCAATGATAGATGGTGAGTCCGTGGAGACAGGAGCTGACAGAATGTCGAGATCGTCAAGCTCTTGGACGAGATCAATGTCGGTTTCAAGGCCAGTAGAGTGCTCAGAATCAGAAGAAACATGCGACCACCCGATTGACACCCTTGAAGTGGAGGCAAGCCTTCCTGATTGGGACAAGCTTTGTCGTTTAGCCCCACGTTCTTTGTTTGCATAGTCAGCGATCTCTAGAGCATCCGCAAGCTTAGCTTCAGCCCCGACAATCGGAGTGGCGAGGAGAGTCGGACCATAGAGCGAGGCACCGAGTAGTGGGTCTCCGGATCTGATTCTGTGGAGCAGGCTCCAGATATCGCTGGCTTCTAGAAGTACAACGTTACTGCTTAAGGAAGGGGCCGGCGCAAGCTGGGTCACGGAAGCTAACGAGACTTGATGTGCGACTCCATATGCAATACGTCGCCGCCCGTCTTCATACAGTCGTGACATCGCACTAAGAACAGATCCAAGCCAGGGAGATGTGCTTGCCGATGGTATTGTGGGAACACCAATAGATCTAGGACGGTCCATCTTGCGCCGTGAAGAGCCGGGCGTAGCCACGTCTCTCCGTAGCTGGGCCTGAAGGAGTAGGAGGATCGACTGGACCGAAATGCCTGATTTAAATGTCCGTAGCAGAGGCAGGGGCGATGGTGTGGCAAGCAACTGGGGCTTGGGAAGGGTACGTTCATCGTGGCTAGAGTGGCTATCCTGTGCGATGGCCAACTGTAGGGCAGACTTTAGTCCTAAATCGGACCGGCCACAAAACAGGTTCAGAGCTGCTGAGGCTACCGAGGCTGCTGTGGTGAGTTCGGAAGTGCTGGATTGAGCGTGCGCGTGCGCTTCTCGTTCTGTTGATGCTACCAAACAAGCGTCTTCAGCTGCGCCATTTAATACGGACGCAGGGTCATCTGCCCTGCCAGCGGCCGGCATATAAAGACATGCCTCGTGCATTGTTGCCAAAGTTTTTGTTAACAGAGTCCATGCAAGCGCTCTGAAGCTCTCCAAAAGGCTGAACAAATCGAGCAGGGATGCGTTATTGGGTAAGCGGAGAATGGAAGCCAGCATCGGCTCGACAAGTTGCGTGACAATGCTCTGCATCTCCTGTTGACGCTGCATGACATACAGTGAATGTTCTTCATGGAACGCTTCTATCAGCACAAGCACGCCGCCGTCAAAGAATGGATCGGTGTGAGTATACGAGAAGGAGACCTCCGATACGTTCTTCGTGTTGGTGTGTTGCAAAACGACGGGTACCAATTCTGGTACTCGGCGGAGTATAGTACGAAGCCGTGCTGCTCGTCGGGCGAGGATCTCTGACACGCTACCACTGTTCGGAATCATCAAGGACAATGTGGATGCATCAATGCCGAATGCGTTTACTCGCGCAGCGTGGGAGGTCGATTGAGCAGACTGTGTGCTACGACTCGTACCTGCTCGTGCCAATGAACTTGCAGACCCTGTGCGGTGCTGACCTTCACCTCGCGCAAATGGTCGAATCGTCCCGGACGAGAGCGAACGGAGTTCTGCTTGAAGAGCGTACGTTCGGAAGTCGATTTCGCTGATTGTACGCGGATCAAAGGAAATAACCGACGAGGGCATGTTTGCCATGTTCAATACATCACCCGGGGCCAAAGAGATGCCGAAGGCTGCATCTGCGGATGCGAACGTTGCTTGTGCGATCAGAGGAGCAATACTAGCACATACTCGCATCGTATCCAGCAACGAGCGACGACATGCCAGATCATATTGCATGGAGGATATGTTTAGATGTTCTGCGGGAAGATACAAAAGGGCCTCCAGTTCTCTAGTCCCGGGCAAGATATCTAGCGCGATTGAAAGCAAGGCTGTCCTAAGTTGAGCTGTCTCGGTAATGGCAACGGAAGCCGCTTTGGTGAGTGTTAAGGGGAGCATCGGAGGGGCGACTCCCTTAGAATGTGCGGTGGGGATAGTACCTGAATTAACCTCGCTGGGTGGTCGAGAGTATACCAGGAATGATTTCAGCTTATCGAGCCCTGCTGGACGAATAGCTCGTACCGGAAGTGTCGCAAGTGATGTAACAAGACTAGCGAGTTTTTGTAACGACCGCGTTGCAAAGGCGACGTGGATTGTATCACTCTTCAATGCCGACTTGTCGTTGGATTGCGACAGGGTCGATTTAAGCTCGACAGATGCAAGAAATTCAGCCGTTGAGGATCCAGAGGGTGTGGAGTTGCCTGTTTTACGCTCGGTGCGGCGGGGTGCGCTCGGTGAGGTGGGAGATACGGCTCTTGTCCGAGGAGGTGGAGAGTCAGATGCCTTGGCACCGCGGCGTGGCGAGCGCGCTGGATCTCTTCCACCCAATAAAGGGCTTGATGGAGTCAGATCCTCCAGGTCACCACCGAGCAAGGTAAGGTAGTTCGTAAGCACCTTACCTTCGGCATCAGATAGGACTTCACGAGCCAATTCAGCCTGCGAGTCTGAGTCCTTCAGTAATAGTGCAACAATCGCTGACGGCTTGATAGAGGAGGCAATCAGGGGTAGTTGTATCAAATGCAGCAGCGATGATGGCACAAATGCATAATCTGGAGTCATAACCTTAGACGCGGTTATTAGGATAGATGAGGCAGCATCCAACGAACTGGGCGCGGATGACCCGAGGGAACCCGTTGGAGCTGTCACGGAGCTACCACCGCTCGTGGAAGAGCCATATTGCGATTCTGATGATGTGGTGGATGCAGTTGCTGATGCTGTGTGAGACGTCTTAAGTCCAGGGGTCGTAGCAGATTCAACCGAACCCTGTGCTGTTCCAGAACCATAAGGTGAGGTTCCAGAGGGACTCGAACTGCCCGCTTCGACACCGAGTTTGTTAACGAAGACTTTGGTAAATGCCGCAGCAAATGCTTTGGCTCCGAGGCCGCGTAGAATCGTCGTTCCTAAAGGAACACTAACGATTCGGGATTGCCCACGGCTATCGAATGCGAGAGCAGGATTCCAGAGAGTGTCGAGTCCAGTTTGCTTAGTCTGCTTCTTCAATGTAACACACTCCGATGCGTAGACGTATGGTGAAAGGAGCAGAAGCAACTCACTCGAGAAGGCCGAAGCAAAACGGTGACTTCTTCGCTCGGTGGTACGCGCACGCCGACGGGCCTCTTCCTTCAGCGTACAAACTTGGATGAAGTTCGTTGGTGAGATCAAGCCTCTCGTCTTTCTTCGTCGACGTAAGCCCTGCCAGGAGGAGATGGTACAGAAAGCCTTGTGCAGGCCACGGAGACTCATATCAAGTGAAACTACCTCCTGTGAGAGCTGATCCGACACATTTCGCAGTAACTGATCATACATGGCGAAGAAGGGTTCTACGGTATTGCAGGCAAGGTCGAGGTTCAAAAAGCGAAGGATGATGAGCATCGCACTTGCCACATTCGAATCAGAGGCAGTTCTTGCGGAAGCGCCAGTGAGCGCCGCGAGATGAGAACTGTTGGACCCTGTTACTCCCAAACTTGCTAGTCGAGATTGTTCGAATGGAGAGAGAGCACTCACACCCATTGTCGATGCCGTGAGAGTCACACGCGAGGATGCAAAAGTCCGTGACTCATCCGAGCTCGCGGCCTGGTGGAAAAGTCGGAGTGCGGCACGATCAAAGTGAGAGAGCATTTCATCGTGGGCCACTGCTGTTTGCTGTGCCAAAGCACGAGCGTTACGAATGATGCTCAGATTATAGGAAGTAAGGTGGCTGTGGATAAGCTTAGCTTGCTCGACATCCGCCACATTCCACACCGTGCTTTGTGAAATGGGCTCAAGCAAAAGCGAACGGAAGGAGTCTATAACAGGTAAGACAAGCATGGATCCCGGGCAGAATGGATCAAAGGCCGTTGCATGTTCCACTGACTGAGAAAGAGTGGACGCATGCCAAGAAACCATCGGACCGAAGTATCCATAGTCCTCTACGATTTCGCAGGGCAGTATTCCCTGAGTAGATCCCATTGCCGCAAAGGAAAGTGCTGCATCGGGGATGCGGCCAGCCTCGGACCCTTGAACACTCGCTTGAGAACTAGTTGATTGCGACATGCCCGTTCTCTCATGAGGCAGTCCTCGTGCCCATAAGTTCAAGCCATGAGCAATGGAGTAGGGAAAGGCTGCGGCGGAGGATGGGTTGTGCGAATAGACTGGCACCTGAGTGATTTGAGCATTGAGTTCATCTGCGAGGGCTGAGCTCAGCTGTTCGTTCTTTGCTCGACCAGAAACAGCCGTGAGAGTGGCTGGCAGTTGCGAAGCGTGCCCAAAGATACCACCGACCAATTGTGAGTGAAGCGAGAAGCCTCCGACTGATAGGAAATGTGTGAGTCCCCCAGCGATCATTTTCATGATCTCTCGGTCAGTACTCATTCCACTCGACTGGTTAACTGCGATCGTGGCATCAGCAAGAGCAGCGGCAGCTGCCTGACTGAGAGCGCCCACCCCACTCTCATGAGGAGTTGGCCTTTGGAGGCTGGAGCTTGGCTTAAAGCCGGCTCCGATGGAGCGGTCACTGCGCTCAGATAGAGCAGGCAACCTTTGATTCAGACCCCGGCCCGGTTTCAGCTGCGGGTTCGTCAAGGAGCCGCGAGTCGTGCTCGGTGGGTGATACGGAGGCGAAAGAGCTGAGTCATCCCCAGCGGGAGGCTTGGCTTTGATTGTTAAAGAGTCGAGGGACGGGACTAGGCTCGATGCGAGAGCTACATCTGCTGGCGCTGGATCGAGGTCATTCGTAGGCGCACTCATAAGCCGGGCCTGTGCTTGGATCACAAGACCCATAACTAGGGCTTGTGTGAACTGAGCTTCTGCAGCGAAGCTTAGTGCTGCGAGAGGAAGCATCGAATCTCCACTATTGCTGCCTCCGCCTGCACGGGTGGTCATTGAGTCATACAGACTGAAGCCCGAGTATGCATTTGACGTGTGTAATTGATTCGATTGCTGCATGCGGGTGCGCAGTGCCGAGAGGAAATGAACCGGGTTGCGAAGCGTCAACAATTGCACCTCTGGGAATCCCATTTCCTTGGCATGTTCAGCGGCGGCCAGTCGGCTTCCATCAACGTGCCATGCAATGGCGACGGGGAGTGTCAATGAAAGCTGAGATAAACTGTGCCCAACTTGAGTTATAGCCAATTTCGAAATGGAAGGCAGTTTTTGATGAATATCCTCCAGGGTCACAAGCCTTGTCTTGAGTTCAGGAGGGCGGTGGGATGTCGTGGATTGAAGTGCAGATCCTCCCAGCTTCGAATCAGCACCAACGTCCGTAAAGAAGAGCGCGCCACTGCTTGAAATGGCGCTGCTCCACAAAGCGTGCGCAAACGGATAGAAATGCGCATAGCCTGCTACAAAAACACGCCGGTTTTGCTGATCTTTCTTACTAAGAACTGTGAGTGCAGCACTGATTGTGCCCATATGTAATGATAGCGTTGCACGAGACTCCGGACTGAGAAGCCTTGGGAGACTACTACCCTCTAGGAACAGGCGCATAAGTCCACCAACTTCATTTTCTCGCAGCGAAGAAGTGTCGTAGGGATTGAACTGAAGATCAATCTTCGACACATCCCCTCCAAGCACATGGGTGGGATGAATACGCAGACCAGACGTGAGCAGGCCCTCCATCGGCGCGAGCGTCACACTCGGCGTTGCATCGCTACTAGAGGCTGTCTTGCCCTCATCGGTGGCGGTATTTGTCGGTGTAGCATCATCCATCTCCTTCAGCTCGGCGCCCGATACAGAGTGGTCAGATCCCCTAGCTTCCGTTTGATACTTCGAGGATGAGTTCGTGGCCTCATCCGAACCTCGTCCAAGAACGAGTACAGTCTTTGTGGCCGGAAGATCAAAGCTGGAAGAATGGAGGTGATAAATCAGCGTTTGACTTTGAGTCTCAAATAAGGAGTCGAGCAACGTCCGTCGATTAAACAGGAGACTGAGGAATGCCTGTGCCTCTAGGAGATCGCCTCCACGTTCACTGCCACCTGCAAGTGCCGCAGTCGCCGCGGATGTCGCAGCAGTGACGGAAGCTACCGCTGCTGCAGAAATGGTGGCTGCTACAGCTGCAGAAAGGACTACTCCACCTGCTGGTGTGGAAGGACTTACGTCCGCGCTTTGTGGCGGTGGAGCTTGAGGGGAGCCAGATAGAGGCTCAGGATGCGAGCCCGACACTGAGTCGATCTGCATGTGGTCCACAGAAGTGCCTTGTTTGCCGGGGACATCCGGGCTTTGTTGCTTTCTGTCTGCTCCTGGAAGAGCAGCACTCGCTGTTAATTCCTTCGCATACCGAGCTCTTGCTTGCGCTCGCTCCTTAGTCCGGCCTTGCTCATCGCGCTCTTCAGACACAGCCCTTTCATGTGATAGTAGTCTACGCTCTCGAGCCAGGCGTGCCTCATGCATTTGCTTTAGAATGCTGACGGCCACTGATGGCTGAGTGAAGAATGGGTGGACGCAAAGCGTGCGGATTAGAGGAGTAGAGGCCAACGGCTCTGCGAATGGCGATGCCGATTTCTTAAGCATCCCAACATCGCTCCTCATTGCTAAGATGATAAGAAGTCGATGAATAAGCTTAGTTGTACCTGCAGGGCGCTCATTTGCTTGGTCTACTAGCGGTATGTCACCGTTCAGCCTTTGGGAACGTGGCAACGCAGCGTGACAGCCATATTCATATGCCAAAATATGCCTAGCTCGTCTAAGAAGAACGCGTAGAACGGTGCTGACACGGAAGGCGTGAGATGGCAATCCATGTGATGATGAGGCGTCCTGTTGTTTTGTCAGCTTGGGAGGAACGTATCCTTTGAAATCTGTATAGTAGCCAGCGAGACGCAGGTCGTCCTCAGATGTGAGAGCGCTTTCCGGAAGTATCAAAAGCCTTGCTCGGTGATATAGCGTCGCCTCGTGCACTGAATTGGAAAACTCTGGCCGTGCTTCACCACTCCTGGTTTCATCGGATTCAGCCACTTGCGGTACGCCTAAGTCTAAGTCACCACGGGGCTGCCATGGATCTGCCAGTGCATCCTCTTGAGCGTCCCAGTCCAGAAGCTCTTCCAGTATAGCTGTGTCTTTTCGAACTTCATCAAGTAGGATTCTTACGTCATTTCGGCATCGGAATGCCGCCGATGAATACTGCGCAGAGGAGTCAGAAGGCTCTGGTAGATTGACGCCAGTTGCATCATTGCTCAATCGAGCAGTGTTCGAGGCGTGAGGGGGTGACATTGCCGCAATTTTTGACAGCTGCTCTTGCAGTCGGAGGTGCCAGTGTCCAAGCTCAGCTGACTGGTTGTTTGCATCTGTGTTATTCCAATCATCTGCGATATCCAGGAGAACCCTACGTGCAGCATCTGCCTCGAGCTCACGATGCTCCAGGCTATCGGTGTCAGCGAGCAGGACTTGACAGTCCTCATCCCAGTACGAAGGCGCAAACCGGTTGTTTCGAGTATCAACTGCTTCTGATGCATCGGTTCTGCTGGTCCTGGCACCTGAAGTGGCGCCGACCGTGACAGCCATGGCTCGTGTTCTTTCACTGGACTGGGATAAAAAACGCTGGGAAGCCGAAGGCTTCATTACTGAAGAAACGGAACCTACGGCAGCATTACCAGCAGCGGTCAAGTCCTCTTCGGGACCAAAGAGCTCACAGAACAAGAGACCAACTTGAGCCTTGACGAGTGAGCCAAGGTCTTGTGGCAGGTTCAGTCGGGCAGCAGCAGAGCTTAATGCGCGCTTAACGATAGCGTCGAGTCGAGCTAGCGCTGGAGGTGCGGTGATACCCGCCATTCCAAAGCGTAGACGTGTAAAGCCCTGACTTTCTGGGCATGAGTCAGCGGCCTTGAGCTCGTCGTCACATAAGTCTAGTATCTGCGACTGAATGTACTCCATCGCATTATGAGAATCATGAGCATCCCGTGATACATGTGCATCAAGAGATTGAACGACGATAGCTGGGTTGGTGATAACGGTGGGGGGTAGCGGGACCGCTGGCCATGGCAGTGGTGCAGACCTGGGCTGTATGTCAGCCAGCACCGATTCAGCCGCGTTGATTGCCTCACAGATCGAGTCCAAGCCGGCCATCGCAGGAACGATTCGCATCTGGGTTGGGTTTGTGAGCCCAGTGCGTCTCTCGGTGAAGTACGCAGTGACTTCGTCCTGCACCTCAGAGGCAAGTTGCAACTCAGTCAAAGCAAACCCTGTTACAACGTCTGAGAGAGAATTCAAACAGGGAGCTCCTTGCTCTTG
>Ga0182741_1001309_pt1 | contig 33050 bp, 30 predicted proteins | sample eDN5th37CBELigOP_FD_128874 | JGI IMG/M metagenome (GOLD analysis project Ga0182741, IMG submission 128874) | Enriched Organic Plus compost microbial communities from Emeryville, California, USA - eDNA 5th pass 37_C BE-Lig OP (version 2) (version 2) ... | reverse complement strand
GGCGGCGCTCAGTAATCCCAGATCACCGGCACCCAGCGAAACGCCTCGCCGTCGACGGCGACCCGGCCCACCGACGGGAACGGCAGGTGGGCGGCCACCAGCAGGCCGCGGTTCTGCGCCAGCCCTTGGAACAGGCGCATGCGCACGCGAGCCGATTCCTCGGGATCGTGCTCGAAGCCGTTGTGCCATTCGGGATGGTCGAAGCCCACCGGAAACACGGCGTCGCCGGCGAAAGTCAGCCGCTCATCGCCCGAGACCAGGTCGACCACGCTGTGCCCGGGGGTATGGCCGCCGGTCATGCGCACGACCACCCCCGGCGCGACCTCGTGGCTGTCCTTGAAGATGCGCAGCCGGTCGCGGTATTCGTTGTAGAAGCTGGTGGCGGTGGCGCGCAGCACATTGGGCACCGGCTTGGGCATCACCGTCTGCGAGAAATCCGGCGAGATCCAGAACTCGACTTCGGTGGCGCAAACGTGGATGCGCACATCCGGACGCAGGCGCTCTTTCACGCCGGCGACCAGCAGGCCGCCGACGTGATCCATGTGCATATGGGTAATGATCACGTCCGTCACGGACTCCAGTGCAATGCCGGCGGCCGCCAGCCGCTGCGGGAACTGCCCGGCGCGCGGGAAGCCCGGGAACTGGCCGCCCAGGCCCGCATCGATGAGAATGGTCTGGTCGCCGCTGCGGGCCACCATCACGTTCAGCGGCCAGTCGAAGGCTTCCGGCGGCATGAACATGCGGTCCAGCCATTCGGCCAGGTCGGCCGGGTCGGCATTGGTGGCCATCGTCGCGGTGGGCAGCGGCAGCACCCCGTCGCTGATCACCAGCGCCTCGATCTCGCCGATGCTGACGGCGTAACGGGAGGGCACCAGGTCGGGCGCTGTCTGGGTGCGGGGCTGCAGAGTGTCTTCTACGGAAAGCATGGCGGAATCTCCAGATGAGCAACAAGGGGGGCCGGGCCGGTCGGCCCGGGGCACGACGGGGTGGGTTCGTCTCAGGCCGGGGCGCGGATGAAAGCGAGCAGGTCGGCGTTGATTCGGTCCTGCAGGGTGGCGGTGAGGCCATGCGGCGCACCGGGGTAATAGATTTCGCTGGCGCGCTTCACCAGGCGCGCCGCCTTCCTGGCGGAGTTCTGCACCGGCACGATCTGGTCGTCGTCGCCGTGCATGAACAAGGTCGGCACGTCGATCTTCTTCAGGTCCTCGGTGAAATCCGTCTCGGAGAACGCCTTGACGCATTCGTAGGCGTTCTTCTGGCCGCTTTGCATGCTCCACAGCCAGAACTGGTCCAGCAGGCCCTGCGACACCTTGGCGCCGGCGCGGTTGGCGCCGTAGAACGGAACGGCCAGCTCCTTGTAGAACTGCGAACGGTCGCCCGCCACGCCGGCGCGGATGCCGTCGAAGACATCCATCGGCAGGCCGTCGGAGTTGGAGGCCGACTGCACCATCACCGGCGGCACCGCGCCGATCAGCACCGCCCGGGCCACGCGCTGGCTGCCATGGCGGGCGATGTAGCGCACCACTTCGCCGCCGCCGGTGGAATGGCCGACCATCGTGATCTGCCGCAAGTCCAGCGCCTCGATCAGCTGCGCCAGGTCGTCCGCATAGCCGTTCATATCGTTGCCGGACGACGGCTGGGAGGAGCGGCCGTGGCCGCGGCGGTCGTGCGCGATGACGCGAAAGCCATGGCGCGCCAGGAAGTGCATCTGCCCGTCCCAGGCGTCCGCATTGAGTGGCCAGCCATGGGAAAAAGTGACGACCGGGCCATCGCCCCAGTCCTTGTAGTAGATCTGCGTACCGTCCTGGGTAGTGAGGGTATTGCGAGTCATGGGCGTGCTCCGGTTGGGGTGGGCGTTGCGTCGCGGGTGGAAACGATGGATGCATCGTAGGATCGACGCCGCGCAAGCGGTAGGCACGCCGGGGGAAGCACGCTGTTGTGCTGGGGGAACCAATGGTGATGGGTGGCGGGCGCGTGCATTTCGCGCCCGACGCCATGCCCGTGATACGCCGCAGGGGCCGGGCGCCCACAGGCGAACCGACCCCCTGGCCACCACTGCATGAGTACATGCCTACAAAGGCGCCGCCCCGACCGAAAGGCCGCCGCAGGCATACAGCGTCTGGCCGGTCACGAAACGGGCATCGCCCGACAAGAAGAAGGCAATGACGCCGGCAATGTCTTCCGGCTGCCCCAAGCGCCGCAACGGCACGCGCTGTTCAAGTTCATGGCGCTGCCGGGTGTCCATGGGGTTGTTGCGGCGATATAGTTCGGTCATGACAGGACCGGGCGCCACCGCGTTGACGGTAATGCCATGAACGCCCAGTTCCAGTGCCCAGGTGCGCGTGAAACCCAGCAGGCCGCTCTTGGCCGCCGCATAGGCCGTGCGCCGCGGCATGCCCAGCGCGGCGCGGCTGGCGATATTGACGATGCTGCCCTGGCCGCTACGTATCATTGAAGGCAGGCAGGCCTGCACACACTGCATGGGCGCGCGCAAGTTCACCGCCAATAAGCGGTCCAGTTCGTCGGGCGAGGTTTCCGGCAACGTATGCGAGGTCGTCAAGCCCGCATTGTTCACAATGCTGTCGACCTCGAACTTCGCCACAATGCGGGCGAGCACCTCCGCCGTGGCCTGGGTATCGGCCAGGTCGGCATGGAAGAAATCACCCGGGAACGCCTCCCCGGGCGCGCTGCGAGCCAGGCCGACCACGAGATGGCCGTCGCGCGCCAGGCGCTGGGCGGTGGCCAGGCCGATGCCACGGCTGGCACCCGTAATCAAGGTAGTACGCGGCTTCACGATGACCTCACTCGACCCGGGCGCCGGACTTCTTCACGACCTCGGCCCACTTGTCGACCTCGCCCTGCACGAACTTGGCGAAGGTCGAGGCGGTGTTGGGCGCCGGCGGCATTACGACACCGCGCTGGGCGAACACCTGGCGCACACTGTCGCTGGCCAATGCCTTGTTGACGGCCTGGTTCATCTTCTGCACCAGGGCCGGGTCGGTGGCGGCGGGAGCGAACAGGCCGAACCAGGATTGCACCTGGAACTCCGGCACGCCCGATTCGGCCAGCGTGGGAATGTCCGGGGCGGAGGGCGAGCGCTCGGCCGTCGTCACACCCAGGGCGCGCAGTTTGCCGGCCTGGGCGTTGGGCAGCACGGTGGGCATGTTGTCGAAGATGGAATCGACCTGCCCGCCCAGAAGGTCTGTCATGGCAGGCCCGCTGCCGCGGTACGGAACGTGCAGGATATTCGTTCCCGTCTGCAGCTTGAAAAGCTCGCAGGACATATGAATGGCCGAACCCGCGCCCGACGACGCGCAGGTCAGCTTGCCGGGATGCGCCCTGGCATAGTTGATGTAGTCCCGCACGCTCTTGATCGGCAAAGACGGGTTCACCACCAGCAGGTTCGGCACAGTACCCAGCATGGCTACGCTGGCAAAGTCCTTCACCACGTCGTAATTCAAGTTCTTGTACAGCGTGCGGTTGATCGCGTTGGCGGTGGATCCCACATAGAAGGTGTAACCGTCGGGAGCGGCCCGCGTGACGATCTCGGCGCCGATATTGCTGTTGGCCCCGGTACGATTCTCCACCACGAAAGTCTGTCCGGTCTGCTCGCCCAGGGCCTGGGCGAGGGTGCGGGCGATGATGTCGGTCGTGCCGCCCGCCGCATAGCCCACGACCCACGTGACGGGCCGCGCGGGCCAGGAATCGGCCGGCGCCGCGGCCTCGGCGGCAGGAGGCAGGGCCAGGGCCAGGGCCAGTCCGCAAAAGATGGCGAAGCTTCTGAACATGTTTGTCTCTCCGGTGTGTATTGTGATTATTGGCATGCCTGGCGCGCGCAACGCGCCCGAGGTACTCAGGCGGGCACGGAACCCTGCACCGTAATGCGGTGCATGGCCCGGCGCTGACCCGGGTAATCGTTGATGGCGTAATGCATGGTGCAGCGGTTATCCCAGAACGCGATCGACCCCTTGCGCCAGCGGAAGCGGCAGGTGTTCTCCGGCTTGGCGCTGTGCTGGTAGAGGAACTGCAGCAGGGGAAGGCTTTCCTCGCGCGTCATGTTCTCGAACGAATAGGTAAAGGGATGGTTCACGAACAAGCACTTGCGGCCGGTTTCCTCATGAGTCCGCACCACGGGATGCACGCTGGTGATCGAGCCCACGTCTTCGCGCAGCTTGGTCGAGCGGGTGCTATTGCGGGATCTGGAATTGGCCGACAGGAAATCGTTGGTATGTACGGCGCGCAGATCCGCCAGCCGGGCTTTCATGCCGTCGGACAGGGTCTCGTACGCCCGGTACATGTTGGCCCATAAAGTGTCGCCGCCTACCTCCGGGACCTCCCGCCCGTACAGGATGGAGCCCATCGGCGGGGTTGGATGATAGGTTTCGTCGGTATGCCAGGTATCGCCAATGATGTCCTGGTCGGTAGGCTCCTTGATCACCGGCATGATCTCGGGGTATTCATCCAGCGTGCGATATACCGGTGTCATGCTGATCTGGCCAAAGCGGCGCGCGAAGCCAATGTGCTGCTCGGGGGTCAGCGTCTGGTCGCGGAAGAAGATGACTTGGTGATCCAGCAGGGCCTGCCGGATCGCGGCGATGTCGCCGTCCGACAGATCGCCGGACAAATCAATGTCGAGCAGCTCGGCGCCGATGACGCCGGTCAGCTTGCGTACTTGCATGCCTCTCTCCTTGTTCTGGGGCGGACCTCAACTCGGTCGGGCCAGTGTATGGAGCGGCATTATTCATGTCTAATACAGTTTTATCCTGCGATTGATAGGAAAAAATAGAATAATGGTGGACTTGAAACGCCTGCGCTATTTTGTGGCGGTCGCCGAAGAAGCCCATTTCGGCCGGGCCGCCAATCGCCTTGGCATCAGCCAGCCACCATTAAGCGAACACATCCAGGCGCTGGAGGCCAGCCTTAATGCCAAGCTGCTGTTCCGCACGACGCGGTCGGTACGCCTGACCGTCGAGGGCGAAGCCCTGCTCAAGCATGCCCGCGCCATCCTGCACGACACCGACCGTTGCCAGGAGATCGTCAATGCGGCGCGCCAGAAAAACACCGAATCGCTGACGCTCGGTATCCTGCACGCCCACACCTATACCTTTCTTCCTGGCCTGCTGCGCAAATATTTTTCGCGCCATCCGGCCTATCGGATCCACCTGGTTGAATATTCCACTACCGAACAGATCGGCAGGTTGCTGGAAGGCACGATCGACATCGGGCTGGTGCGGGAACCGATCTACCACCCGTCGTTGCGTACTCAGCGCCTGTTCTCGGAAAACTATGCGGTAGCGGTGCCCGCCACATGGGATATTGCCCGCAAGAAGGCCTTGCCGGTGCGCGACCTGGACGGACGCACCATGATCGGCTACCCCAGCCACGACCACAGGCGCAGCACGCAAAGCTTGTTTCGCGATTTTTTCCACCAGCATGCGGTGCACCCCTCCGACCGGTTTGAGGTCAAGACCATGCATGCCGCGCTGGCGCTGGTGGCGGCGGGACGCGGATACGCCCCGGTGCCCCGGTCGCAGATGGCGCTGCGGCTGAACGGCGTGGCTTATCGGCCGTTTCGCGAACCGTCGCCCGAGTTGTCGGTCGGGCTGGCCTGGCGTGAAGATATGGCATCGCCGCCGGTGGCCGAGTTCGTCCAAATATGCCGAGCCTACTTCAGCAAGACAGCGCCAGGGGCGACCGGAAGCTAGTTTGAAGCAATGCTTTACCCGCCGCCATCGGCCACGGCCCAATGGCGGCCTCTTGGCACTTCACCACTGGCGGCACGCCGCCGCCGATGGCCGCGGCTGTTGTCGCACGGACGTACCGCTCGTCAAACCGGTTATCTGTCTTGCGCCGGCGAGGAAGATGCCGGCGACCGCGCCGCCGCGACGGGCTGCGGCGACTGCACGGTGCGCGCTGGCGTTATGCGCCAGATCGTGTTCGACAAATCGTCGGCGACAATCAGCGCGCCTTTCGGATCGACCGTCACACCCACCGGACGACCGCGGGTGGTGCCGTCGTTGTCCCGAAACCCGGTAACGAAATCCACCGGCGGGCCGGCCGGCCGCCCGTCGCGGAACGGCACGAACACCACCTTGTAGCCGACGGGCTCGCTGCGGTTCCAACTACCGTGTTCGCCGACGAAAACCCCGCTGGCGAACTGGCCGCCCATCGCGTCGGTCGAGAAATCCACGCCCAGCGCCGCGACGTGCGAGCCCAGGCTGTAGTCGGGCTTGATCGCCGCCGCGACCTTTTCCGGGTCCTGGGGGCGAACCCGCTCGTCCACGTTTTGCCCCCAATAGCTGTACGGCCAGCCATAGAAACCGCCTTCCTGCACCGCGGTCAGATAATCGGGAACCAGGTCCGGCCCGATCTCATCGCGTTCGTTCACGACCGCCCACAACTGGCCGGTATCCGGCTGGATGGTCAGCGCGGTGGGATTACGCAGCCCGGTGGCGTAGGTCTTGTATTCGCCAGTGCGGGCATTGACCCGCCAGATGCGCGCGCGGTCGGCCTCCGCCGTCATGCCGCGTTCGGTGATATTGCTGTTGGAGCCGATGCCCACATACAGATACTGGCCGTCGGCGCTGGCGGTCATGGCCTTGGTCCAGTGGTGGTTGATTTCCGACGGCAGGAGCGTCACTGTTTCGGGCGGGCCGCTCGCCTTGGTCTGCCCCGGCTGGTAATCGAACCGCACCAAGGCGTCCTGGTTGGCCACATAGAGCTTGTCGCCCACCAACGCGAGGCCGTACGGCGCGTTGAGGTCTTCCGCGAAGGTCGAGGCTTCATAAGTGCCGTCGCCCTCGGCGTCGCGCAGCAAGGTCAGGCGGTTGCCGCCCTTTACCGAGCTGGTGCCGCGGGCCTTGATGATGCCGGCGATCACATCCTTGGGCTTGAGCTGGGCGGCATTGCCGCCCCGGCCCTCGGCCACCAGGATATCGCCATTGGGCAACAGCAGCGTCTGGCGCGGGATCTTCAAGCCGGTCGCGATGGCGGTGACCGTATACCCGTCCGGCACTATCGGCATCTTGTCGCCCCACTCCGCCGGTTGCGCGATCACCATATCCGGCAGCAGCCCCCGCTCTGGCTTGGGCAGCTCGGGGTCGGGCCCGACCTGCGCAGGCCCGGCCTGGCCGCTGCAAACGCCCAACGCGACAGACAAGGGAAAAACGGCAAGCAGGCTACGGTATTTCATACGGCGCCCCTGATATGCGGGGTGCGGAAGCCCAGCCATATCGCCGCGCAGGCCAGCACCACGGTGACCACCGACAAGATCAGGCCGGCGGGCATGCTGCCCCATGCGTCGCGCGCATGGACCAGCGCATTGAAAATACCCACGACCCAGACCGCCAGCAACGCCAGCACGTAGGGCACGATCCCCCGGGCGCGCTGGTAAGGCCGGAACAGATCGATAATGGCGAGAACCAGCGCGATGCCGTTGAACACCAGCGCCCCCACCAGCAGCCACGAGGCGAAATTATTCCACTGGATATGGAAAGTTTTCGCATACGCCGCATCGCTGAGCGCCGCGCCGAGAAACAAGGGGAGCATCCCCGCCAGAAATACCGCGTGCACCGGGTGCACCGTCAGCGCGTACCGATGTTCAATGATTGGGGTCACCTTGATCGCCTCCTTGCCGGGCCGGACGCACGATTGCGGAGGGCGGCGCAGCAATTGCCGTGCCCGCAACGGGGCACCGCGACCCAGGGCGGCCACGCGCGGCTAGCGGGCGGGACCGGGATCAGTTGGTGTTGATCCAGTGCTGCGCATCGCGGATGAACCAGGGAAGGTTCAACCTTTCCCCCTCGCCGGACTTGATGATCAGGCGCTGGCCCGACGGGTCGGAAGCGCCGCTGGAAGCCGGCGCCGTGGAAGGCGGCCGGCTGCGGTAGTCCATGTTGGCCTGCCGGGGCGGGCTATCCGCGCAGGCGGCAAGCAACGCGCACGCCATCGCGGCAAGGATTGGTCGCAGTGTTGAACGAAGGGGCGTCATGATGTCCTGGTTTCCGCTGGCGGCAACCGCCGGCCGCTGCCAAGCGGCCGCCTGCTGCTTACGAACTGGCGTCGAGATAGCTCCGGATCGCTTCCGGCATGTGTTTGACCGATTGACCCGGAGGATCATCGGTACGGAGGTCCACGTACAGATCCACTGCCTGCATGTATGCGTTGCGCACCGATACCGCATCATACGTCGGGGCCGTTTTCGCCAACTGTTCGGCGCAGGGCCCGTCCAGCATCTCGATGCGCCGCATGCCCCGCTGCGGGCGTCCGGCACGGCGGTGCAGCATGGGGCCCAGCACCTGGTCGCGGAAGAAGGCCAGCATCCCGATCGCCTCGAACAGCTCGCCGCGGGCAAGTTTGGTCGCCCCGTAATGCAACCATATCCACGCCCGCTGTTCGAACCAGTCCGGCGATGCATCTGGCCACGCGATGACGGCCGCATCGAGACAGGCTTCCAGCCGGCCCGGATCGCGCGAGAACAACACGGCGGGGCGCTCGACAAGGCGGTCCAGGCTGGACACCGTCACGAACTTCAGGTCGACATGTATCAGCGGTGGCCCGTAAAGGCAGATCAGCAGCCTCGGTTCTCCGACGTGCTCGCCGCTAAACGCCGCCAATAAATCTCCGACCCGCGTCGCTATTTCTTTTCGCGACGCCATGACCTCGCCGTAGCTCTCTTCCTCCGCGACCACGACAAAATCGAGGTCCGAATGCCGATCGAGCCCTCCGTGGATATACGAACCGCCGGCCAGCAAGGCAGTCAGCCGCCGGTCGCGCTGCACTACGCTGCGAACCCGCTCGACGAACTCCCCATGCAGGGTTGGCAGTGTGCGTGACATACTCAGTCCTCCAGGCGTACCGCCCAGGTTACTAAACTCGTGCTGGCCGGACAAACGCGAGCGGTCGCTGCCGGCTCGGGCCGATGCAAAGTTTCGCCTGGATGGCGGCTTCGCTATATTGCCTGAACTCGCGCAAAGGAAATCGCCGCATGATAGAAGTCCGCCCGGCCCATCCCCACGACCTGGTTCCACTGGCCGCATGCGATTTCTCGTTCACGATCGAGCGCGTTGCCATGGGGCCTTTCGAGGGGCCGGGCATCACCCATACGGAACCAGTGCAGCCACCACGCGCCAAGCGATATGAGTTCGATGCGGACGAGCTGGCCGGTTATCTCAATGCCCGCGACCGGGCATTGTTTGTGGTGGAGACGAAATCCAGCCAGGCCGTCGGCTACCTCGCCATTTCACACGCCTGGAACCGGTTTGCCAGCATCGACGACATCGCGATCGATGCCGCGCATCGGCGCCTGGGCGCCGCGCGCAAGCTGATGGATGCGGCCGTCGCGTGGGCGCGGGGCGAAGGCCTGGCGGGGGTGCGGCTGGAGACGCAGTCTAATAACGTGGGTGCTTGCCTGTTTTATCAGCGGTATGGGTTCGTACTGGGAGGGCATGACCGCTATCTTTATTCTGCGCTTGATGAGGTGCGGGATGAGGTTGCTTTGTTTTGGTATTTGCGGTTTGGGGGCGTTGAGCAGTTCCACTAAAGCTAAGCGATCCCATTACCAGTACCGGTCCGGGCGGGGAACTGGAACGCAGCCTCGGTATTTACCTAAAAGGCTTAATGTGCCTACTATGCTTGTGCATGATCTGTGTGGAGAAAAATCCCCCGCATTTGGCCCTTTTTTCACAGTCGTCACATACCGGAAGATATTCATTTTTCCAATCGGAAATAGCTTGGCGGCACTCTTTCTCTACATCCTGATTAACTACGCAAAGCTGGTGGTTGTAGACAGAGACGTTCATCCCGACGGTCCGTAAAACATTGACCGCCTGTGAAAGCGCATCTCGGTAGTCATAAGGGTCTACCCATAAGATATCCAGATTTGCTCGGGTAAAGCCCGTGATTTCAAGGCCCATGAGTGCCACATGATCAACAAAAAGCAAGTTCCGTGAGATGAATTCACAGGTCTGCACTAATCTAGGCAACGTCTGGAGATGGACAACAATCCGAATTTCTACACGTACTCCGAAACGTTTGAGATTCAGGATGCCTCGTAGAGTCTCATCATATGCCCCCGGAGATTGCACTACGTAGTCGTGTGTCACAGGATCATCTGAGTATAGTGGTATTCCAACCTGAAGACTTGGATGAGCTATAGAAGCCAGTTTCCCGGCGAACTCGTCGTTGGCGAATGCACGTCCATTACTGAGAACATCCAAAGACGTGTGGGGTAAGTTTGCCTTAGCGGCGGCGACCAGCGAAATGAAACCATCACCGTATAAGGTTGGCTCTCCGCCTGTGAATCCAATGTTTTCGGTGTCACCCGGCAACATGCGAATGAGCTCAAATGCTTCTTCCAGCAACCAACTATCCTCGACGTTCTTCGGAGGCTGGCTGCACATGAGGCAGTAATGATTACAACGATCTGTCAACAAGATAGAGTTATTAGGGGTTCGTCGGCGGAAAATCACCGATATGCTTTCGGTCTGCGGAGAGAGCCGTACGATGTCTCCTTCTGCCAAATAACTGTAATCTCCAGGAAGAACATATACCCCACTATCCAACGGCACGCCCAAGGCGGAATCCTGTAAAAAACTCTCTTGCCGCAAGAGAACGGCCCCGAACCCCTCAGGAATGCTCGACAATTGGTTCGGAACGTGAGAAATGAGGAGAGCGCGCTTGCCACGCAGTGCATGCGGAAATTTGAGATTTTCCGTGACCTGAAGCAGCCGGGGTTCCAAGTCGCGTGATCCTCGATATGAGACACGACCGCGGAGTTTCAGCATCGATTCGCCCACCGCATGAACAGGTTTTTCACAAAAGGCTCGCTCTCCATCCGGGAGACGAGCCCTTTAAAGATGTGCATGTTGCGCTGACAGAACTCACTTTCCCATTTTCTACCCGAAAAATCCTGCTGCTGTCCCCAATGGAACACCGGATCTGCACCACACCACGGCTCGAATGCACAATCGTTGCATTGCGGAGAGGAATAGGCGAAGCTTTCCTCCAAGGCGGTCAGGAACGTATCATTAGTAAACAACTTTTCAAAGGTGTCCTCTACCGTTCCTAGCTTAAAGGTCGTATCGCCCATTTCGGCCAGCATTCGTGCCTCATCACTTGCGTAAACGGTACCATCATAGTTATAAATGACTGCGCCTAGCCCAATCCCTGCAGGAGACATTAGGTCAACATAACCAGGATCTTGGCAAGTCAACATTTTGGCAAGGATCGTCGCGGCGTAGTATTCACGGAAATCTACACCCTGCCGGTTTAATTCAATAATGTAATCCAGTCCATCATCATAGAACTTAAGCCATTGCTGAGCGTTGTATGCTCTGAAGAATTTAGTTTTGATAGCGAACCCGTACGGTGACAACGGTCTAAGAAAAATTCCGTTAAAGCCTTGGCTAAGATATTCATCGATGATTTCCTTTACCAGCGGCAAGCTGGCTAAGGTTGTAGTCATCAAGGCGTTGACCTTATTCCGGCCAAGACGTTGGCGGACGTGTTTGATTCCAGAGATGGTTCGCTCATAGGAATCCATGCCAGACCGAGGCCGATTCTTGTTGTGCAGATCCTTTGGGCCATCTAGCGACGTCGAGATGTCTACGTTATACGCCACACAAAAGTCCAACATCTCCTCATTGATGACCGCTAGGTTGGTTGCGGCCACGAACGAGAGATTCTTAGGCCTGGAGAGCTTTGTATTCCACGTACTCGCTGTCTCCACAATGAACTTCATCATGTCGAAATTCAGAAAGGGCTCCCCCCCTTGAAACTCGATTTTTATGTTCGGGTTTGGAGAACTGAGCGCTAAGGCTATGGCACGCTCTGCGTGTTGTTTCGACATGTCGAACGCCTCTTTGTCCTCAGATTGCCGAGACACCTGGCAGTACGGGCATGAGTGCTCGCAGCGCAACGTCAACACGAAAATATGAAGGCCTGTCCAGTAGGCAAGTTTGTCGTAACGAGTTCGTACTTTGATAGCAAGCAAATCTGGACCCATCCGTGAATGAGCGTCGGATAGGAAGTGTCTAGCTCGCAACGTTATGTATGCTGGATCTGTCGCAGGCAGCTTATGGCCGACAAAAGCGTGAAGTGTCGGCGGGTCTAGGACTATGTGTTCTCCAGCAATGTTTGTCGCCACATAGCGAGAGTCATCGAGCTGAGTAAATCGGAACGGAAGCAACTGATATTGCGCCGAAGTATCCGCCGGCTGCGAACTATAAAACGTGATAGGCCGAAACTTACTCATGCCGATTTTCCAGGTGGCAGTCCATCCTCGTGAATCAACCCTGTCCGAGAAAAGGCATGCGCCAGAATCAGGTTACGCACCCCTGCAGTTTCAGCACGTACAACCTCCCGCATTTGTTGATCTAACACCTCCGTCCGTATGTTCTGCATAAGAGCATCTTCACTTTTCGTAGTCCGCGGGAAGACGATGACTTGGATAGTGGATAACTCCAAGCGCTGAGTGATTTCAAAGGATGCTTGTCCCGAATAACGATGACAGGCCTTCTGTACGGCTAGGACGGAATAACTCTTCGCGTCGAATTCAAGGATGAATTGAGCCACCATAAGATCCTTAAGTAAAAAGGGTGCTGAACAGCACCCTTGGTTTACCGACAATTACCTTAGCGTTGACTCAATGAGACGAACGGTGGCTCGAATGGCTCGAGTGACTCGAATGACTCGAATGCGACGAGTGGGACCGATGATACGCCAGCAACTGGCCCGACTCGGAGGTCTTCATCAAGAAGGAATGGCGGTCACTACCGATGTCGTAATAACGAACATCAGCATTTGCCGGTAGTGGTTCCTGGAATGGAACTGACACTTTGTCATTAAGCGCTACTACGGGCTCGGAGACCTGAATCTTCGCTTCGGCAGTGCCGACTAAGGCCCCAGCGGCAGCGGCAACAGACACCAAAAAGGAATGCTTCTTCATTTGTAATTCTCCGCACTCAACTTTTACATTTACTATTTTCTTGTATTTCTTTTGAAAGAACAACCCCCATGCGGACTCCAACTCGATACGGGATTGTAAGGTTTTGATTTTATTGACTATTGCTCATTGTGCTGCGGTGCAAGCGTATTGTTCGAAGTTCGCGACACATGAGTTCACTTAGGTTTGGACTTTCGCTCAATGTCGGACGGCACAAGCACTTCCTCAGTGCCTAACTTTGCCTTTACTGGCCGGCCTCGTAGACGGAGAAATATTTTTGCGCCGGCCGCCCCAACCGCCTACAGCGCACTCCCCAACTCCCGCATCTTCCCCCGCACCTCCTCCCCCGGAATATCCCGCAAGCGCCGGCCGGTATCGAGCGACAGGACGGCCGCGACGGCGGCTGCCCGGCCATATTCAAAGCACTGCGCAGTGACGCGCGCCGAAGCCAGCGCTTCGTGCTGGGCGCTCAGGCAGCGGCCGGCGACGATCAGGTTCTCGCCCTGCTCGGGCACCAGCGCCAGGTACGGCACCTCGTAGTAGTCGTCCAGCAGCCAGTGCAGCTTGGGCTTTTCGCCCGCGTGCAGCTCGATCGGCCATGGCACCCGGCAGATGCCGTCGTCGCGCTTGCGGCAGGACAGCACGTCGTCGTTGGTCAGCGTTTCCACGCCGACGATACTGCGCGTCTGGCGCACGCCGACTTGGGTGCCGGTGTTCATCACGTAGCTGGCTTCGCAGCCGGGGATGGTGTCGGCCAGGAAGGCCGCGTATTGGCGCACCTGGCGGCGCCCGGCGATTTCGGCCTCGGTGAAGTCTTCCGGATCGATGACGTTCAGCATGTGGCCGTCGCGCGCGGTCAGCCGGGTCGCGTTGACCAGCAGTTCGCCGGGCCGGGTGGTCGGGAAGATCCAGATTTTTTTGCGCGGCAGGTCGTAGCACCCGGCGGCGTCGGCCTGCTCGATCGCCTCGCTGACCTTGGGCGGGTTGATGGTGTCCTCGCCCCAGTAGGCCAGGAAGCGCGGCATGTCGATCTGGCCAAGCCGGAAGAACATGGTGGGGTTCTGGATCTTGCCGTGGTCGCCGAACACATAGCGGTAGCCGGCGCGCGCGACCACGGCCGCATCGCCGGAGGCGTCGATGATGCGCCGGGCCAGAACCACCGACCGCCCGGCGGCCGATTCGATGACCACGCCGGCGCAGGCGCCGTCCTCCACGATGACGCCGCTCACGCTGGTGTGGAACAGCGTCTTGGCGCCGGCGGCCTCAACCAGTTGATCCGCCGTCTCGCTCCACATGAGGGGGTCGTGGGTGACGGTCCAGGTCTTGCCGTAGCGCTGGGGCCCCGTCACACCGTTGCGGCACGCCAGTTCGGCGCGGAAGCGCTCGGTGAACCCCTGCACGACCTGGCGCGGTTCGGCATGGACGTCGCTGGCCAGGTACATGCCGCAAATGGTGCCCGACATGCCGGCCACGGCCGCGCCGCCGAAGAATCCGTAGCGCTCGATCACCATGGTGCGCTTGCCGTGCTCGGCCGCCGTGGTCGCGGCGGCCACCCCGGCGGCGCCGCCGCCCACCACCAGCACATCGACCTCGGCCAGGACCGGCAGGTCGGGCACGGCGTCGTAGCGGCTGACCAGGTGCCAGGCCGGGAAATCGTTGCTGTTGCTGTCCATGCTGCCTCCTTCAAGGGCGCGGCCGCCGGTGGTGGCGGCCCGCGCCCGCGTCAATCGATGTTCTTGTGCACGGTTTCGGGCCCCAGTGCGAGCGCGATCACGGTCAGGACGCCCATGGCGCCCATGTAGACCACGATGGGCCACCAATGCTGATAATAGGTGTAGAGCGCCGTCGCGATGAAGGGGGCCAGGCCGCCGGCCAGCAGCGAGCCAAGCTCGCGCGAGAAGGCGAAGCCGGCCAGGCGGAACTCGGTGTCGAACAGTTCGGCGTACCAGGCCGCCTGCGGCGAGAGCATGGCGGGGTAGGCGAAGCCCAGGCCGACCGCGAAGCCCAAGGCCACGGCCCAGAACGCCTGCACGTCCAGCAGCATGAAGAAGGGAGCCAGCCACAGCACCGAGAAGACCACGCCGCCCAGGTAGACCTTCTTGCGGCCGATGCGGTCGGACAGCGCGCCGTAGAACGGGATGGTCACCAGCTGGATGGCCGAAGCGATGATGACGGCCCACAATGCCAGCGACTTTTCCATGTGCAGCGTGGTCACCATGTACGACACGCAGAACACCGGGTAGAGGTAGGCAAAGCCGTTCTCGCCCATGCGCGAGCCGATGACGATGAAGAAGCTGCGCGGATGGTGCTTGATGGCCGAGAGCAGGCCGATTTTCTTGGTCTGCAACGACTGTTGGGCTTTCTCGAAGGCCGGCGGCTCTTCGATGTTGCGGCGGATGAGGTAGCCGACCAGCACGCAGGCTGCGCCCAGCAGGAACGGAATGCGCCAGCCCCAGGCCATGAACTGCTCTTCGCTGAGCACGTTCAGGAAGAAGAAGAACACTGCGTTGGCCAGCAGCGTGGCCGCGGCAAAGCCCAGGGGCGCCCAGGCGCCGGCGGCGCCGCGCTTGCCCTTTTGCGCGTGCTCTACCGACAGCACTACGGCACCCGCGTATTCGCCGCCCGCGCCGAAGCCCTGGATCAGGCGCATCAGCACCAGCAATACCGGCGCCCACAGGCCGATGCTGTCATAGCTGGGCAACAGGCCGATGGCGGTGGTGGCGCCGCCCATCAGGAAGAGCGTTAACACCAGCACCGTCTTTCTGCCGACCTTGTCGCCCAGGTAGCCGAGGAGCAGCCCGCCCAGCGGACGGGCGAGGAACCCGACCGCATAGGTGGCGAACGCGGCCAGCGTGCCGACCAGCGGGTCGCTGTTCGGGAAGAACACCTTGTTCAGTACGATGGCGGCCGCGGTGCCATAGATGATGAAGTCATACCATTCCAGGACGGTGCCGATGAACGCCGCCAAGCCTGCTTTCCTGGATTTCTGTGCCTCTGCCTGCGTAGACATGATTGGCTATCTCCGTATGTCGTTGTTATGGTTCGCCGGCGCGGGCGCCCGGGCCGGGGCGCCCGCCCGGATCAAGGGGTGTGTGCGTGCACCTTGCGCTTGCCCAGCACTGCGCCCTGTTCGATGGGCTGCACCAGCTGGGCATACTGCAGAAGATAGGTACTGCTGCCCCCGCCCAGTTCGAGCTCGCGCGGCCGCCATTCGGCCAGGCGGCGGTCGATCTCGTCCTGCGGGACGTCCATGTCGATCTTGCGGTTGGCGAAGTCGATATGGATGGTCTCGCCCTGCTTGACCACGGCCAGCGGCCCGCCGGCGGCCGACTCGGGCATCAGCTGGCCGACGATGATGCCGCGGTTCAGGCCGGACAGCTCGCCGTCGGTGACGACCGCTACGTGTTCGGCGATGCCGGCGCCGTTCAGGGCCGCCACGAAGCTGCAGGCGAATACGGTGCCCGGGCCACCGCTGGGGCCCATGTTGCGCAGCACGATCACGTCGCCCTTGTTGATCTTGCCTTCGCCCAGGGCGGCAATGGCTTCGTCCTCGCCTTCGTAGATATTGGCGGGGCCGGAAAACCCGGCGCGTTCGCCCGGCACGGCGGACAGCTTCACGATGGCGCCGTTGGGCGCCAGGTTGCCGCGCAGAATGCCGACGCCGGGCCGCTGGCTGACCGGGTCGGCCAGCGACCGGATGATCTTGCCGTCCTTAACGCGGGCATCGGCAATGTTCTCGCCCAGGGGCTGGCGCGTGACGGTGAGTGCATCCATGTGCAGGTGCTCGCGCAACTGGCTCATGACGGCGGGCGTGCCGCCGGCCGCTTCCAGGTCTTCGGTGCGGAAAGGGCCGTTGGGGCGCACGGCCGTCAGCAGCTTGATGGATTTGCCGTATTCCTCGTACAGCTTCACCACGTCCAGCGGCAGCTCGGCCTCGGTGGCGATGGCGGCAATATGGCGCACCGTGTTGACCGAGCCGCCCACCGCCAGCACCATCATGACCGCATTGCGGATGGCCTTCTCGGTGATGATCTGACGCGCCGAGACGCCATGGCGGGTCAGTTCGACGATCTGGCGGCCGGCGGCCTGCGCGTATTCGTTCAGGCGGCGGCCGTTGGCCCAGATGGGCGAATTGCCGGGCAGGGTCATGCCCATGGCTTCCGCCACGATGTGCATGGAATTGGCGGTGCCCAGGCCGGCGCAGACGCCGGGCGACTGGATCGCCACGTCCGTCATATCGGTGAGATCCTTGAGCGTGATCGTGCGGGTCGCCAGCGCGCCGATCTGTTCGTAGACGTCGTCGATGTCGAAGAACTGGTCCTCGAATTTTTCGTTGGAGCACTTGCCGCCGACCTGGTAGCCGCAGGTAAGCAGCAGGGAGGGCACGTCCAGGCGCGCGGCCGCCATCAGGTGGGCGGGCGTGGTCTTGTCACAGGACGACAGGCAGATCATGCCGTCCAGCACCGCGCCTTCCATCATGCATTCCACTTCGTTGACCATCAGGTCACGGGTCGGCATGAGGTAGCGCGCTTTCTTGCCGGCGCTGGTGACGAAATCGCTGGGCGCGACGGTGCGCACCTCGAAGGCCAGGCCGCCGGCATCGCGGATGGCTTGCTGCACCAGGGCGCTGATGGCGTCCAGGTGCACATAACAGCAGGACAGCTTGTTGGAGGTATTGATGATGGCGATCTTGGGCTTGTCCATGTCCTCTTCGCGGATGCCCATGCTGCGCCACTGGCTGCGCCGCACCGCCCAACGAGTGGAGCCGGGTTCGAAATTGCTTCTGTACATCGCTGCTGTCTCCTGGATTTGCTGCCCGCGCGCCGTTCCGCGCACGAATGGGACTTGGATGATTGGTATGCTATCCGACTAAAAGTGGTCTGACAACTAACCAATTAACTCAGATTTACCCCAATTGCGGGCGAGTTGGCAGCGATGTATGGGAAAGTGGACGGACCATTTGGCCGAAGAATGGTAAAGTTCCTAGTCCCTCATTTCGGATGTCCGGCATCGAGCCACATGAGCAAGCCCCGTTTTTCAATGCTCCCCATCAAGCGCACAGACATCTTCCAGGAGGTCTGCCAACAGCTCGAGAATCTGCTTAACAGCGGCCAGTTCCAGATCGGGGACAAGCTGCCGTCCGAACGGGAGCTGTCCGAGAGCTTTTCCGTGAGCCGGTCGTCGATCCGCCAGGCGCTCAAGGTCCTGGAAGCCGCCGGACGCATCGAGACCCGCGTGGGCAGCGGCACCTACTTCGTCGAGAAACAAGCTGTCGCCACCGGCGGCGACAACCTCAATGCGTTGCTGGCGCAGGGCGTGAACACGGAGTTCATGCAGCAGCTGATCGCGGCGCGCACGGCGATCGAGCGCGCGGTTTTCGAGGCGTATTCCATCAAGGCCAACAAGAGCAGCATCCGAGTCCTGAAGGAATTGATCGACGAGAACGCCCAGGACAAGACCGCCAAGGACGAGTTCGAGGAAAATGCCGGCCTGGACCTGAGCTTCGAAGCCAAGGTGGCCGAGCTGGCCGGCAACCCGATTCTGTCCGCCATGCAGCGGCAGATCCACCAACTGTGGACCCAGGCCTGGCGCGTCTACGGCTTCGTGCCGGAAAGCCGCGAGACGCTGCATCAGGAACACTGCGCCATCATCGAGGCGCTGGCATCGAAGAATACGCCGCGCGTCATCGACCTAGTGGTGCAGCACGTCGATAAGGAAGTGCAATAACCGCGCCGCAGCGCCGCTCAGCGCAGGTAAACCTCAACTGGAAACCAAGGGCTTCGCGTCAGGCATGGCGGTGAGAACCGGCGGCGCATAGCGGATGTCCATTTCCTCGACCAGTTCGAATACGCCGAGCAGCAGTTTCTCTTGTATCGCCAGGAACTTCGTATAGTCCGTCGTCAACACATAGGCACGCAGTTCCACCTCGATGCGCCCGATGGCGACGCCGACGCAACGGACGCGCGGCCAGCCGTCTGATTTCTCGACCATCTCCTCGGCGGCCACCAGGTCGCGCATGCGCTGCAGCAGCAAGCGGATCCGGTCGGCCGGGGTATCCACGTGCAAAGCCAGCGTGTGCACGAACAGGCATTTATTGCGCCTGGTGAAGTTCACGATCTTCATCTTGGCAAGGTCGCTGTTCGGCACGGTGACAAGCGTCCCATCGAGGGCGCGGATGCGGCTGGAGCGGGTGCCGACCATTTCCACTGACCCGCGCTCGCCGCCGAAGCTGATGACGTCGCCGATGCGGAACGGCCTGTCCGCGAACAGCGCCACGCCGCCGAACAGGTTCTCGATGGTCGACTGGGCAGCCAATGCCAGCGCGAAACCGCCGACACCGATGCCGGCGATGAGGCCGAAGGCGGGTATGCCCACCTCATTGGCGCCGTAGATCAGCATGCCCCCCGCCGAACCGATGGCGGCGATGCGCGCGGCGAGCCGGACCAGGTGCGTATCCAGGCTGTTTCCAGCAATGCGCGGGGTATTGATGACGGCTTCGGCCACCAGGAAGCAGCCGATCCATACCGCCCAGGCGGCCACCCCGTAGAACGCCGCCGTCGAAAGCAGGCTCTCGCCGGTCGCGAAGTGACCGGCCGGATTGATGTGGGCGATGACGAACCAGTCGCTGAAGAAGTAGATCGCCAGCAGCAGGGCCGGCAGCGTGAAACGCCAGGCCAGTTTCCGTACCTCGCTGCCGCGCCGCGACTGGACCCGGACCACCCGGGCCCAGATATAAGCCACCGCCAGCATCAGGACCACCACGCAGCCGATGGCGATGATCTTCCAGACCGGCGTATTGAGGTAGACCACCTTCAGGGATTCCGGGATCGCGCTGGTAAGCCAGTCCGGGATGAGCGGCCCCGTAGCATTGATGTGCTCCCGGTGGAACCAGGCATAGTGCCGCGGCTGAAGCACCGGCAGGTCCCGCACCCGCCGGTAATACTCGGCGAGATTCGCGATGCTCTCGGCGGTGAAGAGATATTCGCCCGCATCCGGGCCGCTCTCGACACGGGCGATCTGGATATCGGTGCCGGGAATGGTCCAGCGGGCGGGCAGCGGTTTTTCGCTGGCGGCGGCGCCGGGGATCGAGCCTGGGTCGATGGGCGGCAGCCGGACGAGAATGTCGGAAAGGTAGGTAAGCGCCGCGTTGCCGACCTTGACCCGGTTGGCCGATGGCACGGCGCTCAAGTCCAGGAGGCCGCGCAGGCGGTTGAACTGATACCGGATCTCGTGAAGCTTGGCGAAGCTCTTGTCGGCCGTATAGCCCGTGTACAGATCTTCAAGGCGCTTCGCGCCGGCGACCAGGGACTGATACGTTTCGCTGGGGCTGGCCCGGTTGACAGGGGCGAGCGGGTTTGCATCTTCCGCCAGCGCGGACGAAACCGCCGCCAACTGTAGGCACAGCAAGATACACGCAGCCGACAATGCGCCCGCCATTGCCTCGCGGCACCTCTTCAGACTGATCACCCTGGCTCCCCTCTTTTATTGGCCGCGCTGGTCGTTGGCGCACATTCTACCGGCCGGCTTATTTCGGCCGCCGCGCCGGCGCGCGCCGCGACATTTCCGAATCCAATATCAGCCGCCCCTGCAGCTTGCCATTGAGCTGCTTGACGAAGCCCGACGCCTCCTGCATGTGCTCGGCCATCAGCTTGCGCACCTGCTCCGCGTCGCGCGCCCGCGCGGCGGCCACGATGGCCTTGTGGACGCGGGCGTTCGCGTCGCCGAAGCGCCGCTGGGTGCGGGTGGGCGTGTCGTTCTCGAACACCGTCAGCTGCCGCAGCATTTCGTTGATCATCTGGCAGGTGAAGCGCAGGAAGGAATTGGGGTTGGCGGCCGCCAGGATGTCGTGGAAATTCAGGTCTTCGGTGCGCTGCGCGACCACGTCGCGGGTCTTGCCGGACGACGGGTCGCAACAATCGATGCTGTGTTCCAGCGCCTCGAAGTCGGCTTCGGTCAGGTGCGGCACGGCGCCCGCCGCCAGCTCTGGTTCGAGCAGCTTGCGCGCGGTGTAGATGTCGTCGATGGTCACTTCCTTGAAGAACAGGTAGTTCTGCATCAGCTGGAAGGTGCGGTTCAGCGGCACCTCGACGATCTGCCCGCCGCCCGACGGGCCGGTGCTGATCTTGATCAGGCCCTGCACTTCCAGCGACTTCAGCGCTTCGCGGATGGTGCTCTTGCTGACCGAAAACAGCTGCTGCAGCTCGCCTTCGCGCGGCAGGCGGTCGCCGGGCTTGAGGTCGCGCTCGGTGATCAGGCGCTTGATCTCCTCGGCGACCAGGTCGCCGCGCTTGGGCTTGCCGATCGCGAGGCCCAGGCCCGAGATGTCCGGTTGGCGCGTCATGTTGTCTCCTGTGGTCGATGCGGCCCGGCTGCGCGGGCAGCCAAGGGTTATACCTGATGCCCCTCGTATTGACGCGCAAATTTGCCTGCCGATATGATCGATTTCATCCTATTTATCATGATAAATAGACTCGTGTCTCGCCCCGGCGAGCGGCGGCCGCGCCGGCCGTGCTGATCCACCGCTGTTCCATGCGCGCCCCACGGGCGCGCCGCAAGGAGAATGCCTTGAAGCGTCGTGATCTCTTGAAGCTGGCCGCCGCGTCGGCCCTGCCCGGGTCGCTGGCCGGCCGCAGCGTTTTCGCGCAGGATGCCGGGCCGATCCAGTTCGGCTGTCCGGTGCCGATGTCGGGCCCGTTCGCGGCCAACGGCAAGTACGCCGACCTGGGCATGAAGCTCGCCATCGAACAGTACGGCAAGGCGCTGGGGCGGCCGCTGGCCTATACGCTGCTGGACACGGAAGGCAAGCCGGCCACGGCGGTGCGCAAGGTGCAGGAACTGGCGCAGCAGAAAGGCGCGCGGTTCTTCGCCGGCGGCATCCTCTCGTCCGAGTCGCTGGGCATGGGCAAGCAGGTGGAAAAAACCGGCGGGGTCTTCATCACCACCGCCGGCGCCGATGAGATCACCGGCAAGGACTGCAACCGCGCCACGTTCCGCTGGTCGGTGCCGACCTATGGCGCCATCGAGCGCACGGTGCGCCCGCTGATCGAGTCCCTGCCCCAGGCCAAGCGCTGGTACACCATCACGCCCCAGTATGTGTTCGGCGACGGCCTGCTGTCGGCCGCCAAGCGCATTTTCGAGGAAAAGGGCATCGAGCACGTCGGCAACAGCTACCACTCGCTGACCGAGAAAGAGTTCAGCGGCTACCTGACCAACGCCATGGCGGCCCGGCCGGACGTGCTGCTGCTGCTGAACTTCGGCTCGCAGTCGTCCGACGCGCTGCGGCAGGCGGCCAATTTCGGCATGAAGCAGAACACCACCATCCTGATGGCCTGGGCCTCCGGCCTGGAACAGTTCGAGTCGCTCGGCGCCGACCTGTGCGAGGGGGTGTATTTTGGCGCGCAGTACTGGCATGCCATCGACGCGCCGCTCAACCATGAGCTGGTCAAGCGCTGCGCCGACAAGTTCAAGGCCAACCCCAACTACAGCCTGGCCGGCTCGTACATCTGCACCAAGATCCTGATCGACGCCATCATCAAGGCCGGCACCGACGACCCGGCCAAGGTGGTCGCCGTGATGGAAGGCATGCAGTACGACGGCCTGACCGGGCCGGAGGAGATCCGCCAGGGGGATCACCAGGTGCTGAAGAACTATTACTTGCTCAAGGGCAAGGCCAAGGCGGCCATGAAGGCGGCCGACGACTATGCCGACATCCTGAGCTTCGGCAAGTCGTTCCTGCCGGTCGAGCAGACGGGCTGCAAGCTCTGATCCCACCCGCGGCGGCCGTCGGCCGCTGCGCCTTTCCTCGACCGGGAGCGCCCGCCTCGTCCATGAATGTCTACCTGCTGCAGATCATCAACGGCCTCGGCATCGGGATGCTGTACTTCCTGCTGGCCGTGGGGCTGTCCATTGTTTTCGGGCTGCTGCGCTTCGTCAATTTCGCGCACGGCGCGTTCTACCTGCTGGGCGCCTACTTCTGCTTCCAGGCGCTGGCCTGGGGCCTGAATTTCTGGGTCGCGCTGGCGGTCGTGCCGGTGATCGTCGGCCTGCTGGGCTGGCTGGCCGAGCGCATCCTGCTGCGGCACGTGTACGACCAGCCGCACGAGTTCCACATTCTCATCACGGTCGGCCTGGCGCTGGTGTTGCAGGAGGCGGTCATCCTGGTGTGGGGGCCGCTGGGCGACAACGTCGCCACCCCCGCCGGCCTGCAGGGCGTGGTGATGTGGGGCGGCTTCATCTATCCCAAGTACCGGCTGTTCCTGATCGGTTTCACGGCGGTGTTCGCGCTGGTGTTGTGGTGGGTGCTGGAAGGCACGCGCCTGGGCAGCGCGGTGCGCGCCGGCAGCGAGTCGACCGAGATGGTGTCGCTGCTGGGCATCAATGTGTTCCGCGTGTTCAGCCTGGTGTTCGCGCTGGGCGCGGCCACCGCGGCGCTGGCCGGGGTGCTGGCCGCGCCGGTGCGCGGCGTCGACCCGTTCATGGCGCTGGAGGCGCTGGGCATCGCCTTCGTCATCGTGGTGGTGGGCGGCATGGGCAGTTTCGGCGGCGCGCTGGTCGGCGGCCTGCTGATCGGCGTGGTGCAGAGCGTGATGAGCACACTGTGGCCGGAAGGCGCGCGCCTGATGATCTACATCGCCATGGCCGCCGTGCTGCTGCTGCGTCCGCATGGCCTGCTGGGGAGAGGATGATGGACTGGCTCGCGCGACACCTCACCCTGCTGCTGGCGGCGGCCGTGACGCTGGCCCTGCCGCTGGTCATGACGTCCGGCTCGCTGGCCACCGAAGTGCTGATCTACGCCCTGGCGGTGCTGGGCTGCAACCTGCTGCTGGGCTATACCGGCCTGCTGTCCTTCGGTCAGGGGATTTTCTTCGGCATTGGCAGCTACGCCGCCGGCATCCTGCTGACGCGCACCGGCCTGCCGCTGCTGCCCACCCTGCTGCTGACGATCGTGGCCGGCGCGCTGGTGGCCGCCGCGGTGGGCTGGTTCGCGATCCGCCAGCGCGGCGCGTATTTCGTGATGCTGACGCTGGCCTTCGCGCAGATGTTCTACTTCCTGGCGTACAGCCTGCCCGACTGGACCGGCGGCGACAACGGCCTGCTCGATATTCCCCGGCCGGCGCCGTCGCTGCTGGGCCTGACGCTGATGCCGCTGGATTCGCCCTGGCAGTTCTACGGTTTCGTGGCGATCTGCTTCCTGCTGGTGTTCTGGCTGCTGCAGCGGGTGACCGATTCGGTGTTCGGCCGCACGCTGCTGGCCATCCGCGAGAACGAGGCGCGCGCCATGGCGGTGGGCTACAACACGCGCCTGTTCAAGCTGGCGGTGTTCGCGCTGTCGGGCGCGGTGACCGCGCTGGCCGGCGCCTTCCATGCCCTGATGACAGGCATCGCGCCACTGTCGAATATCGAATACCACGCCAGCGAGATGATCCTGGTCATGACGGTCATCGGCGGCACCGGCAACCTGTTCGCCTCGCTGCTGGGCGCGGCGTTCTACGTGCTGATGGCCGACTGGCTGTCGGCGCTGTGGCCGCGCTGGCTGTTGTTGCTGGGCATGCTGCTGATCGCGGTGAGCCTGTTCATGCACAAGGGGCTGTGGGGCCTGGGCGTGCGCCTGTGGCAGGCGTTGCGGCGCGACGGCGCCGCGCGGGCCGAGGGGGCCGAATCGTGAGCCGCGCCGTCCAGCCCATTCTGCAAGCCACCGGCGTGGTCAAGCGCTACGGCAAGTTCACCGCGCTGGCGGGCGTGGACCTGGCCGTGCTGCCGCGCACCGTGCATTCGGTGATCGGCCCCAACGGCGCCGGCAAGACCACGCTGTTCCACATGCTGACCGGCACCGTGCCGGTCAGCGAGGGCCGCATCGTGTTCAACGGCCGCGACGTCACCCATGCGCCGGACCACGTGCGGGTGCGCCACGGCATCGCCCGCTCGTTCCAGGTGACCAGCCTGTTCAATAACCTGAGCGTGCGCGAGAACCTGCGGCTGGCCGTGCAGGGCGCGCACCCGTCCGGCGCCTTCGACGCCTGGCGCCGCCCGGACGGCCCGCGCGCGCATGCCGAACTGGTCGACGGCATCCTGGAAAAGCTGGGCCTGCAGCGGCGCGCCGACAGCGCCGCGGCGGCGCTGTCGCACGGCCAGCAGCGCCGGCTGGAGGTCGGCATGGCGCTGGCGGCGCGGCCCCAGGCGATCTTCCTGGACGAACCCACCTCCGGCATGGGCATCGACGACCTGGACGGCATGAAGCAGTTGATCCGCGCGCTGGCGGCCGACTACACGGTGGTGCTGATCGAGCACAACATGAACATCGTGATGGATATCTCCGACACGGTGACGGTGATGCAGCAGGGCCGCGTGCTGGTCGAGGGCAAGCCCGGCGAGATCCGCAACGATCCCCGGGTGCGGGCCGCGTACCTGGGCAACATGATCACCGGAGGCGGCCAATGACGCTGCGACTGGAACAGGTGCACAGCTGCTACGGCAAGAGCCACATCCTGCAGGGCGTGACGATGTCGGTGGGCGAAGGCGAGCTGGTGACGCTGCTGGGCCGCAATGGCGCGGGCAAATCCACCACGCTCAAGACCATCGCCGGCCTGCTGGCGCCGACCCAGGGCGCCATCACCTTCCGCGACCGGGCCATCGGCGGCCTGCCGGCCCACAAGGTGGCGGCGGGCGGCGTGTGCCTGGTGCCCGAGCACCGCGGCATTTTCAAACTGCTGACGGTGGAAGAGAACCTGAAGCTGGCCGCGCGCCGCGACTCGCCGTGGCAGCTGGATGACATCTACCGCATCTTCCCGCGCCTGAAAGAGCGGCGCCGCAACGGCGGCGGGCAGTTGTCGGGCGGCGAACAGCAGATGCTGTCGATCGGCCGCGCCCTGATGAACCACCCGCGCCTGCTGATGCTGGACGAACCGGTGGAAGGCCTGGCGCCGGTCATCGTCGAGGAGATCGTCGCGCAGCTCAAGCTGATCCGCCAGCAGGGTATCGCCATTCTGCTGGTGGAGCAGAACCTGGAGGTCTGCACGCAATTGGCCGACCGGCACTACATTATTGAGCAGGGCACCATCGTGTTCGAAGGCGACAACCAAGCCTTCCGGCGCGACGACGCCATCAAGGACCGCTACCTGAGCGTGGGCGTCTAGGGCCTGCGGGCTGTCACATTATTAGGAGCAATCATGGACACGCGCCAAACTTCCGCCACCGCCGCGCTGCGCATCGACGGCCGGCGCCTGTGGGATTCCCTGATGGAGCTGGCCCGCATCGGCGCCACCGACAAAGGCGGCGTGTGCCGGCTGGCGCTGACCGACCTGGACCGCCAGGGCCGCGACCTGGTCGTGTCCTGGGCCCGCGAACTGGGCTGCGCGGTGCGGGTGGACGCCATCGGCAACATATTCATGCGCCGCCCCGGCCGCCGCGACGACCTGCCGCCGGTGATGACCGGCAGCCACCTGGACACGCAGCCGACCGGCGGCAAGTTCGACGGCAACTTCGGCGTGCTGGCCGGCATCGAGGTGCTGCGCACCCTGCACGACCACGGCATCGTCACCGAGGCGCCGCTGGAGGTGGCGGTCTGGACCAACGAAGAAGGCTCGCGTTTCGTGCCGGTGATGATGGGCTCAGGCGTGTTCGCCGGCGCGTTCACGCTGGAACACGCGCTGGCCCAGCGCGACCGCGACGGCACCTCGGTGGGCGACGCGCTGCGCGCCATCGGCTACGCCGGCAGCGAGCCGGCCGGGCAGACTCCGGTGGGCGCCTACTTCGAGGCGCACATCGAGCAGGGCCCGGTGCTGGAAGCCCACGACACGGTCATCGGCGTGGTCCAGGGCGCGCTGGGCCAGCGCTGGTACGACATCACGGTCACCGGCATGGAGGCCCACGCCGGCCCCACGCCCATGGAGCTGCGCCGCGATGCGCTGCTGGGCGCCGCCGAGCTGGTCCGCCTGGTCAACCGCATTGCGCTCGACCACGCGCCGCACGGGCGCGGCACCGTGGGCTGGGTCGAGAACTACCCCAACTCGCGCAACGTGATTCCCGGCCGCGTGCGCCTGACCGTGGATATGCGCGCGGCCGACGACGCCACCCTGTCGGCCATGGACCGCGCGCTGCGCGACGGCTGCGCGGCGGCGGCCCAGGGGCTCGACGTGCAGGTCGAGCAAGTGGTGTACTTCCCGCCGCAGCCGTTCGACCCGGCCCTGGTCGGCGCGGTGCGCGACGGCGCCGCGGCGCTGGGCCTGTCGGCCATGGACGTCATCAGCGGTGCCGGCCACGACGCCGTCTACATGGCGCGCGTGGCGCCCACCGCCATGATCTTCGTGCCCTGCAAGGACGGCATCAGCCACAACGAGATCGAGGACGCCCGCCCCGACCACCTGGAAGCAGGCTGCAATGTCCTGCTGCACGCCATGCTGCGCCGCGCCGCGTAGCGCCCACTGGAAGCATCCCGCATGAAAGTCCTGATCGCCCGCCTGAACCACGAGACCAATACTTTTTCGCCGGTGCCCACGCCCTTGTCGTCGTTCGGCGACGGCGGCCCCCAGTACGACGAGGCGGCCTACCGCGCCAACAAGGGCCAGCGCACCGCCATGTCGGCCTTCATCGACCTGGCCGAGGCGCGCGGCGCGACGCTGGCCACGCCGGTGTCGGGCTGGGCCTACCCCAGCGGCCCGGTGGCAGCCGCGGCCTACGACGAAATGTGCGACCGCATCGTGGCGGCCGCGCCGGGCTGCGACGCGATCCTGCTGGACCTGCACGGCGCCATGGTGGCGGAACACCGCGACGACGGCGAAGGCAGCCTGTTGGCGCGCGTGCGCGCCGCCGCGCCGGGCGTGCCTATCGGCGTGGCGCTGGACCTGCACGGCAACGTCACGCAGGCCATGATCGACAATGCCGACGTGATCGTCGCCTTCAAGACCTATCCCCACGTGGACATGTACGAGACCGGCGAGCACGCCGGACGGCTGCTGTTCGGCATGCTGGAAGGCGGCTGCAGGCCGGTCATGGCATGGCGGCGCCTGCCGCTGATCACGCACACGCTGCGCTCGGCGACCGACCAGGGCGCCATGCAGGCGGCGGTCGAGGCGGCGCGCCGCCTCGAACAGCAAGGCCTGCTGGCGGTATCGGTGCTGGCGGGCTTCGGCCTGGCCGACATTGCCCACCCTTGCATCAGCGTGATCGCGGTGGCCGACGGCGACGCGGCGGCGGCCGACCGCGCCGCGGCCGACGTGGCGGCGCAGATCTGGCGCGACCGCGACGGCTTCGTGTACCGCAGCGAGCCGCTGGCGGATTCGCTGGCGCGCGCCCGCGAGCTGGCCGCCGGCCAGGACCGCCCGGTGCTGCTGCTGGATCACGGCGACAACTGCAACTCCGGCGGCACCTGCGACACCACCGCGGTGCTGGAGGCGGCCCTGGCGGCGGGCATGGACGACATCCTGGCCGGCCCGCTGTGCGACCCCGAGGCCGTGGCGCGGCTGATCGCCGCCGGCGTCGGCGCGCGCGTGACGGTGGAGGTCGGCAACAAGCGCTCGCTGGCCCACCTGGGCATCCACGCGCGCCCGGTCGCGTTGACCGGCGTGGTGCGCGCCATTACCGACGGCCAGTACCGCATCAGCGGCCCGACCTACACCGGCATGCTGTGCCAGATGGGCCGCAGCGTGGTGCTGGACACCGGCGCGGTGCGCCTGGTGCTCAACGAGCACCCGCACGAGCCCTGGGACCTGGGCGTGTTCGAGAGCGTCGGCCAGGACCCGCGCCGCGCCCGCTACCTGCTGCTGAAGTCGCGCATGTACTGCCGCCCGGTGTTCGTGCCGATCTCGGCCGGCCTGGTGGAATGCGACAGCCCGGGCCCGACCACGTCGGACTACGACGTTTATCCGTATCGGAAGCGCGCGCGGCCGCTGTACCCGCTGGAAGCGGCCGAATATGACGGCCGCTAGCGCCGCCCCGGACTACGCCGCGCCGGCGTAGCCGTTCTGGCGCCATGCCTCGAACACGGTGACCGCCACCGCGTTCGACAGGTTCAGGCTGCGCTGGCCCTCGCGCATGGGCAGGCGCAGCCGTTGCTGGGGCGCGAACAGGGCCATGTGTTCGTCGGACAGCCCGGCCGTTTCGCGGCCGAACACGAACACGTCGCCGGGCTGGAACGCCACGTCGCCGACATGGCGCTGCGCGCGCGTGGTCAGCGCGTAGATGTGCCCGGCCGGCGCGGCCGTGGCGGCCAGCGCCGCCTCGAGCGTGTCGTGCACCTGCACCGGCTGCCATTCGTGATAGTCGAGCCCGGCGCGGCGCAGGCGCGCGTCGTCGAGCTCGAAACCGAGCGGACGCACCAGGTGCAGTTGCGCGCCTGTATTGGCGCACAGGCGGATGGCATTGCCCGTATTGGGCGGGATCTCGGGACAGACGAGCACGACGTGGAACATGGCGTTTTCCTGGCGCGCCGGGGCCAGGCCGGCGCAATGACGACCGCTATTGTGCCAGGGGCGTGCGCGCCGCCACCAGGACGATCACCTCGGCGGCGCCGGCCCGCAGCAGGGCGCGGGCGGCGGCGTCGACGGTGCTGCCGGTGGTCATGACGTCGTCGACCAGCCCGACGGGCAGCCCGGCCAGCGGCGCGACACATTCGAACAGGCCCTGCGCGCCGCGGCGGCGCGCCTGGCGGGTGCCGGCGGCCTGGCGCGGGCCCTCACGCAGGCGCCGCAAGGCGCCGCGCCGCAGCGGCAGGCCGAGCCGGTCGGCCAGGCCGGCGGCCAGCTCGGCGGCGGGGTTGAAGCCGCGGCGCAGCAAGGAGGCGCGGCTGGCCGGAATCGGCACCAGCACCGTGCCCGCCGCCAGCGGCGCGGCGCGCGCCGCCGCGTCGGCCAGCAGGCAGGCCAGCGCGGTGCTCAGGCCATGGCGCCGCTCACCCTTGTAGCGTCCGATCAGGCTGTCGAACGGCGGTTCGTAGTCGAACGCGGCGATGGTGCGCGCAAACGCCGGCGCGGCCGGCGCGCAATCGGGGCACGGGCCGCCGCGCGGCGCCAGCCGCAGGGCGCAGCGGCCGCAGCGGCGGCCGCCGGCGCGCATGGTATGGACGATATCGGCGGCGCAGCCATGGCACAGCAGGCCGCCGGCCGCGGCCCCGCCGCACAGCGGGCAATCGGACGGCAGGCGCGCCACCACCCGCCGGACGGCGGCGCGCAGCGGGAAGAGAAAACGCGGATCGGCAATAATGGACGGCATGGCGGCCCGTGCAAGATGGCGCGGGCCGATATCACAGCACGCTTTTGCAGCGCCGCCGCCCGGCGGCGCGACCTTCATGTCCCAGTCCGCTCCCGCCACGCCCCCCACCCTGCCCCTGGTTCCCGCCCACGTCGTACAGCAGTTCGCGCGGCGCGGCGACCTGGCCGAGGCGCAGTTCCTCTACGGCGAAGTCGCCCGCCGCATGCTGGGCCGCCTGCAGTACATCCGCCTGCGCCCGGCGGCCATGCTGGATGCGGGCTGCGGCGCCGGCGACAACCTGCCGCTGCTGCGGGAACGCTACCCGGAAGCCGCCTACCTGGGGCTGGATGCCTGCGAGCCGCTGCTGGCGCATGCCCGCAAGCGCCATGCGGCGGGCGGCGTGGCGCAATGGCTGGGCAAGCTGGTGGGGCGCGGCGGCGACGGCCCGCGCTTCGTGCGGGGCGACCTGGCCGACACGGGGCTGGCGGCGGAATCGCTCGACCTGGTGTGGTCCAACCTGGCCCTGCACTGGCACCCCGAGCCGCATGCGGCGCTGGCAGAATGGCGCCGCGTGCTCAAGGTCGGCGGGCTGGCGATGTTCTCCTGTCTGGGGCCGGGCACCCTGCGCGAACTGCGCCAGGCGGTGGACGATGCCGGCCTGCGCACCGCCACGCCCTCGTTCGTGGACATGCACGATTTCGGCGACCTGCTGGTCGAAAACGGCTTTGCCGACCCGGTGATGGACCAGGAAACCCTGACCCTGACGTACCGCAGCCCGCAACGGCTGCTGGAAGACGTGCGCGCCCTGGGCGGCAACCCGGCCCGCGACCGGCGCCGGGGGCTGGCCGGCCGCGCCTGGCGCGACCGCCTGTGCGCCGCGCTGGAAGCGCAGCGCAATGCCGACGGAGTGATTCCGCTGAGTATCGAGGTGGCCTACGGCCATGCCTGGCGCGCCGCCGCCCGCCGCGCCGCGCCGGGCGAAACGCGCCTGTCGGTCAGCGCCATCGGCGGCCGCCGCGCGGGCTAGGCGTCAGTGCAGGCGGTCGGGCCGCCAGCCCGGCACCCCGACTTCGGGCGTGGCCAGGGCCTGCACCCCGCCGTGCACCGGCTCGGAGGTGGCGCGGATGCGGCGGCGCGGCACTTCGGCCGGCGGCGCAGCCTCGCCTTCACCGCGCCAGGCGCGGGTCATGGAATCCACCACCAGCGGCAGGTCGCGCACCCGGTGGAACTGGCTGCGCAGCCAGCGCGCGTCGTTGCCGTTGCGGATCGACTCGTCGCGCAGGGCCGCCAGCATGTCGCCCGTGCCCAGTTCGTCGGCGATCGGCAGCAGGCGCTGGAACAGGCCGCGCAGGTGGTCGATGAGCCGCAGGCGCTGGCCGTCGGGCGTGACGTAGCTGCCCTGCAGGCCGAACCGGCACGCCTGGAAATGGTTGCTGCGATAGGCCAGCCAGGCCGTCTGCGGTGGCTCGGGCTCGCGCGACACCAGCACCGCCAGCGCCTGGGCGAACGCCGCCAGCTGGCAGGCGCGCTCGACCGTCAGGGGCGTGTCGCAGACGCGGATCTCGACCGTGCCGAATTCGGGCTTGGGCCGGATGTCCCAGTACAGGTCCTTGATGCTCTCGGCCAGGCCGCTGGCGCGCAATTGCGCCATGTGGGCCTCGAAGCGGTACCAGTCGGTGACCTCGGCCGGCAGGTGGCCGGCCAGGGGGAAGCTGCTGACGGCGTTCAGGCGGCAGCACGAGAACAGCGTGTCGACCCCTTCGTAATAGGGCGAGGACGCGGACAGGGCGATGAAATGCGGCACATAGGGCGACAGGCCGCGCACCATGCGCACGGCGGCGTCACCGGACGGCACGCCCAGGTGGATGTGCTGGCCGAACACGGTGAACTGGCGCGCCAGGTAGCCGTACATTTCGGCCAGGTACTGGAAGCGCGGGGAATCCGAGATGGCGCGCTCCTGCCAGCGCATGAAGGGGTGCGCCCCGCCGCCGGCCACCGCCACGCCGACCGCGTCGGCCGCTTCGCACAGCGCGTCGCGCATTTCGCGCATTTCGGCCAGCAGGCCCATGGGGTGCTCGTGCACCGAGGAATTCAGTTCGATCATGGACCGGGTAATTTCTGGCTTGACCCGGTCTGCGATGGGGTGGTTCGCCATCTGGGCGAGCAGTTCATCGGCGGCTGCGGCCAAGTCGAAACTGCGCGGATTGATGAGCTGCAGTTCGAGCTCGATGCCTAGCGTGTTGGGGGCGGACGAATTGAACGGGATCTGTTCCATCTCCGACTCCTTACATGTATGTTGGTAGGGGCGCACCGTTCGGCCTTGAAGCCCGGCAGCTTCCCGGGGGGCACTCGATGGTGTCTTATGTCTGCATGATAGCCGCAACTTTATGTCGGGAAGAATCAAAATCGTGACATTTGTGCGCAACTTCAAGAATCAATGAGTTTTTGTCTGTGACGACAAAGTGAGTAAACGCTCACAGCCTAGCAATGGCGCGGGTCGTGGGCGGACGCCCGGCGCAAGGCCCCGGAAAATGGGCCATTGGCGAGGACAAGGGATTACCCTAAATAGGGTAATCCCTTATATTTTGCCGGCGCCGGCTGACCGAATCGTGACAGAATCCGGCGCCGCTCGGGCTACTTGAACGCCGCGGCCGGGTCGCCGCCGGCGCCGCCGTAGATGCCGCCGCCATACGAGCCCTCGATCTCGATCTTGACCGTGCTGGGATCGACGGTGGACTGGCCAGCCTTGTAGTGCATGACCAGGCCGGGGAACAGCATGACCGCGGCCACCATCAGCAGTTGGATCACGATGAACGGCACCGAGCCCCAGTAGATCTGGCCGGTGGTCACCGGCTCGATGCGCTGGCCGGTGACCTTGTCGCGATAGGCGTCCTTGGGCGCGACCGAGCGCAGGTAGAACAGC
>Ga0182741_1001308_pt1 | contig 33055 bp, 32 predicted proteins | sample eDN5th37CBELigOP_FD_128874 | JGI IMG/M metagenome (GOLD analysis project Ga0182741, IMG submission 128874) | Enriched Organic Plus compost microbial communities from Emeryville, California, USA - eDNA 5th pass 37_C BE-Lig OP (version 2) (version 2) ... | reverse complement strand
GCCAACGGGCAGGACTGACCCTCTACGCCATCCTGCGCGAAATCCAACGCGCACTAGCCATCTGGATCGGCACCTGCCCACTATGCCACCACTACTTCCCCACCTAACAAAGTCCTACTAGGAGACGAACAGGGTGTCGAGATCGACCGCGCGGGTCAGGATGCGTTGTGCGAGAGCGAACTCCATGAGTTGCTCGAGCATCGCGCGGTTGGGCTCGACACCGTAGGGGAGCGGGTCTGCCCCGGTGGTCTGCAGCACCCTGGCGTACATCCGGTCGGTGGCGCCGGTCGTCTCCTCGGTCAGGTCGCTGCCATGTCGCAGGCTCTGCACATACCGCTCCTTGGCCGCGGTGAACGCGTCGAACACCGCGGTGCCGGCCTTCGGATGACGCTGCAGCACCTCGTCTTTGACGACCACCAGGTGGTTGATCGGATAGAACCCGCGAGATTGCAACGCCGCGAAGGCGGCCTCGTCGGGTTCGGGGATCAACGGCGCGACATCGGGGTGGTCCACCTCGACACCGATCACGGCGTCGAGATCACCGCGGATGAGCATGTCACCGAGATCGGCACCCGCGGGTGCGGATACCACGTTGTCCGGCGGCACGTACGAGGCGACGTGCTCGTCGCCCGAGCGCACCCAGGTGACCTTGTCGAGGTCGACGCCGTACTCCGAGGCGAGGATGCCGCGGGCCCAGACGCCGGTGGTGACCGTGTACCCGCGGTTCACCCCGACCCGGCGGCCCTCGAGATCCTTGGGGTGGCGGATGTCCGAGCGGGTGTTGTACCGGATGGCGCCATGGTGGAAGCCGCGCACCAGGAAGATCGGCAGCGCCGTGAACGCGACGCCGTGCTCGCGCGCGGTCAGGTAGGTGGTGAGCGCCATCTCGCTGACGTCGAACTCCAGCGAACGCACCATCCGCCGGAAACCCTTGACCAGTACCGGGATTTCCTCGAACCGCAGGGCGAAACCGGCCGGCGTGACCGCGCCGTCCTTCAGGGCCCTGTTGGCACCCTGTGTGCGGGTCACGGTCGTCAGGATCGGGTCGGTCATGTCACTCCCACCTCTGGTCGTCGCGTAGATCGCGATGTAGATTGGCATTACCATAATGCCATAACGTCAAGGGGTGACACATGGGCGAGCACGTCCTGGCCGCGGTCCGAACCGCACCGAGAACCACAGAGCTGCGCGAACTTCCCATGCCCGAGCTGGCCGATGATGCGGCGCTGCTCAGGGTCGAGGTCGCCGGCATCTGCGGCACGGACGTCAAGATGTACGCGAACCCGCCGTTCGACGATCCGGTGATCATGGGCCACGAGAACGTCGGGACCATCGCGGCGGCGGGACCGAAGTTCAAGCAACTGCACGGGGTCGCCGAAGGTGACCGCGTGTTCGTCGAACACTACGTCGGCTGTTACAACTGCGAGTGGTGCCGCATCGGCGAGTACCGCCATTGCGAGGCCACCGACTGGCGCACCAACGCCGACGCCCGCCGCTACGGGTACACCTCCTCGGAGCGTTTCGGCACGCTGTGGGGCGGGTTCTCGCAATACATGTACCTGCCGTGGAACGCGGTGCTGCACAAGGTTCCCGACGGGGTGAGCGCCGAACTGGCCGGTCTGGTGACCCCGCTGTCGAACGGTATCGAGTGGGCGTTGCTCGCCGCCGGGGTCGGTTACTCCGACACGGTGCTGATCCAGGGTCCCGGTCAGCAGGGACTCTCGCAGGTGGTGGCCTGTAAGCAGGCCGGTGCCTCGAAGATCCTCATCAGCGGAACGGGCAGGGACCGTGCCCGCCTCGACCTCGCGCGTGACCTCGGCGCCGACGCGGTGATCGACATCGATCAGGGCAACGCCTACGAGCAGGTCATGGACCACACGGGCGGCCGCGGAGTCGACTTCGTGCTCGACTGCACGTCCCGGGCCGGTGTGGGACCCGTGCTGCTCGGCATCGACGTGCTCAAGCGCCGTGAGGGAACGCTGTTGATCCAGGGCGAACTCGCGGCCTTCCCCGACTTTCCGATCAAGCTGCTCACCGAGAAGGCGATCACCATCAAGAGTGCGCGCGGGCACAGCTACCGCGCGTGCGAACTCGCGCTGCAGCAACTCGCCTCCGGGCGGTTCCCACTGGAGCGGTTGTCCACCCACCGGTTCGGCCTCGACCAGGTGGACCACGCGATCCGCGCGCTGGCCGGCGAGACCGAGGACACCGGCGTCATCCACATATCACTGATGCCCTGGCTGGGAAGGGATTCCTGACAATGTCGATAGTCGTGCGCAATCCGAGACGGGTCGACCCTGCAGTGCGGGACGGGCTTGGGGAGTTCGGTGTCGCCACCATCCACGAGGCGCAGGGCCGCACCGGCCTGGTGGCGCCGTACATGACGCCCATCTACACCGGCGCCAGGGTCTGTGGCAGCGCGGTCACGGTGACGGTGCCGCCCGACGACAACTGGATGATCCACGTCGCGGTCGAGCAGTGCCAGGAGGGCGACGTGCTCGTGGTGGCCCCTGAATCACCCTCGGAATACGGCTATTTCGGCGAGCTCCTGGCGACGGCGTTGGCCGCACGCGGCGTGCGCGGGCTGGTGATCGACGCGGGCTGCCGCGACATCGCCGAGCTGACCGCGATGAAGTTCCCGGTGTGGTCCAAGTGCGTCTCGGCGCAGGGCACCGTCAAGAAACGGCTCGGGTCGGTCAACACCCGTGTGACGTGCGCGGGCGCCGTGGTCGAACCCGGCGACGTGGTGGTCGGCGACGACGACGGCGTGGTGATCGTGCCGCGTGATCAGGCCGAGGCCGTGCTCGCGGCCTCGCGGGCCCGCGAGGCCAAGGAGGCGCACACCCGCGAGCGGTACCAGAACGGCGAACTCTTCCTCGACATCAACGACATGCGCGGCGAACTCGACCGGCTCGGCCTGCGGTACGTCGACTTCGAGGAGCAGGAGTCCGCCAGGTGATCATCGACATCCACGGCCACTACACCACCGCGCCCGCCGCGCACCAGGCGTTCCGCGACGCCCAGCTCGCCGCGCTCGGCGGTTTGGGCCGCGCCGTCGGGGCGGCGAAGATCAGCGACGACGAGATCCGCGACAGCATCGAGGCGAATCAGCTCCGCGTGCTCCGTGATCGCGGCGGTGACCTGATGCTCTTCTCGCCCAAGGCCTCGGCGATGGAGCACCACGTCGACGACCAGCCGACGGCGTCGGCGTGGGCGCGGGCGTGCAACGATCTCGTGCACCGCGTGGCGCTGCTGTACCCGGACGCGTTCGCCCCCGTCGCGCAACTGCCGCAGACACCGGGCGGCGAACTGGCCCCGGTGATCGCCGAACTTCGGCGCTGCGTCGAAGATCTCGGGTTCGTCGGCTGCAATCTCAACCCGGATCCGTCGGCCGGGTACTGGAGCACACCGCCGATGACCGACGAGTACTGGTTCCCGCTGTACGAGGCCATGGTCGAGCTCGAGGTTCCCGCGATGGTGCACGTGTCGACCTCGTGCAACCCCAACTTCCACACGCTGGGGGCGCACTACCTGAACGCCGACACGAGCGTCTTCATGCAGTTCGTGCAGTCCGATCTGTTCGAGCGCTTCCCGACCCTGACGTTCGTGATCCCGCACGGTGGCGGTGCGGTGCCCTACCACTGGGGTCGGTACCGCGGACTGGCGGCCCGGATGGGCCGGCCGGACCCGGAAGTGCTGCTGCGCAACGTGTACTTCGACACGTGCGTGTACCACCAGCCGGGAATCGACCTGCTGTACCGGGTAATCGGCGCCGACAACATCCTGTTCGCTTCCGAGATGCTCGGGGCGGTTCGCGGCGCGGATCCGGAAACCGGTGTGGCGTGGGACGACACCCTCGTCTACATCGACAACCTCGGGCTGACCCACGCCGAGCGCAGCGCGATCGTCGAACAGAACGCGCGGCGCGTCTATCCACGACTCGACCGGCGCCTGGCCGCCAGGGAGGTAACCCATGTCCCGGCTTGAACTCACCTTCGCCTGCGGTGACTACGACCGCACCCGCGCACTCGAGGACGGCAGTGTGCGACCCGACGGCATCGACCTGACCTATCTGCGTCTGCCGGTCGAGGAGACGTTCTTCCGTATGCTGCGCCACCGCGAGTTCGACGTCGCGGAGATGTCGTTGTCCACCTACGTCGCGACGCTGGACGCCGACCCGCGGCCGTTCGTGGCGCTGCCCGTGTACACCTCGCGGATGTTCCGCCACGGCGGGATCTACATCAACGCCGAGGCCGGCATCCGGGCACCGTCGGATCTGGTGGGCAAGCGGATCGGCGCACCGGAGTTCCAGCTGACCGCAGGCGTGTGGATTCGGGGGATCCTCGACGAACATCACGGTGTGCCGATCGATTCGGTGACCTATTACACCGGCGGCCAGGAGACGCCGGGACGCATCGAGAAGGGCAAGGTCGACACCGGCCTGGACATCCGCCCTATCCCGGACGGCGCGACGCTGTCGCAGATGCTCGCCGACGGGCAGATCGACGCGCTGCACACCCCTCGGGTGCCGAGCACATTCGGCGATCCGCGGGTCCGGCGGTTGTTCCCCGACGTCGTGGCGGTCGAAAAGGAGTACTTCGCGGCGACCGGGATCTTCCCGATCATGCACGTCGTGGTGATCCGCAGTGACGTCTACGAACGGCACCCCTGGGTGGCGCAGTCGCTGTACAAGGCGTTCCTCGCCGCGCGTGACGACGCCTACGCCCGGATCTACGACTCCTCGGCCCTGCGGTTCATGGAGCCGTGGTTGATCCAGCACCTGGAGGACGCGAAACAGCTTCTGGGTCAGGACTACTGGTCATACGGTGTGGCCGAGAACCACTCCGCGCTCGAGGTGTTCTGTCGGTATCACCACGAGCAGGGGCTGTCGCGCAAGCGGTACGGGCCGGCCGATCTGTTCGCCCCGGAGACGCTCGAGTCGTTCGTCATCTGACGAGCCCGCGGAGAAGTTCCCGCCGAACTCTTCACTTCATCGCGGGAACATGATACAAATCACACTAATGGTATGACCTTAGTCCATTCGATCATCGGCGGTAGGAGTGAGTCGTGAACAAACATCTCGCGGGTTGCCTGGCGACGGCCGTGGTGTTGGCGGTAGCGGCCTGCGGCGGAAGCCCCACCGCGGGCAACACCGCGTCGACAGCCGCGGAAAGCTCAGCGGCGCAACAGGTCTACGACCAGATCAACGGCCTCACCGGTGACGAGCGAAATCAGACGTTGCTGGACATGGCCAAGAAGGACGGCCAACTGACCCTGTACACGTCCAACACCGACATGGACGACGTGGTCAAGGCGTTCGAGGACAAGTACGGACTGCCCGTCGAGACGTACCGGGCGAACTCCGAAACCGTCCTGCAGCGGGTGATCCAGGAATCGACGGCCGGATATCAGGGCGCCGACATCGTGGAGACCAACGCCGGTGAACTCAACGCGATGCAGCAACAGCAGTTGCTCAGCCCGTACGAGGGGGAGCTGCGCGACAAGGTCCGCCCGGAAGGACGCAAGGACGGGTGGACCGCGGACCGCTTCAACGCGTTCGTCGTTGGCTGGAACTCCGACAAGGTGCCTGCTGGCACCGAACCGAAATCGCTGACCGATCTCGCGGACCCGCAGTGGAAAGGCCGTGTGGGGCTGGAGATCGGCGACTACGACTGGTACGCCGCGATGTACAAGTACTACCAGTCGAAGGGGATGTCCGATGCGGACATCGCGGCGTTCTTCCAGCGGTTGGCCGGCAACTCCAAGATCACCAAGGGACACACCGTGATGGGCGAACTGCTGTCCGCCGGTCAGTTCGACGTCGCGGCATCGGTCTACTCGCACACCGTCGACAACGCCGCCGCCAAGGGTGCGGCGGTGGCCTGGAAGGTCGACGGCAAGCCGATCGAGCCGGTTGTGTTGCGGCCCAACGGAGCCGGTCTGATGAAGTCCGCCAAGCACCCGGCCGCCGCGATGCTGTTCCTCGACTTCCTGCTGACCGACGGTCAGCAGGCCATCGCCGGCGCCAACCGGATCGGTGCGGTACCCACCGCCGACGACCCGTTGGCCGGAGTCGAAACCGTGTCGGTGCCCGAGCAGGAACTGCTCGACAACCCGCGCAAGTGGAGCGACGACTACAAGAAGATCACCGATTCGGCCGGGCAGGCCTGAACCGGACCGATCACCGCAAGTACGCACGAAAGGGAGACATGGCCACCCGCACGACAACGAAGGTGACGCACTATCACGTGCAGAAGAAGCGCCGCGCCGATTTCATCGAGGAGTGGCGGGGATACCAGAAGACCGTGGTGCCCCTCGAACAGGTGGAGATGGCCGAGACCGCGCGTGGAACGCGGGTCGGCGTGTACGTCGGCGCCGACGCCGATCGGCCGACCCGCTCGATGGACGCGCTGGCGCACGAACTGGATCCCGGTGTGGTGTCCACCATCCACCGGCATTCGTGGGACGCCATGGTGCTGGTCGTGGCCGGCCACGGCTGGACCGAGATCGACGGCGAGCGAATCGACTGGGGCCCAGGGGATTCACTGCACCTTCCGGCCTGGTGCTGGCACCGGTCCGGCAACGACGGCGACACCACCGCGCGCTACCTGACCTTCTCCAGCGAACCGCTGCTGGAGACCATGGGCATGGCGATGATCGAGGACGCCGGCCACACGCCGGTCGCCGAACTGCCACCCCGGCCGGCGTTCAGCGCGGGCGGCACCGGCGACGATCCCTATGCGCGGCGGCTGCGGCGGTTGGCGGGCGATCAGCAGGCCCGAAGGTCGGGGCGGTTGCACACCAACTGGGACGAACTCGAACTCCTGCCGACGCCACGCGGTACCCGCACCACGTTCCTGCTGGACCGCGCGATCGGTTACCAGGCGTCGGGCATCTCGATGGCCATGTTCGAGATCGGTCCCGGCCGTGGACAATCGATGCACCGGCACGCCGGTGAGGCGTGGTTGTACGTGCTGGAGGGCTCCGGCCACAGCTACCTGGGCACCGAACCCGAGGGCGGCACGAACCACCCGTGGAAGAAGGGCGACCTGATCGTGGTCGACCATTTCCTGTGGCACCAGCACTTCAACGACGACCAGGAGAACACCGCCAAGGTGGTGCGCATCCACATGTTCGACAGCCTGCTCGACACCATGCGGGTGCTGCTGGATCCGCTGGTGCTGTTCGAGGAGCCGCCGGAGCACATCCGGGACGCGCAGGCGGGCGACCCGACCACGGTCGACTGGCCGGAGGTGACCCGGCCGACATGGCCGTGACCCCCGCCGCTCTGCCGCAGGGTGTGCTGTCGGTGCACGTGCTGCCGTCGGATCACCACGACGGCCCGTGGGACCACATCGTCACCGCACCCGAGGTCAAGGAACGTCTGCTCAACCATGCGTTGCTGACGCTGCTGCACGGGCCCGCGCTGTCGACCATGGCCGGGCTGCCGCACGGTCTGATCATCCTGTCGGGTCCGCCGGGCACCGGGAAGACGACGCTGGCCCGCGGGCTCGCGCAGATGGCCGCGCGGGCCGTGGCCCGGCGCGGGGCGACCACCTATGTGGAGATCGATCCGCACGCGTTCCCGTCGGAGTTGCTGGGGGAGAGCCAACGCAACATCACCACGTTGATGACGGGCACGATCCCGGAGCTGGCCGCGCGGCGACCGCACACGATCGTGCTCATCGACGAGGTGGAGAGCTTCGCGGTGCGCCGCTCTGCCGCGTCTTTCGGGGCCAATCCCGTTGACGTGCATCGTGCGACCGATGCCCTGTTGGCCGGGATCGACGCGGTTGCCGCCGAACTCCCGCGGGTGCTGTTCGTCGCGACGACCAACTTCGCCGAGGCCGTCGACGAGGCCTTCCTGTCCCGCGCGGATCTGGTTCTGTCGCTGTCGTTGCCCGATACGGAGACCATCGCGCGCATCATCGGGCACAGCCTTCTCGAACTCGCCGTCCACTGGCCCGGTATCGAAACGCTCGGGCATGACGGCGGGTTGCACGCCAAACTGGCCGACGCGTGTGCCGGTCTAGACGGCAGGCGCATCCGCAAGCTCGTGCTGTCGGCCCTCACCCTGCGTCGCGAGGTCACCCGAGATCCCAACGAGTTGACCGCCGACGATCTGCTGACCGCGGTCGAGTACCTCGTCACACCGCGCATCGGGACCTGATCCGGTGCAATGACATCGGCCGGCAGTGAGGAGTGCAACGATGCGATTTCGTGAACCCGTCGCGATGGTGGCGGTCATCGGTCTGTCCCTGCTGTCCGGCGCGTGCGGCACAGCACCGCAGGGGAATTCGGATGGGCCGCAACAGGAGTCCGTGTCGGCCGGGCAGCCCTGGGACGGGCTGACCGGCTCGGCACGCGAGTCCGCGCTGCTCGAAGCCGCCAAGCGGGAGGGGGATCTGAACGTCTACTCGGCCTTCAACGACGAGCAGGAGATGGCCGACGCGTTCAGTGCGAAGTACGGCATCAAGGTCAACGTGTACAACGCCAACTCGGAGACGGTGCTGCAGCGGGTCGTCCAGGAGGCCGCCGCGAAGAAACTCGGCAATGACGTACTGGTCGCGCCTGCGGCCGACATGACCGCGGTGGAGTCACAGGGGCTGCTGGGCGAGTACGACTCCGACTACCGCGACGCGATGCCCGAGGCAGGCAAGTCGGCCGGGTGGACGGGTGTGCGCCGCCTGGCGTTCGTGGCGGGGTTCAACACGGACAAGCTCTCCCCGGGCAACCTGCCCGCCGACTACAGCGGGTTCGCCGATCCGCGGTGGAACGGGCGGATCAGCCTGGAGTACAGCGATATCGACTGGTACGCCACACTGCGTCGCTACTACCGCGATCGCGGTATGTCGCCCGGGGAGTTCACCTCGATGTTCACCCGGGTGGCCGCCAACGCCAAGACCGCCAAGGGACACACGGTTCAGGCGGAGCTACTGGCCGCGGGACAGTTCGACGTGGCGCTGTCGGTGTACACACAGTCGATCGACAGACTCGCCGCCAAGGGTGCCGCGGTGTCCTTCGGACAGGGGAGCGGACATATCGTCGACCCCGTGGTCGTGCGGTACGACGCGGGTGGCGTGATGCGCGGAACCGACAACCCTGCCGGTGCGGCGCTGTACCTCGACTTCCAGCTGGGACCCGACGGGGCCGCGGTCGACCGGCGGCTGCGTGCTCTGCCCCCGTTGGCCACCGAGCATGATCCGCTCGCCGGTGCGGAGGTCGTCGACATGGACGTGGCGAGCTTCGTGGCGGAACGTCCCGAGATCGCCGATGAATACAACCGGCTCGTCGCCGGGTCCTGAAAGATCGAAAGGTTGTGCCTGTCGATGTGTGTAGAGCCCGATGGCGTCCCCGCGTTGCGGCCCGTCGAGGTGCGTGGCCCCGCGGACCGGATTCCGCCCGACGAACTGACTCGGCTGGGTCCGGTGTCCTACGGATGGGTGGCGGTACCGGAGCGTGTGAGCGGACCGACGCCGATCGTCGTCCTGTGCCACGAGCGGTATGGCGTGGTGCGGCACACGGTGGAGCTGACCGAACGCTTCGCCGAGGCGGGGTTCGTCGCGATCGCGCCGGACTTCTATGCGGACATGGACCTCACCGGGCAGCACGAACGCCTACCCGACATCGGTGACGCTGCCGCGCTGCGCCACCTCGATGCGGCGATCTCCCACGCCCGCTCCGTGTCCGCGGCCGCCGCGGAGTCGCCCGTGGCCGTGCTCGGCATCTGCCGGACGGGAAGTTTCGGCATCGTGGCCGACGCGAGCCGCGACGACATCGCGGCGGTCATCATGCTCTACGGCGGAGCGCAGCCGCGCGAGTACCAGGTCGGCGAGCTGCGGTCCACCCCGTACCCCGACCTGATCAAGGCGGGCGCCGCGCCGGTCCTCGGGATCTGGGGCGAGAAGGACCACACGATGTCCGTCGAAGATGTCCGCGCGTTGCGCGGTCATCTCGAAGATGCCCGCCGCACATATGAATTCATGATGTATCCCGATCTGCCGCACGGATGGCTGAACGACACCATGCCGGGACGATTCCGTGCCGAACAGGCCGCAGAGACCTTCGACCTGATGGTGCGATGGCTGGGCACCACGATGTCCGAGACGCCCGCGGCGGACGTGTCGTGGCGTTTCACGTCAACCATCGCAGCAGATTACGACTTCGCCGCCAACACCCGTTTGCACTGACACATCTGGAGTTCGATCATTGTGATTCACTACGACTTCCGCTCCACCGGTCTGGTCGTCTTCGACATGCTGGAGGCCTACCGGGACGCGATCGAGCAGGCCGGCTCGCTCGGTCCGACCAGGCGTCTGATCGATGCGTGCCGCAGTGTGGGGGTGCCGATTTTCTACGCGCGTGCGGACCACCGCGCCGACGGCGCCGACTTCGCCAGAACGATCCCCGACACCGACAGCCACTTCCGGCCGTGGGGACCGGACAATCCGTACCGCACGGTGCCGCCGCACGCGTCGGGCTCGCCCGGGCTCTCGGTGCTCGCCGAGATCGCGCCGCAACCGGGCGATTACGACGTGCCCAAGCACCGGTGGTCGGCGTTCCACGGGACCCACCTTGAGCTGTCGTTGCGCAGCCGGTACATCGACACGATCCTGCTCGTCGGGGGTTCGGTGCACGTCGGTATCGCATCGACGGCCTACGACGCCCGTGACATGGACTTCCAGATCACCATCGTGCCGGAGTGCTGCCACGGGTTCGCCGAGCAACGGGCCTTCTTCATGGAGAAGGTGTTCCCGCGGATGTGCAATGTGCGGTCGCTCGACGAGGTCATCGCAGGTCTGACGCCGCAGGAGACGAAGATTGGTGCTGGACAACCGTTGTGACGTGACTTACGCTGCAATGGTAAAACCATTATACAAAAGAGGCTAAGGAGCAGGCATGGGGAAGAAGGGCCGGGTATTCGTACGTGGGCTCACGTCGGAGACCTACGGTCTCGGTGAGTTCCGCCGCCGGCAACTGGGCGTGGAGCGGGTCCGTGACGATTCCTTCGTGGTCGACGACGCCAAGATCGCACACTCGGGCGACAGCGAACAGTCGCGCACCTGGTGGCGGATCGGTCCCGGCGACGAGGACTTCCTGACGCAGACCATCCAGGTCCACTTCGTCGAACTGCCCCCGCAGTCGTCGAACCACGGGCACGGCCACCAGAACGAGGCGGCGTTCTACATCCTCGAAGGCCGCGGCTACGAGATCCACGACGACCAGCGCTACGACTGGGCCAAGGACGACCTGGTCTACGTGCACACCGACTCGGTGCACCGGCACTTCAACCCTTACGACGAGAAGGCGCTCGCCCTGGTCGTGAAGGCCAAGTGCACGTGGATGTTCATGGGGCTCATCCAGCAGGGCCGCAGCGGCCCGGTCGACAACGAGGAAGCGTTCGGCCCGCGCGAGGACTGGTCGAAGATCTGGACGCCCGGCGTGCTGGACCGCAAGAAGGTCATCAGCCCGGCCGACACGGTCTGGGAGCAGACCCCGCTCGGCCGGGTGCGCGTCATCGCCTCGCCGGAGCGCACCGACGGCCGGATCTTCAGCATCGACGCGTTCGAACTCGAGGTTCCCGCCGGCGGACACTCCGGCAAGTACTGGAAGATGGCCGACGAGGTGTACTACGTGCTCTCCGGGTCCGGCCACGCACTGCAGTGGGAGGTCGAGGCCGAGATCGCCGAGAAGTACTATGCACGAATTGCGCTGAAGCCCAAGCGATTCGAAATCAAGCAGGGCGACACCCTGTACGTGCCACAGAATCATGTGTGCCAGGTCTTCGCGGCCGATGGCGCACCGCTGCGGTTGTTCAACGCGCAGAACCGCGTGTTCAAGCACCTGGGCTACGACGCGGTGCACTATTTCGAACCGGCCTCCGGTTCCGATCGGGCCGCCTCCGAGTTGGCCGACGTCCAGGCTTGATCCAGGCTTCGCCCAGAATTCCTCGGTCCGGCGGCTTGCTCGGCGGCCGCCGGACCGAACCTCCATTTCATCGTCGGCGCAGCCTGTTTGCCTCACCCTGGGCGCGGGCCGTCGATTCTCCCATTTGCTGATGGCATTCGATGGTGCTGACGCCGCTCCTCCTCGACACATGTCGAGTGTGCGCGCCGTGTCGCGCTCGCCCGGATCCTGCCCCTGACCGGCGCGAATGCCTGTTTGTTGGCGGCTTCACACCGGTCAATAATCATGGTAGAAATCACACATCAATGGTCTTACAATAAGTCCAACTTAGCCGCCCCATCCGCGGAGCCATCGGAACCGAACAGATAGGACTGCACGGCAATGTCACTCAGACTCGGTCGAATCACCGTCGCCATCGGCCTCACCTTCGCGCTGGCTTCCTGTGGGGCGTCGCCGACGGCGTCGAACCCGGCCGCATCGGGTTCCACGGCGGCCGTGGCCAAGTACCAGGAGTACGAAGCCCTCAAGGGACAGGAGCGTCGCGAGCGACTGCTGCAGGACGCGAGGGCCGAGGGTGAACTCTCGCTCTACACCTCGATGACCGCCGACGTGGCCAACGCGATCACCAAGGCGTTCACCGACCAGACCGGTGTCAAGGTGAATCTGTACCGCGCGGCGTCGGAGACCGTCCTGCAGCGGCTCCTGCAGGAAGCCAGCGCGAATCATCCCGGCGCCGACGTGGTCGAGACCAACGATCGCGAGATGGGCGCGATCGGTCAGGAGGGACTCGCGGCTCCGTACGCCGGTGAGCGCCGCGACAAGGTTGCCGAGGCCGGCCGCTTCGACAGCTGGACCGCAACCCGGTACAACCTGTTCACCCCCAGTTGGAACACCACCAAGGTGCCCGCCGGGCAGCAGCCCAAGAGCTGGGAGGACCTGGCCGATCCCAAGTGGGACGGACAGCTGGCCATGGAACTCTCCGACTACGACTGGTACCTGACCCTGTACACCTACTGGCAGGAACACGGCAAGAGCGACAGCGAGATCGACCGTCTGTTCTCCGAGATGGCCAACGGCGCCAAGGTCGTCAAGGGACACACCGTGATGGGCGAACTGCTCTCGGCCGGACAGTTTTCCGTAGCCGCATCGAACTACTCCTACCTGGTCCAGCGGGTCGCCGACAAGGGCGCGCCGGTCGCCTACCAGCCGTTCGTGCAACCCGTGATCGCCCGCCCCCAGGGTGCGGCACTGATGAAGAACGCGGCGCACCCGGCAGCGGCGCTGCTGTTCGTGGACTGGCTGCTCACCGAAGGCCAGCAGATCCTCGTCGATCTGAGCCTCACGCCCTCGATCGAGCCGGAAGGCCTCAAAGACCCCCTGGAAGGTCTCGAGGTCATCCCCGTCGACGTCGACAAACTGCTCAACGAATCCAAGCAGTGGAGCGACAAGTACACCGCGCTGCTGGAGAAGAGCGACCGCGTCGGCGGCAACTAGAACATCCGTACCGCACCCTTGGGTGCGCACCACAGATCCCGAACACCAGCCCAAAAGTCTTCGAGGTGAATGAATGACAACCACCGCGACCCGGCCGACGGCCCCGACGCCATCGATCGACATCGCGCCGACCGAACCGGCCCGTTGGCGGCGCTGGCTGCCCACACCGAAATTCCTGATCCTGGGCGTGGTGGCGGTGGTCATCGCGTACCTGGCGATCGTGCCGCTGTACTACCTGTTCTGGGGCACGTTCTTCGACGCGTCGGGCTTCACGCTGTCGGGGTTCCAGCGGGCCTACGGCAACGATCAGATCTTCAACCTGGTCGGCAACTCGTTGTGGTTCGCCGCGGGTGCGGCGATCGTGTCCCTGGTGATCGGAACCGGGCTGGCCTATCTGAACGTGCGCACCGACGTGCCGTTCAAGGCGTTGTTCTTCGCGGCGTCGATCATCCCGTTGGTGATTCCCGGCATCCTCTACACGATTGCCTGGATCCTGTTGGGAAGCCCCGACATCGGGTTGATCAACCACTATCTGGAACCGATCTTCGGCCGCGCGGTGATCGACGTGTTCAGCGTGTGGGGCATGATCTGGGTTGAGGGGCTTCAGCTTTCGCCCATCGTCTTCCTGCTCATGGTGGCGTCGTTCAAGTCTATGGACCCCTCGCTGGAGGAATCGGCGCTGATGTCGGGCGCGAGTCGGTGGAAGGTGTTCTTCAAGGTCACCGTGCCGTTGGCGCGCCCCGCCATCGTGGCCGCGATCCTGATCATGGTGGTGCGCAGCCTGGAGAGTTTCGAGGTCCCCGCGTTGCTGGGCCTGCAGAACGGCATCTACGTGTTCACCAGCCGGATCTACTTCGTGCTCCGGGACTATCCGCCGGACCTGTCGGCCGCGGGTGCGCTGGCGATCGGCCTGCTGGTCATCGCGATCATCGGTGTGATGGTCTCGAACTTCGCGGGCCGGGCCGGCAAGAACTTCCAGACCGTGACCGGCAAGGGTTTTCGGCCCCGTCCCATCCAGCTCGGCAAGTGGCGTCCGGTGGCCGGACTGTTCATCGTGCTCTACTTCCTGGTCTCGGTGATCGCGCCGCTGCTGGTGCTGGTGTACACGTCGCTGCTGAAGTTCTACGCACCACCGTCGAAAGACACCCTGTCCACCGTCACGTTCGACAACTACCGCCAGTTGGCACACACCTCCGACGCGCTCACCGCGCTGAAGAACTCACTGATCCTCGGACTGTCCTCGGCAACCCTGGTGATGGCGTTCATGGCGGTCGCCGCCTGGATCGTGGTGCGGTCCAAGATCCCCGGCCGAAAGATATTGGACGGCTTGGCTTTCATGCCGCTCATCGTGCCCGGCCTGGTGATGGGTCTGGCGCTGAGCTTCGTCTACCTGCGCAGCCCGATCCCGATCTACGGCACGCTGTTCATCCTGCTCATCAGCTACTGCACACGGTATCTGCCGTACGGCATGCGCTATTCGGTCACGTCGATGCAGCAGATCTCCAACGAGCTCGAGGAGTCGGCGCTGGTGAACGGGGCGAGTTGGTGGCAGACCTTCCGCCGCGTGCTGCTGCCGCTGCTGATGCCGGGGTTGATCGCCGGCTGGATCTACATCCTCGTCGTGTCGTTCCGGGAACTGTCGAGCTCGATCCTGCTCTACAGCCCCGGTAACGAGGTGCTGTCCATCCTGATCTTCGAACAGTTCGAGAACGGGCAGTTCACGGTGTTGTCCGCACTGGGTGTCGTCATGGTGCTGACACTCGTCGTGCTGGTGACCGTCGCTTACAAACTCGGGGCCAAGGTCGGCCTCAAACAGGATTGATCGGTCGAAAGGAACGCCGACGTGCTTGAAGTTCAGAATCTGGTCAAGTCATTCGACGGTGAAGGGCGCCAGCGCCGTGCCCGAAAGGACCGTTCTGCCAACGGAGTTGCGCCCGCGCGGGTGTTCGCGGTCAACAACGTCAGCTTCGAGGTGAAACCGGGCGAGCTGTTCACCCTGCTGGGTCCGTCGGGGTGCGGGAAGTCCACGACGCTGCGTTCCATCGCAGGCCTGGAACAACCCGACTCGGGCGTGGTGTCCGTCGGCGGCACCAGGTTGTTCGCCGCGGGCACCGACATCGACAAACGCGTGAACGTGCCCGCGAACAAACGCGGTCTCGGCATGGTGTTCCAGTCCTATGCGATCTGGCCGCACATGACCGTGTTCGAGAACGTGGCGTTCCCGCTGCGGGTGCGGTCACGAAAACAGCGCCCGGGCAAGACCGAGATCACCGAACGGGTGCAGCGCGTCCTGGAAACCATGGAACTGCTGCAGTACGCCGACCGGCACGCGACGAAGTTGTCCGGCGGCCAGCAGCAGCGCCTGGCGCTCGCGCGCGCCATGGTGGTCGAACCGGCCCTGCTGCTGCTCGACGAACCGCTGTCGAACCTCGACGCCAAGCTGCGGGAATCATTGCGGTTCGAGCTCAAGCGGTTACAGCGCGAACTCGGCATCACGTCGATCTATGTGACACACGACCAGATCGAGGCACTGTCGCTGTCGTCGAACATCGCGGTGATGCGGGCCGGGGAGATCGTGCAACTGGGCAAGCCGCGCGACATCTACGAGAACCCGCAGAGCAAGTTCGTCGCCGAGTTCATCGGGACGTCGAATTTCATCGACGGCACCGTGAAGACGCGCAACGGCGACCGCCACGTGGTGGAGACGCGCGACGGCAGGCTGACCCTCGACGCCGCGGCCCACATGCCGCCGGGAACCGAAGTGGTGGTGTCCATCCGGCCCGAGGCGGTGCTGCTGACCGCCGAGCGCCCGGTGGACGCGGTGAACGTCTGGGAGGGCACGGTCACCACGCGCGCGTTCCTCGGCGACGCCGTCGACCACGTGGTGGCGGTCGGCAAGCACGACATCCGGGCGCGCTGCCTGCCGCACATCTCCCACGCCCCGGGTTCGGCGGTCTACATGCAGATGGATCCGTCGAAGCTGTCGCTGGTTCCCGTCGACTGATCGGCCATGGGTGTTGCGGCCGTACTGAAGAACCGAGACTTCGACCTCTACTGGACCGGCGTCATCTTCTCCCAGATCGGCACGCGCGGGACGGTGGCGGCGAACCTGTATCACGTCTACGCGCTGACCGGATCGGTGATGCAGACCGGTCTGGTGGGCGCCGCGCAGGCGGTGGCGCTGCTGGTGCTCAGCCCACTGGGCGGTGTGCTCGCCGACCGTTGGGACCGCCGTCGACTCCTGCAGGTCTCCCAGGCTGCGGCGATGGTCGTCGCCGGTGTGCTCTCCGTGCTCACCCTGACCGGCCACATCGTGGCCTGGCAGGTGCTGGTGTCGGTGGTGTTGACCACCGCGGCAGCGACTTTCGACCAGCCGGCCCGCCAGGCGCTGATCCCGGCCCTCGTCCCTCGAAACCAACTGCCGCAGGCGTTCGCCCTGCTGAACCCGTCGCGCGAGATCGCGGTCCTGCTCGGGCCCGCACTGGCGGGTGTGTTCATCGGCATCGCGGGGCCGGGCTTGATGTACGCGGTGGACACCGCGACCTATGCGATCCTCGTGGTGCTGCTGCAGGTGCTGCGGGTCGGCAAGATCGACGGCGCCGGGAAGCACACCTCGGTGTGGCGTCAGATCGGCGAGGGTGCGCGGTTCGTGGTGCATCGCAGGATCATCTGGATGCTGATGTCGCTGGACCTGTCGGCGACGTTGTTCGGCGCCTACCGTGTGGTGCTGCCCGCGCTGTGCGCCACGGTGTTCGAGGTCGGGCCGCAGGGGTACGGGCTGCTGTCGGCGGCCCCGTCCGCCGGGGCGCTGCTCGCGACGTACACGGTGTTCCGGGTCGTGGGTCGGGCCCGGCGACTGGGACGGGTGCTGCTGATCTCCACGGTGCTCTACGGGTTGGCGAACGTGATGCTCGCGCAGGCCCATGTCTTCGTCATCGCGGTGCTGGCGGGTCTGCTGCTCGGTGGGTTCGATGCCATGGCGACGACCATCCGGCACGCCGCGGTGCAACTGGAGACGCCCGATGAACTGCGTGGGCGGGTGTCGGCGTTCTACCAGATGTCCTCGCGCGGCGGGCCTGCGCTCGGTGACACGCTCGTCGGCGCGGTGGCCGGGGCGCTGGGCCCGGTGCTGGCCCTGAGCCTGGGAGGGATTCTCGCCGCGTTGTACCCGGTGGTCTTCCTGGTCCGGCCGAACCCGGTCGGCGTCTATGCGGGCGTGGCGGCCGAGGAGGAACCCGCGACGGCGGGCAAGGGGCCTTGACACCCCGATGATTGGTAATACCATTAGTTCAAAATCGGATGATGGAGGATGCACGTGGCCAAGGATGCGATCGTTTCGGAGGATCTGGCGAAGAAGTTCGCCACCGAGAAGGATTCGCCGTACGTGCGCTGGGTCCGCGACGAGGGGCTGGACATCATCAGCGCGCACTATGTGCCCGACCTCAACACCGTCGAGTTGAAGCCGTGGGCCCGGCGGGGCGGACGCGGCGTGTTCATCAACCACGAGGCGTCCCGGACGTCCAACGACTGCTATGTGTGCGAGATACCGGCCGGCCGCGAACTCGCGCCGCAGCGGCAGCTGTTCGAGGAGATGATCCTGGTGCTGTCCGGGAACGGGTCCACCTCGGTGTGGAACGACGCAGGCCGGAAGGTGACGTTCGAATGGGGCCCGGGCGCGATGTTCGCGATCCCGCTCAACACCTGGCATCAGCACTTCAACGGTTCGGGCACCCGGGCCGCACGCTTCGTGTCGTCGACCAACATGCCGCCCGTGATCAACCTGTACGACGATCCGGAATTCGTGTTCAACACCGCACACGACTTCACCGGACGGTTCGCGGGCGAGCCCGACTACTTCGCGCCCAAAGACGAGCAGGACGGCCTGCTGTTGAAGACGAACTTCGTCGCCAACGCCGTCGACCTGCCGTTGATCTCGGCGAAGGAGCGTGGCGCCGGTGGTGGACACATCCGGTTCTCCATGGCGAAAGGTTCGATGAACAGCCACATCTCGCAATTCGCCACGGCGACATACAAGAAGGGGCACCGGCACGGCCCGGGTGCCCACGTGATCATCCTCAGCGGCGAGGGCTTCTCGCTCATGTGGCCGGAAGGAGAGGAGCCGCGCCGTTACGACTGGCAGCCCGGCACGCTCATCGTCCCGCCCAACATGTGGTTCCACCAGCACTTCAACACCGGGGCCGAACCGGCCCGCTACCTCGCCTTCAAACACGAAGTGGTATCGGTGCGCAACGCGCAGGGTGTGCCGAAAGCCTGGATCAGCAGGCGCATCGGCGGTGACCAGATCGACTATGCCGACGAGTCACCGCTGATCCGGGAGACCTTCGCCAAGGCGCTGGCCGAGAACGGGCTGGAGCCCAGGATGGACGACGTCTACGCGGCCGAACTCGCGGATCTGCCGCCGCTGCCGGGCGAGTCGGTTCCGGCGGCCTCACCCGCATGACCGGCGACACCGATCACGGGCACCACGACCACGGGGATCACGACCACGACCACGATTCGGACGAGCCGGATCTGCCGCTGGAGGAGAACCCCATCTGGCAGCAGGACAACGTCACGCTGCACAGCGTCGGGATCGACATCGGCAGTTCCGGCACGCAGGTGGCGTTCTCCCGCCTGCGGTTACGCCGACGCGGTGAAGACCTCACCAGCCGCTACGTCGTGGTGTCGCGGGACACGCTGTACGAGTCCGAGGTCCACCTGACCCCGTTCGCGCCGGATCTGCAGATCGACGCCGAGGCGCTCGGCCGCCTCCTCGATGCGGCCTATGCCGAGGCCGGGCAGGACCCGCACGACGTCGACACCGGCGTGGTGATCCTCACCGGTGAGGCGTTGCGGCGCCGCAATGCCGAACGGATCGCCTCGGTGGTCGCCGAACGCGCGGGAGACCTGGTGTGCGCCACGGCGGGTCACCACATGGAGGCCATGCTGGCCGCATACGGGTCGGGCGCGGCGTTGACGTCCCACGAGTCGGGCAGCCGCATCCTCAATGTCGACATCGGCGGCGGCACCACGAAACTCGCGCTCATCGAAGGTGGGCGGGTCACCGCCACCGCGGCGTTCCATGTCGGCGGCCGGTTGATCGCCGTCGACAACGGTGTGGTGAGCCGCATCGAGCCGGGCGGACGTGCGCACGCGCATGCGGCCGGGTTCGACCTCACCCTCGGCGCGGTCATCGGAGATCGCGAGCTCGACGAGATCGCCTCGGGCATGGCCGAAATGGTGATCGCGGCGATCCGCGGCGAGGGCCGTGCCGATCACCTGTTCCTCACCGAACGCCTTTCGCGCGTCGACGTCGACGTCGACGGCATCATCTTCTCCGGTGGTGTCGCCGAATACATCTACGGCACCGAACACCGCGACTTCGGCGATCTGGGCAGGCGCCTCGGGATCGCGATCGCCGAGCGCGCCGGTGCGTTACCCGCCCCGGTGCTGCCCGCGGCGGCGCGGATCCGGGCCACGGTCCTCGGAGCATCGGAGTACACCGTGCAACTCAGTGGCATAACGAGTTTCCTGCCCAACCCGGCCGCGACGTTGCCGCGCCGCAACCTGCAGGTGGCCCGGCCGCATTATGTCCTCGGCGACGATGTGGACCCCGACGAGGTGGGGGCCGCGATCGAGGGGCACCTGGCGCTGTTCGGTCTGTTGGACACCGACGTTGCGGTCGCGCTGCACTTCGGCGGTGTGCCGAGCTACCGCCGGCTGCGCGCCCTGGCCGAGGGGATCGCGGCAGGACTGCGGCGCCGCATCGCCGGGGGGCATCCGATCCACCTGATGGTCGACGGCGATATCGCGCTCACCCTGGGTACCATCCTGCGCGACGAACTCGCGGTGCACAACGACCTTCTGATCCTCGACGGAATCCAGCTGCGCGACTTCGATTTCGTCGACCTCGGCCGGGTGCGCACACCGTCGAACACGGTGCCGGTCACCATCAAGTCCCTGGTGTTCGGCGCCGAGCAGACGCCGGCCCGCGCACCCGAGGCGGTGCTGCGGTGACCGACCTCGAGATCGATCCCGGGACCGATCCCAAGCAAGCCGCGGTCGCGGTCGCCACGGCCTGCCGGATCCTGGCGCATCAGGGACTGGCGGCCGACGTGCTCGGACACGTCAGCGTGCGGTTGGATGCCGAGCGAATACTGTTGCGCTGCCGGGGCCCACACGACCGCGGCCTGCTGTTCACCGAGGTCGACGACATCTGTGTGGTGCGGCTCGACGGCGGCGCGGAGTTGCCCGACGGCTACACCGCGCCCAACGAGATGCACATCCACACCGAGATCTTCCGGGCCCGACCGGACGTGCGGGCGGTGGTGCACGTCCATCCACGCGAGGTGATGGTCGCCGACCTCGCGGAAGCCACGCTTGCTCCGGTGTTCGGTGCCTACAACATCCCCGCGGCGCGTCTGGCGCTGACCGGGGTGCCGGTGTATCCGCGGTCGGTTCTGATCCGGACGCCGGAACTGGGTGCGGATGTGGCGGCCACGATGGGTGACGCCGACGTGTGCATCCTGCGCGGCCACGGCATCGCGACGGCGGGGGAGTCGGTGGGCCAGGCGACGATGCGCGCCCTCGACCTCACCGAATTGGCGCGGGTGACCGGCGAGATCATCCGCCTCGGCGCCGAACCGCGGCCCGTGCCCGACGCGGCCGAGTTGCCCGATCTGGGAGCGGCGTTCAACGACCAGTCCCGCTGGCTGCACTATGCGGGCCGGCTCGCGCTCGCAGGCCTGGCGCCGTAGCCGGCCGTCACAGACCGCCGTCACCCGGCGACAACGGGACTATCCGGCGGCCGAGATAGGCGCATTCCGGTCCGTACAACAGATCCGCGACGTCGGCCGCGGACATGGTCTTGACGAGCTGGTCGACATGCCCGGACAACGGCAGCACCAGCCCGGCCCGCTGTGCCAAATCGATCACGAAGTCCATGTCCTTCTCATGCCAGGTGAATCGCGTGCTGTCCCAACGACGCAGCGTCCCGTTGTCGCCCGGGCACCGCATCAGCACCTCACGCATCCGCTGCGGGTCGACGCCGTAGCGTTTGGCGATGGCCAGCGTCTCGAAGTTGGCCACGCAGTGGATCCAGTGCAGCAGGTTGTTGCACGTCTTGGCGAGCTGACCCGCGCCGAGCGGCCCGACGTGTTCGACGCCGCGGCTGTAGGCCATCAGCACCGGCCGCGCCCGTTCGACGTCGTCGGTCTCGCCGCCGCACAGCGACAGCAGGTTGCCGTCGCGAGCTCCCTGCGCACCGAACACCACCGGTGCGTCGACGAGTCGGATGCCCTGCGCTTTGACGAGTTCGGCGAGGTGGCGCATGAGGCCCAGGCTGTGGGTGCCCGCCACGACCAGGAGCTGACCGCGGTGACCGTGGGGCACGAATTCCTCGACCACATCGATCAGCTGATCATCGGTCCGCAGGCACGAGATGACGATGTCGGCGGCGCGCGCCAGGTCGGTCACACCCGCCGCCGCACCTGCCCCGGCGGCGACCGCCGCGGCGAGCCGATCGGTGTCGACATCGCATGCCAGAACATCGAATCCGCCTGCCACCAGGTGCCCTGACATCGGAAGTCCCATGTCGCCGACGCCGATCAGTCCGATCATCATTCGCCTTTCCATCCACCCCTTGGCCCTATGAGCTAATGGTATTACAATTAGGGTGATCGTGTTCAAGATCTCACCGGCTCACGGTGGGCAGGGACAGTTGGAGAGGGTGGACCGTGCTGCGGGCAGAAATCAATGAGCTGTTGACCAGGACAGGGCCGGGGACGCCGATGGGAGAGTTGTTCCGGCAGTACTGGATCCCGGCACTGCTGGCCGAAGAGCTTCCCGAGGACGACTGCCCGCCGGTGCGCGTGAAACTGCTCAGCGAGCGGATGGTGGCGTTCCGCGACAGTGCGGGTCGGTACGGGCTCATCGACGAGTTCTGCGCCCACCGCGGCGCCTCACTGTGGTTCGGCCGCAACGAAGAAGGTGGGCTGCGTTGCCCCTACCACGGCTGGAAATACGACATCACCGGCCAGGCCGTCGAGATCCCCTCGGAACCGGAGAACTCGACATTCTGTGCGCACGTGAAACTCACGTCGTACCCCCTGGTCAAGATCGGCGACGTGCTGTGGACGTACATGGGTGATCCGCAGAAGCAGCCGCCGCTGCCCGAGTTCGAGTTCGCGCTGGTGCCGCCCGATCAGACCTACACGTCCAAGCGGTGGCAGGAGTGCAACTGGTTGCAGGCCTTCGAGGGCGGCATCGACTCGAGTCACGTGTCGTTCCTGCACTCGGGCGGTTTGAAATCCGATCCGCTGTTCAAGGGCACCAAGGGCAACGAGTACAACATGGGTGATCTCAAACCCTATTTCGAGGTTGCCGAATCCGACGGCGGCCTGTTCGTCGGCGCGCGCCGCAACGCCGAGGAGGACACCTACTACTGGCGGATCACGCCCTGGGTCATGCCGTGCTTCACGATGGTGCCGCCCCGCGGCGACCACCCCGTGCACGGACATTTCTGGATCCCGATCGACGACGAGAACTGCTGGGCCTACTCGTTCGACTACCACCCGGTGCGTCCGCTCACCGCAGCCGAGGTGCAGGCGATGCGCGAGGGCCATGGTGTGCACAGCGACAACATCCCCGGCACCTACCGCCCGAAGGCGAACAAGGACAACGACTACCTGATCGACCGCGAGGCGCAGAAGCGCGGCGAAACCTACTCGGGCGTCAAGGGCATCGCGATGCAGGACGCGTCACTGCAGGAGAGCATGGGCCCCATCGTGGACCGCACCAAGGAGATGCTGGTCTCGGCCGACAGCGGGATCATCAAGGCGCGCCAGAAGCTCAAGCGTGCCGCCGAGGCCCTGCGGGACAAGGGCGTGACACCGCCGGGGGTGGATCCCGCGCATCACCGCGTCCGGTCGGCGGCCGTCGTGCTGCCCAGGGACGTGTCTTTCGTCGAGGCGTGCCGTGAGGACCTCTCGGTGCGCGAGGGTGTCCGGCAGTCGTCGGTATGAGCATGCGGCCGATCCTGGGAAGTAGTTGCGCGCGGGCCGCCTCGGCGGCGGAGATGCGCTACCGGATCGACCGGCCGATCCGCGGGCGTCAGGGCGCCCGGATCGTGGGGCTCGACCCGGGCGCGGATGCCATCGTCGACCGTATCTCGCAGCAACATTGGGGACATGCCCGGTTCCTCGCGCTCGCCGGCCCGGTCGGTGACACCGACGGTTCGGAGTCGGTCCCGCTGCGGGACTCGTCGGGACAGCCGTCGAACCTGCTCGCCGAACTCACCGATGCCGACGTCGTCATCATGGTGGCCACCACCGGCGCCGACGCCGCCGCCGCGACGATCATCGGGGCGGCATGCACGGTCCGCGCGATCATGACCGCAGGCCTGGTGATCGGAGAGCACGCGCGGATCGGCCCCACCGTGGCCGCGCTCCGGCCGCACGCGCGCGTCCTGATGGTCGGCGGGGAAGAGCGCGATGTCGTCGACCTGCTGACCGCACTGCGTGCGTGAGGAGCGAATTGATGAGTGAGAAGGTGCATCTGGGCGATCTGCAGGCCATGAAACGGGATGGCCGCAAGATCGTGGGGGTGGTCGCATGGGATTACCAGATGGCCAGGATCGTCGACCGTGCCGGCGCCGACCTGGTCTCGGTGGGCGACACCGTCGGGATCAACCTGTGGGGCCAGCCGAATCCCCTTGAGGTGACGATGGATCAGATGATCATCGTCTGCCAGGCGGTGCGCCGCGGGGTCCGGCGGGCGCTGCTCAGTTGCGACTTCCCGTTCGGACCCGTGCAGGAGGGACCCGAACAGGCGGTGCGGGCGGCGATCCGATTCGTCAAGGAGGCCGGCGTCGACATGGTCAAGCTCGACGGGGCCTCCGATCACCTCGACGCGGTTTCGGCGGTCACCCGCGCGGGCATCCCGGTGTTCGCGCAGTTCGGCATCACCCCGCAGACCTCGTTGAAGTACGGCGTCACCTACCGCGCGACACCGACGGCCGCCGACGCCGTTCCCGACGAGCTGCTCGACGAAATGGTCGGCGAGGCAAAGCGTCTCGAGGAGGCCGGAGCCGCGCTGCTGAACTTCACGAACTCCGGGCCGGTGGTGGGGCCTGCCGTCGCGCAGGCCGTGTCGATCCCGGTCCTCGGCGGATTCGGCGGCGGGCCCTGGCTCGACGGCCGGGTGCGCATGGCCACGGCCGCCATCGGTTACAGCGCCGACGCGCTCGACACCGCGCCGGACACCTACGCCAACGTCGCGCAGATCGCGTTCGACGCGATCTCGGCGTACGCCGACGACGTGCGTGCCGCCCGCCAGATCGCCGGAGGAATCCGGGTATGACGACCGCTCTCGCGACCGCTCACATCGACGGGATCACCACGCGCTACCGGGTGGCCGGGTCGGGGCCGCCGCTGTTGATGTTCTCGCCGGGTGGTTTCAACGCCACCATGGCCAATTGGGAGAACCACGGCCTGTATCAGCGCACCAGGATGCTCGCCCAGCTGCGGGAGCGGTTCACCTGCATCACCTTCGACAAGCGGGAGTCCGGTGGTTCCGGCGGCCGGGTGCAACGCGTGAGCTGGTCGGACTATGTCCGGCAGGGCATCGGACTGCTCGATCACCTCGGGTTCGCTCGCGCGCACCTGATGGGCGCCTGCGTCGGGTGTTCGATCGCCGCGCTTGCGGCGGTCATGCACCCGGACCGGGTCTCGGGCATGGTGCTCTATTCGCCAGCGGGTGGACCGCGGTACCGGAGAAAACAGCACGCCAGGTTCCGCGCGCACCTCGCCTATGCCTGCGAGCACGGCCTCGCGGGAGTCGCGTCGCTGGTGGCGTCGACGGACGCGTCGTTCTCGGTCGACGGTCGGGTCGGCCCATGGGCGTCGGTTCTGCGTTCCGACCCCGAATTCGCTTCGCACTACCTGGAATTCGACGTAGACCGGTACGAGGACACCGTCGCGGGGATGAGCCGTGTGCTCTTCGACCGCGACACGGTCCCCGGTCCCGAGCCGGAAGATCTCATGACGCTCGACGTGCCTACCCTGATCGTCCCGGGCGAGGACAGTTCACATGCGCCGTCGGCGGCCCGTTATCTGCAGGAGTGCATTCGGTTCAACGAGTACTGGGACGTCCCGGTGGCCCAGCAGACCGAGCTGAGCGCACCGGCGCGCGTCATCGAGTTCCTCAGCCCGATCGGCGGGTGACGATCAACCTTTGACGTGGCGCGCGGTGCGGCCCAGGTGGGTGCGCATGACCGAGGTGGCCTTCTCGATATCGCCCTTCTTGACCGCCATGACGAACTGGCGGTGTTCGCGATTGCCGCGGATACCCATCTCGGGGTGGCCCTCCTGCACATGGCGCAGCGACAACAGCGTCGGCCCGTGGAAGGACTCGGCCAGCATGGCGATCGCGGCGTTGTGGCTCGCCCTGGCCACCCGCGTGTGGAATTCCGCGGAGAGTTCCATCGGATAGGAACCCTGTTCGGCGGCCGCGTCGCCGCGGTCGCAGATCTGCAGCAGGTCCGTTATGTCCTCCTCGGTGGCGCGTTCGCACACCAGGGGGATGATGCCCAGTTCGAACACCTGCCGCGCCTCGGTGATCTCCCGGTCGGTCAGACCGGACATGCTGAGCAGGTCGATGATGCCCTCGCCGACACGGGCGCTGGTGGGCGCGGTGACGAAGGCCCCGCCGCGGGCGCCGACCTTGATGGTCACCATCCCGTTGGCCTCGAGGCCGCGCAGCGCCTCGCGGACCGTCACACGGCTGACACCGAACCGGTCGCCGAGTTCGCGTTCGGCGGGAAGGCGGTCACCAGGCTTCAGGTGGCCGTCGCGGATCAACAACCGGATCTGATCGACGATCATCTCCGAGGCCCGGCCGGGGGTGACCTTGGTGAAGATGTCGTCGGTTGCCCCGCGACCCGAAGTCTTGGCACCGTCAGTAGCCATGGACCAATAGTAATGCCACCAGACCATGAGATAGGGACCTTGGTTTTGCCGGGCGCGTGGGCGACCCTCCGGTTCACGCCAGGATCACCTATACCGGGTGCGCCGTGGGCGAGTACCCGTTACGCGCGGTTTGGTTTACATTTCCAGATGTGGACGCCGTCGATGGTCACGTACAGGTGGAGCGGGCGACCTCGGCGCTGGTCGATGTCGACTCCGCCACGTGGGCGCGGCGCTTCGATCTGCTCTCCGACCCGAACCGCCTGGAGATCCTGCTCGTCCTGCACCGCGCGCCCGGCATCTTCGTCGGCGACCTGGCGGAGGCCCTGGGGCGTTCGGAAAATGCGGTGTCGCAAGCACTTCGGGTACTCAGGCAGCAAGGGTGGGTCAGTTCCACGCGGGTCGGCCGTGCGGTGAGCTACCGTCTTGAGGACGATGTCGTGCACGAACTCCTGCACTGGATCGGGGCCAGACACGGCTGAGGTCATCTGAATATCTGTTCATCTGGACAGATGAACGCGGTGGCCTTAATCTCATTGGTATGGCCATTGAGATCGCCGCGATGCACATGAGCGATGGCATCGTGAACGTCCAGACGTCCTTGGTGTTCGGTGCGCTGGCGATCGCCGCACTCGGTGTGTGCGCCCTGCGCGCACGCGACGAACTCGACGAGCGGACGGTACCGCTGGCAGGGCTGGTGGCGGCCTTCATCTTCGCCGTGCAGATGGTGAACTTCCCGATCCTGCCCGGGGTCAGCGGGCACCTTCTCGGTGGTGCGCTTGCCGCCATCCTGGTCGGGCCGTACACCGGGGCGCTGTGCATCGCGATCGTGTTGGTGGTGCAGGCCCTGCTGTTCGCCGACGGCGGGATCAGCGCGCTGGGGGCCAACATCACCAACATGGCGCTGATCGGCGTCACGGCCGGCTACGCGACCGCGGTGGCGCTGTCCACCGTGCTGGGCAGACGCCGCGCGGGACCCTCGACGCTGGGGTTCGTCGCCTTCGTCGCCGCGCTGGTGGGAACGGTGTGTGCCGCAATGGGTTTCGTCGTCGAATACGCGATCGGCGGCGCCGCGACGACATCGCTGCCTGCGGTGGCGGGCTACATGTTCGGCACCCACGTGCTGATCGGCATCGGCGAGGGCATCATCACTGCCCTCACCGTCACCGCGGTCGCCCGGGTGCGGCCGGATCTGGTGTACCTGCTGCGTCGTCAGCGTCGGGAGGTGGCCGCATGAAGCGGATGTTCTGGGTCGGTTTCGCAGCGATCATCCTGATGATCGCCGGCGGCGTGTCCTACCTGGCGAGCGCCAGCCCCGACGGCCTGGATTCGGCCACGCTGAAAGGATGCCAGGTCGTCGAGACCGACCACGGCGAGGAACTCACCGGCGAGTGCATCGCGCAGCACGCGACCGAACACGCCATGGCCGCGTCCCCGCTGGCGGACTACTCGCTCGGCGGTCGCGCGGGCACCGGCGGGGTGGCCGGGATCATCGGGGTCGTGGTGACGGTGCTGATCGCAGGCGGTGCCTTCCGGATGATCGCGCGCCGCAGAAGCGCACCCGACGCGGGCCACTGACATGGCGGGCGGGCACACGCATCCGCTTTACCGCCAGGGTGATTCGGCGCTGCACCGGACGGCGCCGGAGGTGAAGATCGTGGGCCTCGTGGTGTTCGTGGTCGCGGTGGTGGCGACACCCCGCGAAACCTTCTGGCCGTTCGGCGTCTACGCACTGATCATCGTGGCGATGTGGACCCTCGCCAGGATCCCGCCGGCCTGGATGCTCCCGCGCATGCTCATCGAGGCGCCCTTTCTGGTGCTGGCCGTCCTGCTGCCGTTCGCCGAAGGCGGCGAACGTATTTCGGTCGCCGGGCTGCAGCTGTCGGTCACGGGTCTGTACGCCGCGTGGGGAATCGTCGTCAAGGGGACCCTGGGCGTCGCGGCCTCGCTCACCGTGGCCGCCACCACGACCGCCCGCGAGATACCCCTGGCGCTGAGCCGTCTCGGTGTGCCCGGCACGGTGATCTCGATGATCACCTTGATGATCCGATACATCGACGTGCTGACCACCGAGGCGAACCGGATGCGCATGGCCAGGATCTCCCGCGGTGACTCACCCCGGGGGTTGCATCAGGCCGGTGCCATCGCCAAAAGCGTCGGCGCGCTGTTCCTGCGATCCTACGAGCGCGGCGAACGCGTCTATCTTGCGATGCTGTCGCGCGGATACGAGGGCCGGATACCCGAACTGGCCGTGGGCACCGGATCCGCGGCCGCGGCCACCACCCGGCAGTGGTTGGTTGCGGCGCTACCGGTCGCCGCGGCGGTGCTGGTGGCCGCGAGCGCGTGGATGCTGCGATGAGCGAGAGCTTGGTCCCCAGCGCGGTCCGAAGCGCGATTTCGGCCGCGATCTCCATCGAAAACCTGCGGCACGTGTACCCGGACGGCCACATCGGGCTCGACGGCGTCGACCTCGAGATAGCCGAGGGGGAGCGGGTCGCGGTGCTCGGCCCGAACGGCGCGGGCAAGACCACGCTGATGCTGCATCTCAACGGCGTGCTCACCGCCACATCGGGAACGGTGCGCATCGGTGGGGTGCCGGTCGCCCGCAACACGCTGCGCGACATCCGGCGCCGTGTCGGCCTGGTGTTCCAGGACCCCGATGATCAGTTGTTCATGCCGACCGTCGCGCAGGATGTCGCGTTCGGGCCGGCCAACTTCGGGCTTACGGGACCGGAATTGGCGGCTCGGGTCCGGCATGCGCTCGAGCTGGTGTCGCTCACCGATCACGCCGACCGCAGCCCGGCGCACCTGTCCGGCGGGCAGCGGCGCCGCGCCGCGTTGGCCACGGTGCTCGCGTGCGACGCCGAGATTCTGGTGCTCGACGAGCCGTCGGCGAACCTTGATCCGGTGGCCCGTCGTGAACTGGCGGAAACCCTTGCCGTACTGGATGTCACGATGCTGATCGTCACGCACGACCTGCCGTACGCCGCGCAGTTGTGCACCCGTGCGGTCATCATCGACGGTGGCCGGGTGGTCGCCGACGGCGAGATCGGGGCGATCCTGGCCGATACCGATCTGCTGGCCGCACACCGGCTCGAATTGCCCTGGGGTTTCGTGGTTCCCCAGCGTTCGCAGGCCGGGCGCGACGCCGTCAGTCGACCAGGCCCAGCAGCGCGTTCTCGATGACCTCCGGCAGCGCCGGGTGGATCCAGTACTGGCCGCGGGCCACCTCGGCCGCCGTCTGACCCAGGCTCATCGCCTGGATGAGCGGCTGGATGATCGACGACGCCTGATGGCCCAGGATGTGGGCGCCGAGCAGCTTGCCGGTGCCGCGTTCGGCGATCAGCTTGGCGATGCCGGTGGTGTCCTCCATGGCCCAGCCGTACGCGGTGTCGCCGTAGTTCTGGACCTTGACCACGATGTCGTGACCCGCCGCGCGGGCCTCGGCCTCGGTCAGACCGACCGTCGCGATCTGCGGATCGGTGAACACCGCCGACGGCACGAACCGGTGGTCGCTGGCCACCAGCGCCGCGGTGTCGTCCCAGTCGCGCAGCAGGTTCTCCTTGACCACCCGCGCCTCGTGGTTGGCCACATGCTTGAGCTGGTAGTCCGACGACACATCGCCGAGTGCGAAAATCCCACGCGCCGTAGTGCGTTGATACTGGTCGACGACCACACGACCGTCCTCGTCGACCTCGACCCCGGCCAGTTCGGCGTCGAGCAGATCACCGTTGGGCACCCGGCCGGTGGCCACCAGAAGCACGTCGGCGGAGATGGTCTCGTCGTCGTCGAGTTCGAGGACGATGCGCTCGCCGTCCTGATGGGAGCCGATCACGTTCTCGTGGGTGCGCACGTCCCATTTGGTGGCGGCAACCTCGTTGAACCGGTGGCAGATCGCGTCGTCGCAGTGCGTGAGCAGGCCGTCGCCGCGCACCACGACCGTGACGTGCACGCCCAGTGCGGAGAACACGTGCGCGAACTCCACGGAGACGAACCCACCGCCGATGATCACCAGATCCTTCGGCAGCTCCGGGATCCGCATGATGTCGTCACTCGTGTAGTACTTGACGCCGCATTCGACGACGGCAGGCGGGATGTAGGTGCGTGACCCGGCGGCGATCACCACCTGATCGCTGCTGAACTCCTCACCCACCTCGGTGCGCAGCGTGTAGCGGCCGTCGTCGGTCTTCGGCCCGAACCGGGTGTGGCTGGAGTACACCGTGATGTTCGGATCGGACCGCCGGTAGTCCTCGCCGCCCGCGGCGATCGGGTCGATGCGGCCGAACACCCGGTCGACGATGTCGGGCCAGCGCACCTTGTCGATGTGGGCGTCGACGCCGTACCGCGCGCTGGTGCGCACGCTTTGCGCCACCTCGGCGGCGTACACGAACATCTTGGTCGGGATGCATCCGACGTTCAGGCAGGTTCCGCCGAACGTGCCCTGCTCGCAGATGGCGACCTTCTTACCGGCGTAACGGTCGTCGAGGATGCTGTTGCCGGAACCCGTGCCGATGATCGTCAGGTCGTAGTGCTTCACGTGCTCACCTATCCCGAACCAGTCGTTGTGATGAATTGTGCGATCCCAGGTATTGGTCGAGCCACCGATCGAGTTCGCGGTAGGCCTCAGCCCTGGGTTCGGCCAAGGACAGGAACACATCGTGTTTGGCGTCGGCGATCGGCACGATTGTGCTCCGCCCGCCCACACACCCGGCCCACCGGGCGATCTGGCGGACATCGAGCACGGCGTCGCCGCGCTGTATCGCGGCGGGATCGTTCGATTCCCGCACGCTGTGATCGGAACGCAGGATCAGGTTGGGCACCCCGACGTCGAGACCACGGTGCAGCCGGGCCTGCCCGCGGCGGACCGCGTTGATCCAGCCGACCGTGACGGGGAAGCCGCCGACCGGTTTCCAGTCCAGGTTGTAGTCGAATTCGCCGTGGAAGTCGCGGTGCAGCGTGGCGCCGTAACCGCCAGGGGTGGGCTTGCGGATCACCGCGAGCTTGCGCCACCGGGCCAACGCCCGCAGCGTCGCCGAGGTCGGCGCGGTGCGCAGGATGCCAGGACCGTGCAGGTCGAAGAACGGGCTGTTGAGGATCAGCCCGGTGATGTTGTGCGTCTGCAACTTGCGCAGTCGACGCATCCGGTCGGCGAACAACGTGACGATCAGGCCGCCTGCGGAATGTCCGTACAGGCACACCCGCGCCCCGCCGGTGTCGTCGCCGATGATCGACAACGCGCGTTCCAACTCGATGTCGTAGCGCTGCAGGTCGGTGGTGAAGTGCGGTGTCTGCCCGTCACGACGCGACCGGCCGCACTTCGGGAGGTCGAGCGCGTAGAACGCGAAGCCCCGCGCCGCGAACCGGTCGGCGAGCTCGGTGTTGAAGAAGTAGTCGGTGTAGCCGTGCAGAACCAGCACCGCGTGCTCGCTGCGGACGGTTTCGGCCCGGGTGGTGTCTTCGGGGTCACCTCGGCGCACCAAGGTCGCACCCAGGTCGCCTTCGCCGTCGGGGTCGGGCCCGAGGTCGATCGTGCATTGCCAGAACCCCGGTAGTACATCCGGCTCCCATGCGGGTTCCCGTGACGTCACGATCCCACAGTAGCGGCGCGGGTTACCGGCGAGTCACCAAACCCCGGGCACAAACTCCGTGGTGGGGCGGTGATCGGCGCCGGACGTGACAGATCGCACTGTGACCGCACTGCCATGCCCGGTAATCCCATATCCGGCTCGCGATAACCTGAGCAAGAAAACGGCTGTTGAACTCACCGCCGCGATGCTGGGTTCGACGGACCACGGGATGAAGAAGGGCAAGCGATCAGGGTGTCTGAGGCAAACGCGGGTACGAACGCAAAAACTGACGTCGTGCTGGTCGGCGCCGGCATCATGAGCGCGACACTGGGCGCCCTGATCAAGCTGCTGGAGCCCAACTGGTCGATCACGATGATCGAGCGTCTCGACGGTGCGGCCGCCGAGAGCAGCGATCCGTGGAACAACGCAGGCACCGGCCACTCGGCGCTGTGCGAGCTCAACTACACGCCCGCGCTCCCCGACGGCACCATCGACATCAGCAAAGCCGTCAACGTCAACGAGCAGTTCCAGGTCTCCCGGCAGTTCTGGGCCCACGCCGTCGAGAACGGCGTGCTGCCCGACGTCCGCAGCTTCCTCAACCCCGTGCCGCACGTCAGCTTCGTCTACGGCTCCGACAACGTGAAGTACCTCAAGGCGCGTTACAACGCGCTGGTCACCAACCCGCTGTTCGCGTCGATGGAGTTCATCGACGACAAGGACGAGTTCACCCGACGCCTGCCCTTCATGGCGGAGAAGCGCGACTTCTCCGAACCGGTCGCGTTGAACTGGACGCAGCACGGCACCGACGTCGACTTCGGATCGCTGTCACGGCAGCTGATCGGGTTCACTGCGGGCCACGGCATGACCACGCTGTTCGGCCACGACGTGCGCGACCTGAGCAAGAACTCCGACGGCAGCTGGACCGTGAAGGTGCAAAACCGCCGCACCCGCAAGAACTTCAAGATCGACGCCAAGTTCGTCTTCGTCGGCGCCGGCGGCGGTGCACTGCCGCTGTTGCAGAAGGCGGGCATCCCCGAGGCCAAGGGCTTCGGCGGTTTCCCGGTGGGCGGGGCGTTCCTGCGCACCAACAACCCGCATCTGACCTCGCGGCACAACGCCAAGGTC
>Ga0182741_1001306_pt1 | contig 33059 bp, 23 predicted proteins | sample eDN5th37CBELigOP_FD_128874 | JGI IMG/M metagenome (GOLD analysis project Ga0182741, IMG submission 128874) | Enriched Organic Plus compost microbial communities from Emeryville, California, USA - eDNA 5th pass 37_C BE-Lig OP (version 2) (version 2) ... | reverse complement strand
CGAGCATGGCGAAGCCATCATGCCCGGCAATCGAGGATGCATTGATAATCTTGCCTTTTTGCTTGCGCTGCCTAAACTTCTTCGCTGCGGCTTGGATTCCCCAGAGCACACCCTGAACGTTGATGTTCAGGATCCGATCGACCTCTTCCGGCGTGACATCGCTAAGAGGCTGGACCTGGGCGATTCCAGCATTGTTGACCATGATGTCAAAGCCGCCAAGTTCCTTTTGGGCATGCTCAACCGCGGCGTAGACATCGTCACGATTCGCGACATCTGCCCGGAAGATCGTTGCCTTGCGTCCGATCTGCGCCACCTCGCTTGCGACAGCTGCCATCTTTTCCTGGTTGACATCGACGATAGCGATGTCGGCGCCGTCTTTCGCCAGGCGTAATGCAATGCCGCGGCCGATGCCTTGGCCTGCCCCCGTCACGAGAGCCACTTTTCCATTGATGCTCATATTGATTCTCTTATCCTTGATTGCGTCGCTTACGCGCGCTTTCGTTCGGGGAGCTGCTCGACAGCCGGATCGGGACCCGACAATCGATGTCGACGTACTATCCAAATGTGGCAGATGCGCCGGAGCGCCACGGCCTCCGGCACATCCCCATAATGGCCCCGCTCAAGCGGCAGCCTTGACCTCGATCTGCTTCGCCGATGGCTCCGCCTCCGGCGGCTTGGGCAAGGTCACGGTCAGTACCCCGTTGACCAGATAGGCTTTGATGTCGTCGGAGTTGATGCCCTCGGGCAGTTCGATCGAGCGCGAGAAGGCTCCATAGCTGCGCTCGAGGACATAACGTTTGTCGTCCTTGGTCTCGTTCTCGATCTTCTTCTCACCGCTGATCGTCAGGAGATTGTCGACGAGCTCGACCTTCACGTCCTTCTCCTGGAGCCCGGGAAGTTCGGCCGTGATGGCGATCTCGTTCCCGCGCTCGGTCACGTCCATGCGCGGAGTTAGATCGGGCTGGTGCAGCCTCGGCCATCCCTGGGCGAAGTCGGAGAAGACACGGTCGATCTCGCGCTGAAGTGAGGTGAACGGGCTTGTCTCGGTGCTGGCGATCTCATTGCCCTTGTTGCCAAGCGACAGGAGGGATTTCAGGTTCATGATCTTAGTCCAGTTGTGACGCGCCACCGTGGCTTGTCGGCGGCGGGAAAAGAACATGCAGCGAGCCGAGACACTTTGCGTAAAATCAAACATTGGAAAGCCGCGTCGAAATCCTCGAGCGACCATGCTCAGGTGATCCTCAGTTGATCCTGCGCAAAGAAGCAAATTGACCGATGTGCAAGGTGCGACATGACAAACGTCCCGTTAGGAGAACTACATCATGAAACGTCTCGCACTCGTGACCGGCGGCGTAACGGGAATCGGCGCCGCGATCTGTCAGGCCCTGAAGGTTGCGGGCTATTCCGTTGTCGCCAATTATTACGGGAATGACGCGCAGGCCACCGATTTCAGCCACACCCACGACGTGCCCGTATATGCATGGGACGTTTCCGACCTCGATGCCTGCACCAAGGCCGCCGCCGAAATCGGCAGTCGGCATGGACCTATCGACATTCTGGTCAACAATGCGGGGATCACGCGGGACGCCATGCTCCATAAGATGACTGCGGAGCAGTGGCGCATGGTCATCGATGTCGATCTCGGTGGATGCTTCAACATGTGCCGGACCGTGATCGAAACGATGCGAGAACGGCAGTTCGGCCGCATCGTGAACATCAGTTCCGTGAATGCGCTCTCTGGCCAGGCCGGACAGACCAACTATGCGGCGGCGAAGGCAGGCGTGATCGGCTTCACGAAGGCTTTGGCACTGGAGGGAGCATCGCGCGGCATCACGGTCAACGCGATTGCACCGGGCTACACGGACACAGCAATGGTCGCCGCGGTCAGGCCGGACATCCTGAAATCCATCATCGATGGTGTGCCCGCAAAGCGACTCGCCACACCCGAGGAGATCGCTCGCGGCGTTGTCTTCCTCGTCTCGGACGATGCGGGCTTCATTACCGGCGAGACGCTGTCGATCAATGGGGGCAAGTACCTCCAATAGCCGATCCTAACCGTTGGCGGACGCTCGGCGACTGCTGGGCGTCCGCCGGTTGGCCGCGGATCTAGCTGAAGCTTTTTCGGTTTGAGAGGCCAATTCTACCGCCTCTGCGGATGCTGGCATCAGCGTCTCCCCATCAGCCCTGAATCAGGGAACATCGGACGTCACAACGTAGGTCTCGCAGACGCCGTGTAGGGAGGCGGGATCGGAGCAAGGCGCTGACGGGTTTTGCGGTTACCGGATTCGCCCCGTGAAAACATATCCCACGCCCCGCACCGACTTGACGAGCGCAGGGTTCCTGGGATCAGCCTCAATCTTGCGGCGCAGACGTGCCACCTGAGCGTCGATCGAGCGGTCAATCGCTTCCCACTGCCGCCCCCGCGTCAGATCCATCAGTTGATCGCGGCTGAGGACTCGGACTGGATGCTTGACGAAGGTCACGAGCAGATCGAACTCGCCGGTCGTGAGAAGGACTTCGGAGCCGTCGCGCGCCCGCAGTTCCCGGCGTCCCAAGTCGAGCCGCCAGCCATCGAAATCGATTACCTCGCTATCAACGGTCCGGTCGTCCGAGGGCGACTCCGCCGGGGTGGCAGGCCGCAACCGGCGTAGGACGCTCTTGATCCGGGCGAGGACCTCCCGCAGGTGGAACGGCTTGGCGATGTAGTCGTCCGCGCCTACCTCGAGACCGACCACCATGTCGACCATGTCGGACCGGCCGGTGAGCATGATGATGCCGATCATGCCGGAGTTGGGATGGGACCGGATCTCCCGGGCCAGCTGAAGACCGTCTTCGCCCGGCAGGACGAGGTCCAGGAGAACGAGGTGAGGCGGCGTCTGCGTGAGGCATTCGCGCATGGCCATGCCGCCGTCCGCGGCGCTGACCCGAAAGCCCTCGTCGGACAGGTACCGGGAGAGCATTTGGCGGATGCGGGAATCGTCGTCAACGATGAGGATGTGAGGACCGTCGGACACGCGAAGGAAAGAAAAATCCAATTTGCGGGAATAATGAATGATGTGAATGACGTCTGATAGGAATCCAGAGGTCTAGCAGGTATGCCATGAGAGTATAGGCCAAGGTCTCTGGCCTCAAGGAGGAGAGCGACCCGCCTGTCACAAATTGTTACACACCGGTACGAGCCGATACACAGCCAAGGTTCATCTGTGACAATCGCCTGCTTTTAGTCGGGGCACCGAACGATCCCGACTGGAGCTTCTGATGTACGCCTCCCACCTTGCCCCCTCGACCAGCGGCGCGCCCCTTCCGCCCTTCGACATCCAAGCCGGGCCCTCGACCCTGGCGAGCGCGTTCGCCTCGCGGCCGATGGAGACCCTCGCAGCGGGCGAGGCGGCATTCTGGGAGGGGGATGCGGCCTCGCATGCCGTCCAGGTTGTCGACGGGTGCTTCCGCCTCTATCGCATCCTGGCCGACGGGCGCCGCGCCATCATGGGCTTCGTCTTCGCGGGCGAGACGCTCGGGCTCTCCTGCCAGGGCACCTACCGCTACACCGCCGAGGCGATCACGCGCGGGCAGGTGCGCCGGCTCGGGCGCAGCCAGCTTCAAGCGATGACCGAGGGATCGGAGCGTCTGAGATCGCTCGTGCTGGCCCACATCCTCGAGGAAATGAATGCCGCCCAGCACCACATCATCGTTCTCGGGCAAATGGGAGCCGAGGAACGGGTGGCCCATTTTCTGGTCTCGGCCGCCCACCGGACGGGGGCAGATTGCGAATGCCCGGTAGCCATTGAGGTGCCGATGACACGGCTCGACATCGCGGACTACCTTGGCCTGACCCTTGAAACCGTCAGTCGCGTGATGTCCCGGTTCAGGCGGGACGGGCTGATCGCGCTGGAGGGGCGCAGCAGGGTCGTCCTGCGGCGCATGAGCAGGGTGCAGGAACTCGCCGGTGAGGTGGAGGAGGATCTGTGCTCCACCTCGTGCATGACCGCTTGGCCGCACTGAAAGCGCGCATTCGTCGCACGAATCTCTCCGAGGAGTTGATCTCATGATGCCAAGGCAGCGCGCCCAAGGACGGCGCGTTATGGTCCTCGCTATCGTCATTGGGGTAACGCTTGCCCCAGCCCCGATTGCGCCACCAGCGCGGGCCCAGGGCTACGGAAGCTCCCGCAAAGCCCTCGGTCCCTCTCAGCCATCAGGCAGAGCCGGCCGCTCCCAAGAAAGATACGGGCTGCCCCCGGGTTCGGAAGCGGCTCTGGACCGACCGGGACGGGTGGATCGTCCGGCGTGTTGCGATCTGCACCGGATCCGAAACGAATTCATAAGCGACAAAGTCAGGAACCGCAGACAATGACCCGAGCAGCAATCGAGCGGGCGCTTGAAACAAACTTCAATGTGTTCCGGCATAAGACGGCACAGGATCTGTGTTGCGCCGTCCCAGAGAGTCAACCGGTTCCGGGATTCCTCGACGGGAGCGTTTGGGCGTACGCCACGACCTTCAGGGGGGACGCGGCACTCCCTCCAACCTTTGATCGCTCGGCGGCTCATCTCGGAGCCAGGCTCAACAGCTACCATCTGTTTCACATGCCGGAGGATTCGTTGATCAGCCTGTCGTCTCGAACTCGACCGAACGCGATTGATCAGGATCAGGGCCGCGCCGAAGCCATCATGCTACAAGCCCCCGTCTTACACCCCCAAAAGGATTGGGTGGGCACGGCAGGCACACAGATTGTGGAATGTTCCACGACGGCCGGCCTTTGGGCCCGATGCCAGGAGGAAAGGTCAGGGCAGGCAAGGTTTGCCATCTCCCGCCAAGCTTCGGCAGGCCAACGGTGAGTGCTAAGGAACAGTTCAGTTTCCGTCCCTGGGAGGGGCGACTTTTGTACGAAAGGACGCATGACATGCGTCAAGATCAGGACGAGCCGCTTCAGTCGATCACAGGTGGCTCGACAGCCTCCAGCGGAGCGGTCGAAGAGTCCTCCGCCGTGGATCGGTTCCAAGTCGTCTTCGATCAGGCTGCGATTGGGATCAAACTGGTGGATGGCGATGGCCGCCTTCTCGACGTCAACGAAGCCGTCTGCGGCATTCTCGGGTATGAGCGCCAAGAGTTGATCGGGCGGAATTTCGTCGATCTCATCGATCCGGAGGATCGGCCTCAGGCGCAGGCTCTCGCCAGTCGGCTCCTGGCCGGCGAGATGCCGCGTTGCCAGATCGAGAAACGTTACCGGCGCAAGGACGGCACCCTTGTCTGGGTTCGTGTGACGTCCTCGCTCGCGGGGGCGGGGACCTCCCAGCCTTATCGCATCTCGGTGGTTGAGGACATCAGCGAGCGCAAGCAGGCCGAGGAAGCGCTACAGGCAGGTGAGGCCCGCCTCAGGACCATTCTCGATGCCATTCCGATCGGGGCTGTCGTTGGAGATGAGAGTGGCCGGATCGTCGAGGCCAACAAGGCCTACCTTGATCTGATCGGGCGCACGAGGGACGACCTCCTCTCAGGGCACGTGCGTTGGGACGAGATCACGCCACCCGAGTGGCTTGCGGCAGACGAGCGGGCCGTCGCTGAGGCGCGCACCCGCGGCGTCTCGACCTTGTACGAGAAGGAGTATCTGCGCAACGGCGAGCGGATTCCGGTGCTGGTCGGCTTGGCCAAGCTGGGCGGCGGCGAGACCATGGCTGCCTTCACTCTCGATATCAGGGAGCGCAAGGCAGCCGAGGCTGCCCTCCGGGCCAGGACCCTGGAATGGGAGGCCCTCGTCGAGACCGCTCCCGTGGCGACATGGTTCACCTATGATCCTGACCTGCAGGAGGTGAAGGCCAACCGCTTTGCGGCCAAGCTGCTCGACGTGCCTCTCATTTCCAAATTTGCGCCATCCGGGTTCAGCGCGACCGCTTATCCGCCTCGCCGCATTTATCGGAATGATGTGGAGCCTCCAGTCACCGAGTACCCGCTGGCGCGGGCCATCCGGGGCGAGGAGGTCCGCAACGAGGAGTGGGAGGTCCGCTTCGACGATGGCCGCTCGATAGCCCTCCTCTATAATGCCACGGCACTTCGCGATACGACGGGAGCAGTGATCGGCGCCATGTCGACCGCAGTCGACATCACGGAGCGCAAGCGGTCCGAGGCAGCCCTGCGCGAGCGGGAGGCCCGGCTTCAATCCATCCTCGACACGGTGCCGGAGGCTCTCATTACGATTAACAATCGTGGGCTGATCGAGTCCTTCAGCCGATCCGCCGAGACCCTCTTCGGCTATCGCGCCGAGGAGGCAATCGGGCGTAACGTCAGCATGCTCATGCCTTCGCCCCACCGGGAAGAGCACGACGGCTATATCGCACGCTACGTGCGCACCGGCGAGCGACGGATCATCGGTACTGGCCGGGTCGTGCAGGCCCAGCGCAAGGACGGGAGCCAATTCCCGGTCGAACTGGCGGTCGGAGAGGTGAAGGTGGGCGAGAGACTCCTGTTCACGGGCTTCATCCGCGATCTTACCGCCAACCAGAAGATCGAGCAGGAGCTGCGGCAGGCGCAGAAAATGGAGGCCGTCGGCCAATTGACCGGCGGTATCGCGCATGACTTCAACAACCTGCTCACCGTCATTCTCGGCAATCTCGAGATGCTCGAGATGCGGCTGACGGACGGACATCCGACGGATCCCGTCCAAGCGGAACTGGCCAGGGAGGCGCGCGAGACGGCCGAGCATGGCGCCCGGCTCACCGAGAGCCTGCTGGCCTTCGGGCGTCGGCAGCCGCTGCAGCCCAGGCTCACGGATGTCGGGATGCTGGTCGGGGAGATGACCCCGCTGCTGCGGCGGACCTTGGGCGAGACGGTGAGGGTGACAGGCCGGTCCGACAACGACCTCTGGCCGGTCCTGGTCGATCCGAGCCAGCTGCAGAACGCGCTCCTGAACCTGGCCATCAACGCCCGCGATGCCATGCCGTGCGGCGGGCGCTTGACGATCACGCCCGAGAACACCGAACTTGATGCGGACTACGCCCGCATGCATCCGGAGGTGCGAGCGGGACGCTACGTCCTGATCGCCATCACCGACACCGGCACGGGCATGCCCCGGGACGTGCAGGAGCGGGCTTTCGAGCCCTTTTTCACCACCAAGGAGGTCGGCGCGGGCAGCGGGCTCGGCCTGTCGATGGTCTACGGCTTCGTCAAGCAGTCGGGCGGGCATGTGGCGATCTACAGCGAGCCCGGCCATGGCACGACGATCCGCATGTATCTGCCACGGGCCGCTGTGATGGACGAGGCTTTGGAGGACCATGAGCCCCAGGCGACGGCCGAGGCCTATCAGGGCCGGGGGGAGACCGTGTTGCTGGTCGAGGACGAGCCGCGGGTGCGGCGCATGACCCTGATGCGGATGCAAGCCCTTGGATACCGGGTGCTGGAAGCAGCCAATGGCCCGGCGGCGCTGGCGGTCCTCGACCAGCATCCCGAGATCGACTTGCTGTTCACCGACATGGTAATGCCGGGCGGGATGACCGGATCAGAGCTGGCGGACGCCGTGCGGGCGATGCGGCCCGAGATCAAGGTACTGTTCACCTCGGGCTATGCCGAGCCTGATGTGGTCAGGCGCGGGCAGGTCGTGGAGACGAGATTGCTCAAGAAGCCCTATACCACCCTGGAGCTGGCTCGAACCCTTCGGGAGGTGGTCGGAGGCTAGCCATCCGATGCAGGGCAGGTCCACCGGGGATCACCTCGCCTTGCAGCCGAGAAATGCCACATTTTCCCGTCGACGGTTACGAACTGTCATGGACCAGCACACACTATTACCCACGCGCTGTTCGGACGTCACACAGGCAGGCTCTTATGTTCTCGTTACCGAAGATTGAGAGTCAGCCATGAGCATCAGCCATCCCATCCAGCTTCTGAATGCAGGCAGGCGGGCGGTACTCGTGCTCCTGATCCTTGTTGGAGCAGCGGACCTTGCGATGCGATTGGCATTCACTCCAAGCATGATTCAGTTCCGGGTGGACAGAGCTATCCGCACCGCATCCAGTCCAGCCTTTTTGATAACGCCATAGCCAATTGTCCGTGCGGATGAAGAGCCTGGCCATCACCTACATGACGATCCGAAATGACAACCGATTACATTGACCGCTGCTGCGAGCAGACCGCTGCGGACATCGCCCGCTTGCAGGTCCTGAATCGGCGGCAGGCCGACTTGGCAGGGGCGCTCGCCAGCATGTTCGATGAGCAGGAGCTTCCTGCATTCCGGACCCTAGCCGGCATCGAGCGCACCACGAGGCTGCAGTGGCAAACACATGGTCGGCCCGAAGTTTCGCGCGCTTTCCAGACGATACACGGGCGCTCCGCCGCCGGTGGTCATCGCTTCACCTGACATTCTCATACGGAGCAGCTGCCATGACTGCCTCGATTCTCATGGCGATGCCGCTCGTGCTCGCAGTCGTTCTGACCGCCCTCGCGCTTGCTCAAATGGAAGCCGCGAGGGTCAAGGCCACCGGGACCCAACGGTGGTATTTCTAGGCGACCGTTCAAGACGTACGGACTTACCGCATATCGAACAACTCCTGGTGAAACCGGTCGGCGGGCAGGCCTCGCGCGGTCATTGCATCGCGCAGGGCCCGGCCAAAGCCGAGAGGGCCGCAGAACCAGAGATCGGCCTCCTTCCACTCGGGCACCATCTCCTCGAGACGCTCGAGCGTGAGCCGGTCATCCTTCTGCGTCACCATCAGGTGGAACCGGACACCGGCCCGCTCGGCAAGCCGCCGGATATTGGCGATGAAGGCCTCTGAGGGCGCGCTCGTCGAATAGATCAGGTCCACGGGCTGGTTGCTCCGCTGGTCCTCGAGCGCCTGCAGGCCGGCAATGAAGGGGGTGATGCCGATCCCGCCTCCGATCCAGATCTGGCGCCCACGCTCACCGCGGAAATCAAACCGTCCGTATGGCCCTTCAACCGTCACGGCCTGACCGACGAAAAGCTGCTCCGGCAGGGAGCGGGTGTAGTCCCCGAGTCCCTTGATGCTGAACATCAGGCGCCCGTCCTTGCGCCAGGCGGACGCGATCGTGAAAGGGTGGGCGCCTTCGCCGCCGCCGAAATTCACGAAGGCGAACTGTCCGGCATGGTGCCCCGGCCAGGCCGTGGTGAGCTGGACGCCAACATCCAGAACGGCATTGTCGGTATGGTGATCGAGCGACGTGATCGATCCGACGGCGCGGCGGGACTTGCCGATGCGCCGGACCAGCGACGTGACCGCGGCGGCGGAACCGGCCGCCATGAGGAGGCCCATGACCGGTCCGACCGGCGCGGCCCAGTAGCCCGGCCCCATCAGGATGACCGAATGGAACACCAGCGCAAGATACACCGCCGCCAGCAGCCGGTGGGTGTTGAAGAAGTAGCGGTACGGAAAGCCTTTCCAGAGCGCCAGCGCCACAAGGATAAGGACGAGGTAAAGCCCCGGTTCGCCCAGCCCGGCGGCCACCTCATGCAAGTCGCGGAAGGGATCGAACCCGGAGGCGACTTCCGCCGCTCGGGCCGGGCGTTGGGGGCGCTCGAGCCAGCCCTGTCCCACCATCCAGCGCGGCGTGATCTCGAGAAGCCAGTGGACAACGCCCATGACGGCCGCGGCGATGCCAAGCCACTTGTGCAGGCGGTAGAACTTGTCGAGGCCACCAAGCAACCCTTCAATCTGAATGGGACGCGCCGCCAGGATCACCGCCGCCGACATGAAGCCGATCGCCAGGAAGCCGGTGAGGTACACCAGCGCGTTTCGGAGCGGCCAAAAGCCCCCTGTCAGGGTCGCCTCTGACAGGCTCAGCAGCCAGAGCCCCGTGATGACAACGGCGAGACCGGCGAAAGCGATCTTGATTCTGGCAACGTTCATGTCAGGCCCTGGCGCATGGTGAGGGTAGGTGGTGATCGAGGCGCCCCCCACTTAGGTAGCCGCGATTCCGCCATCGTACAGCGGCGTCGCCGTCCTAGCATCTTCGCTGTATCGAACCTTGACCAAGCGCAAAGTGCCTCGGCTGCCGTGGGCTTAGAAAGCGCGCCAGCGCATTCACCTTTGAGACTCCCGATGCCGAACGTTTCCCCGGTCAACCTGTATTTCCCAACGCAAGAACCGTCGTCTCCCGATGATACCCGCATGCTTCTGGCCCAGCAGGTGGGCGACGTTGGCATCTGGGAGTGGGACATCTCAACGGGCCGGGTGTGGTGGTCGGATCAGAATTATCGCCTGTTCGGAGTTGATGTGGGCGAACCCGTCACCCACGATGTGTTCGTCAGCTGTCTGCATCCGGACGATGTCACCTCGATCATCGCCGACACAAGGAAAGTTCTGGATGGGGCGCTGCCTTACGAAACTGAGTTCCGCGTCGTTCATCCCGATGGGGCGGTCAGGTGGATTCTCGCCCGCGCCAAGGTCGAGCACGATGCCCATGGTCTCCCCAGAAGGATCGTTGGCGTCAATTTCGACCTCACGGAGCGCAGGGTTCGGGAACTCAGCCAATGCGAGATGCAGGAGCGCCTGTGCCTTGCGGTCGAGACTGAAGATTTGGGGCTCTGGGACTGGAACATCACCACGGGCGAAGTCTGGAGCAGCGAACGTCTTCAGACCATGCTGGGCTATGAACCCGGCGAGATGAGGTCTCATATCCAATCATGGGAAAAGCTGATTCATCCGGACGATAAGGGAGAAGTGCTGCGCGGATTGGCTGCTTCTCTGGAAGGCCGGGCAACCGCTTGGAGCCAGGATTGCCGCTTGCGTGCCAAGGACGGTTCCTGGCCGTGGGTCGCGATCCATGGCCGGGTCCGGGAACATGACGGGAATGGCGCGCCTGTGCGGGCCGTCGGCACCATTGCCAATGTGACGGATCGAAAGTCGAGAGAGGCACAGCGGGAGGTGCTTGTCGGCGAACTCAACCATCGGCTCAAGAACACATTCGCGATCGTTCAGGCACTCGCCAATCTCACGGCCCGCTTCGCCGAAAGCGTGCCGGACTACCAGCAGCGATTTTCGCAGCGCCTGGCAACAGTGGCGCGCATGCAAAACCTTCGGATGGATCGAAACCACGGCACCGACCTGCGTCAGCTCCTTCGCAGTGAGCTCGAGGTCTATGACGACGCGGGTGTCAAAAGGGTAGAGCTCGAGGGACCTGACCTCGTTCTCCCGGCGCGGGTCAGTGTCTCAATCGCACTGATGGCTCACGAGCTGACGACCAACGCCATCAAGCATGGATCATTGTCGGTACCGGAGGGGCGCGTCAGCGTGACCTGGTCCATTGAACGGACCACGGGCTCTGATCGGTTGCAGCTCGCGTGGACCGAGGCTGGCGGGCCCTGCGTCGGACCACCGAAACGGAAGGGCTTCGGATCCATGCTCATCCAGAGGGCACTGACCGACGAAACCGGCGGCGACATTCGCGTCGAGTATGACCCTGAGGGCTTACGCCTTCTCCTGTCCATGCCATTGCAGGGCGCAACAGGCTGACTGATGGAACAGCAGGCCGGATCAACTCGCCCCTTCATGAAGTCGACGGCTAGCATATTGACAAGGCGAGCAAGCACGAGATCGACTCAATCCTCGAGCGCTGCATCACCGATCCGGTCCCGCACTCCGTCATGGCCCCGCCCAAGAAATGGCCCTGATCCGGAACAGAAGGCAATTCTTCCATGAGACACATCCACCCAGAAAACCATCTGATCCGGCGCATCGGTTGGCTTCGAGCCGCTGTACTGGGGGCGAACGACGGGATCATCTCGACCGCGAGCCTGATCCTGGGCATGGCTTCCGCTACGGCCTCACCTGGGAGCGTGCTGCTTGCCGGCGTGGCCGGTCTGGTCGCCGGCGCCATGTCCATGGCGGCAGGCGAGTATGTCTCGGTCAGCTCGCAGTCCGATACGGAACAGGCAGATCTCGCGCGGGAGAAGCGCGAGCTCAGGGACGATCCGACTTACGAGAAGGACGAGCTGGCCCAAATCTTTGTCGCCCGTGGCGTAGAGCCGGGCTTGGCGCGTCAGGTTGCGGAGCAGCTGATGGCCAAGGATGCACTGGCCGTGCATGCGCGCGAGGAACTGGGGATCTCGGCGCTCACCACCGCCCGCCCGGTGCAGGCCGCCTTGGCGTCAGCGGCCACGTTTTCGGTCGGGGCGGCCGCGCCCCTGCTTCTGGTGCTGGTCGCCCCGGCGGAGTGGCTGGTGCCGGTCGTATCGGCCGGATCACTGGTGTTCCTGGCCTTGTTGGGGGTTCTAGGGGCACGGACGGGAGGCGCGGGCATCGTTAGACCAACCCTGCGTGTGACCTTCTGGGGTGCTTTTGCCATGGCCTTAACAGCGGGAATAGGAGCCCTGTTCGGTACCGCCATATGAGGGAGGAAGCCTCCTCGCGGTGTCGGAGGTCGAGGCGCGGCGTTTCTCGAACGGGGCGGACCAGATGGCTTTAAGGAACTGATGCTCCGGCGACTAAGCGAGCCGAAGGCCAGGCCTTAATAATCCACGAGCGCCATCGCCGTCCCCTTGGTCCCAGCTTGGCGCCGATCATGAACCGGATCGGCTGGCGCGGGAGCGGTTCGTCCATGAACGGCACGCACTCCCCTCGGGATCACCCGGGTAATTGGGGGACCGGCACAGGGCCCGCCTGTTTGGCCAGCGCGGCGTGAAGCCGAAAAGGGTTTCTCTCTCGCGGCAAGGTCATTTGATTGAGACGAAGCGGTTCAGGGGGACTGCAAATCAGTAAGGAATTCTTGATCGTCGTCACCCAGGATGCTCCTGAAGGAAGCCAGTGATGACATCAGAGCGACGATTTCTCGAAAAAGGGCGCTGTGAAAGACTCTCCTTCAGGGATCGCTCTCTGAAGTCACGCTCGCGTATCGCAGGTTTCATGGGAGCCCTGACCATCTTATTGGCCCCTGGCCACCCAACGCGATCGGATGAGTTCGACCCGCTTGCTGTCCACCAGGAGGCAAGGCCTCTGAATGACCGATGGCAGGCCTGCGCCGCGTTATTCGTTAAAGGAAGGCTTCAGGGCCCGCGGACGCCCGAAGCGTTGGCTGAGAAAGCTCTCGATCACTGTCGGGCACAGCAGGCCGCCTTGGACCGTTTTTTCGTCGCAAAGATCGGGAAGAGGGCGGCAGAGAACGTGATGATGATCCTGCGCGACAAGTATCGGTCTGACCTGACGGCGGCCATTGAGGAGCTTCGGACGCGCGACAAGGACCGGGAGTAAGGGCGATCTCAAGGGAATTCCCATGCGCCACCCCACCCTCGTGCGATTATCAGAGCGTTGAAGGGGTGGCTCAGGAGCGTCATCTAGGACCGGGTCCCAGAGAAATTAGGCCCCGCAAGCAGCTCATTGGTCCGCAGGGCCGCGATCCATTCCTCGTTCGTAGGCTCGACCGCGACCAGGACCGGGCTGGCCTCGGCGGAGATGATCGGCCCATTGGATTGATTAGCCGAAGGGTCGAGCGCGACGCCCATGAACGCCAGATCCCGGCAGATGCGTTCCCGCAGAACCGCATTGTGTTCACCGATCCCCGCCGTGAACACGAGAAGGTCGAGCCCGCCGAGGGCGGCGGTCATCGCGCCGATCTCGCGCACGATGCGGCGGACGTAGAGCGCGAGGGCATCGCGGGCGCGGGGCTCCTCAGCCTCCCGGTCGAGCAGGACACGCGGGTCTGATGAAATTCCGGACAGGCCGAGAAGACCGGACTTGTGGTAGAGAAGCTGTCCGACGTCATGGAGCGAGATCTTCTCGATCTCCATCAGATACAGCAGGGCGCCGGGATCGAGGGCGCCGGTGCGGGTTCCCATCATGAGCCCGTCGAGGGCGGAAAAGCCCATCGTGGTCGCCACGCTCTGGAGATCGCGCATGCCGCAGAGGCTCGCGCCGCTCCCGAGATGGGCGACAATGGTCCGCCCCCGGGCGCGGCCGCCGTAGCGCTCGGCCAGCACAATCGACTGGTATTCGTATGACAGGCCGTGGAAACCGTAGCGGCGGATTCCCCGCTCCCAGGCCTCCCAGGAGAGCGGCAGCATCTGCTCGACATGGGGCAGGGTGTGGTGGAACCCCGTATCGAAGCAGGCGACCTGGGGAAGTTCGGGCTGCTCCTCCAGGAGCCGCTCCATGGCCTCAAGCGCGAACGGCTGATGCAGGGGGGCCAAGGGGATGTAGCTGCGCAGGTCCGCCAAAACCTCGGCATTCACGAGGGTCGGCTCGAAATAGCGGCTTCCGCCATGGACGACGCGGTGCGCGATGGCGCGGATCCTGTGATCGCCACGCCGCGCCTGGACCCGTCCGGCAATGTGAGTGAGGGCGGCATGGTAGGGATCCAACGGGTCGAGAGCAATCGGGGAGGGAACAACGCCGGTCTCGCCGAAGGTTGGGCTGGGTCCGGTGATGCCGTCGACCTTGCCGTTCCAGACCGGTTTACGGTTGTGTTGGACGCCATTGGTGTCGAACAGCGCAAACTTGATGCTCGAGGAGCCGCAGTTGAGGACGAGGATCAGGTCGGTCATGGAGGGCTCACTCGGTAGTGATGGGCCAGCAGCACGGCGAGGGCGCAGGACGCCAAGCGGGAATCGCGCCCGTCGGCGCGGCTGGTCAGAATGATCGGCACCTTGGCGCCGAGAGCGATGCCGGCAGAATCGGCATTCCCGAGATACTCGAGCTGCTTGGCGAGCATGTTGCCGCTTTCGAGATCGGGCACGACCAGGATGTCGGCTTGGCCCGCCACGGGCGAGACGATGCCTTTGATCTTTGCCGCAGCGGCGGAGACGGCATTGTCGAAAGCCAGCGGTCCGTCCACCACGCCGCCCGTGATCTGGCCGCGATCCGCCATCTTGCACAGGGCCGCCGCGTCGAGCGTCGCCTGCATCCGGGGGGAGACGGTCTCCACGGCGGCCAGGATGGCGACGCGGGGCTGCTTCACGCCGAGAACATGCGCCAACTCGATGGCGTTCTGGACGATATCCATCTTCTCCGGCAGCGACGGGGCGATGTTGACGGCGGCATCGGTAACGATGAACGGGCGCGGATAGGCCGGGGTCTGCATGACGAAGCAGTGGCTGACGCGCCGCTTGGTGCGAAGCCCGCTGCCCGAGGCCACCACGGCTCCCATCAGCTCGTCGGTATGGAGGCTCCCCTTCATGAGAGCTTCGACAGTACCGGACGAGGCCAATTCGACCGCCCGTTGGGCCGCGGCATGGCTATGCGGCACGTCCTCGATGCTCATGCCGGAGAGGTCGATGCCTGCCGACGTGGCGACGCTCTCGAGGCGGGACCGCGGCGCCACGAGGACCGGGTCGATCAGGCCGGCGGCGCGGGCCTCGATCACAGCGGAGAGGCTCACCTCGTCGCAGGGATGGACGATGGCGACCTTTATGGTCCCCAGCAGGCGAGCATGATCCAGAAGCCGCCCCATGCCTGAACTCTGAATCGTGAGCTTGACTTCGGGTAGGGCGCTGCGGGACCAGGTGACCTTCTCTGCCGGGGCGATGACGTCGACCGAGCCCTCGATCACGCGATCGCCGTTCTGGTTCGTGCAGTGACAGGCGAGCCGAAGTTGCCGGGTCCTGGGATCACGTGCCGTCACCTCGACCTTGAGGGCCAGGGTATCGCCGGACTGGACCGGCGAGAGAAACTGAAGCGTCTCGCCCAGATAGGTCGTTCCGGGTCCTGGCAAGCGCGTCCCCACGACGGCCGACAGGAGGGCGCCGCCCCACATGCCGTGGGCGACCATGCCATGGAGAAACGCGGCAGTAGGTTGATCGGCGTCCTGCCGGAGCGGGTCGGTTACGCCGGAAAGCAGGGCAAGAGCCCGGATGTCGTCAGCGGTGAGGGTGCGCTCGATCACGGCGGTGTCGCCGATCGCGATTTCGTCGAACGTCCTGTTGCTCAGCGTGTCCACGGGCTCGCCGGCAGGGGAGGTATCATTCATCGGTTTGTCTTTTCGGATTGGTGAGGCCTGATCTTCCAATGATCGGGCCAGAAGGCGATCACGGCGATGATCAAGGTCAGCAACAGGAGCGCCACCATCATTTGAATGACGCCGAAGTTCGTCGCGTCCTTGGCGACGAACCATCCCGTGACCACGCCGGCTACGATCAACAATCCCCGGACAACCCAGTTGAGCATTCGATCCTCTAAGTTTGTTCTGATGATAGGTCCGCAGCGAAGCGTGCAATCCTGAACCGCTACTGCGGGCGGCCCTTGGTCCAGGTCGCCTGCACGCTGTAGAGCGGCACAGTCGAGATCGACATCTTGGCACTGCCCTGCTGCACCTGACGGGTATGGGCGAGATAGACCAGAGTATTGTTCTGCCGGTCGTAGATGCGGTTGACGACCAGCTTCTTGAAAATCAGGCTTCGACCCTCGTTGAAGACCTCCTCGCCGTTGCGGTCGAGATCGATCTCGCCGATGGTGACGGGACCGGTCGTCTGGCAAGCAATCGCCGAGTTCGAGGGGTCCTCGAACCAGTTCCCCTGTTGCAATCTGTCAATCAGACTGCGTTCGAAATAGGTCAGGTGGCAGGTCACGCCTTGCACCTTGGGGTCCTGGATGGCTTCGATAACGATGTCATTCCCGACCCAGTCGGTTCTCACCTTCCCGACGACCTCGGCCTGGGCCGGAATGCTGATCATGCCCGCAACCGTGAGGACTGCCGCAGAAAGAACTCGATTCATCTTCGCAAAACTCGCTTTTCGTTCTCCGCCGGTGCCAGACTGGCGCTACAGGGCAATCAAACCCCACGAAGACCCAGATATCGATCCTTCTCCGCGGCAACCTTGATGTATATCAACGTCGGTTGACTTCCAGACCATGTAAGGGAGACTTCCGTTGTCGTGGCGGCATTACGAGGTGTCCCTGGTGGCCCTCGCCCGAAACAGGATGGACTTGAGGTATGATGAAGAAACCGAACCGTTGGCTGTTCAGGATCGGGGCCGTTATGGTTGCCGCCGCTGTTTTGTACGTGCTGTGGCAGTTCCTCCAGCCAGAAGGCTTGCCTGACGGCTTGGCCAGCGGCAACGGCCGGATCGAGGCGGTCGAGATCGACGTCGCCACCAAGACGGCGGGTCGGATCGAGGACATCCTGGTCAACGAAGGCGATTTCATTACGGCTGGCCAGATCCTCGCCCGGATGGACACCGACGTGCTTCAGGCCCAGCTCAAGCAGGCCGAGGCGCAGAAGCAGCAGGCCGTCGTCAGCATCGAGACCGCCCGTCATCAGGTGGTCCAGCGCCAAGCCGAGCGGCAGGCGGCGGTCTCCTTGGTCGCCCAGCGCGAAGCTGAGAGAGACGCCGCCCAGAAACAGTTCGCCCGATCCGAGGAGCTCGCGTCGCGAGGAACGACGTCGCAACAGGTTCTCGACACCGACCGGGCCAAGTTCGAGAGCGCAAACGCGGCCGTCAGCGCGGCGCAAGCCCAGGTCGCGGCGGCCGATGCGACCATCGCCACGGCGGAGGCGCAGGTGATCAATGCCCAGGCGGCGGTCGATGCCGCCGCGGCCACCATCGAGAGCATCCAGGCTAACATCAGGGACAGCACCCTCCGGTCGCCCCGGGACGGGCGCGTGCAGTTCCGGGTGGCGCAGCCTGGCGAGGTGCTCGGGGCAGGCGGACGTGTGCTGAACATGGTCGACCTCAGCGACGTCTACATGACCTTCTTCCTGCCCACGGAGAGTGCGGGCAGAGTCAGGATCGGAAGCGAGGTGCGGCTCGTTCTCGACGCCGTGCCTCAATACGTCATTCCGGCCAAAGCCTCGTTCGTGGCCGATGTCGCCCAGTTCACGCCCAAGACGGTCGAAACGGCCAGCGAGCGGCAGAAGCTGATGTTCCGGGTCAAGGCACAGATCCCGCCCGAGTTGCTGAAGAAATACATCCGTGACGTGAAGACCGGCCTGCCAGGTGTGGCTTATGTGAGGATTGAAGAAGGAATGGAATGGCCGTCCAGCCTGCAGAACCTCGTGCCATGGCAGAACCAATGAACCGCGCCGCACCGATCAGTGCCGCGCCGACGTCCGTCGCCCATCTGCGGGCCATCAGCCTGGTCTACGGCAAGACACGGGCTCTCGACGACGTGAATCTCGACATCCCGGCTGGCTGCATGGTGGGCCTGATCGGCCCCGATGGCGTCGGCAAATCCAGCCTCCTTTCCTTGATCGCAGGCGCGCGGGCGCTCCAGACAGGCAGTGTCGAGGTGCTCGGCGGCGACATGGCCAAGGCGCTGCATCGGCAGGATGTCTGCCCCCGCATCGCCTACATGCCGCAGGGCCTCGGCAAAAACCTCTATCCGACGCTCTCGGTTTTCGAGAACCTCGAGTTCTTCGGCCGTCTCTTCGGCCAGGACCGGGCGGAGCGGAAACGCCGTATCGCCGATCTGGTCGAGAGCACCGGTCTGGCGCCCTTCGTCGACCGGCCCGCCGGCAAGCTGTCCGGCGGCATGAAGCAGAAGCTCGGTCTCTGCTGTGCGCTCATTCACGATCCGGACCTGCTGATCCTCGATGAGCCGACGACGGGCGTGGACCCGCTCTCGCGGCGCCAGTTCTGGGAGCTGATCGACCGCATCCGGGCGGGCCGGCCCGGCATGAGCGTGGTGGTCGCCACCGCCTACATGGAGGAGGCCGCCCGCTTCGACTGGCTCGTGGCCATGGACGAGGGACGGGTGCTCGCCACCGGCACCCCAGGGGATCTGCTCAAGCGCACCGGGACCACGGCGCTCGAGGAGGCTTTCATTGCCCTGATGCCTGAGGAGAAGCGCCAGGGTCACAGGGCCGTGACGATCGTTCCGCGCTCGGGCAGCGAGACCGAGATCGCCATCAGGGCCAAGGATCTGACCATGCGCTTCGGCGACTTCGTGGCCGTCGATCATGTCAGCTTCGAAATCCCGCGCGGCGAGATCTTTGGCTTTCTCGGGTCGAATGGCTGCGGCAAGACCACGACCATGAAGATGCTGACGGGCCTGCTGCCGGCGAGCGAGGGAGAGGCTTGGCTGTTCGGGCAGCCCGTCAACGCTCAGGACATCGAATCCAGGCGGCATGTCGGCTACATGTCGCAGGCGTTCTCCCTCTACACGGAGCTGACCGTCCGCCAGAACCTGGAGCTGCACGCCCGCCTGTTCCAGGTGCCCGAGGAGGTCATTCCCGGCCGGATCGAGAGGATGGCGGGCCGCTTCGATCTCGGCGACGTCATGGACCTGCTGCCGGACAGGCTCCCGCTCGGGCAGCGCCAGAGGCTGTCCCTCGCGGTCGCGATGATTCACGAGCCCGCGATGCTGATCCTGGACGAGCCGACCTCCGGCGTCGACCCGATCGCCCGCGACGCCTTCTGGCAGATCATGATCGACCTTGCCCGCAGGGACAGCGTGACGATCTTCATCTCGACGCACTTCATGAACGAGGCCGAGCGTTGCGACCGGATCTCGCTGATGCATGCCGGACGCGTTCTCGTCAGCGAGACGCCTCAAGCCCTGGTCGAGAAGCGTGGGGTGAGGACGCTGGAGGAGGCGTTCATCAGCTACCTTGAGGATGCCGTCGCCGAAACTCAGGCAGGCGCTGCGCCGATGGCGCAGGAAAAGGCCCTGCCGAGGCAACCGGAACCGGTCGTCCCAGTCGGCCACTCCGGCCAGAAGGCGGCAGGGCGGTTTTTCAATCCCCGCCGCATGTTCAGCTACATGATGCTCGAGGCGCTTGAGCTCCGCCGTGATCCGATCCGGGCCACGCTGGCGCTTCTCGGCAGCATCCTTCTCATGTTCATCATGGGCTACGGCATCAGCATGGACGTCGAGGATCTCTCCTTCGCCGTTCTGGACCGGGACCAGACCACGGTCAGCCGCGACTACACGCTCAATCTCGCCGGATCTCGCTACTTCATCGAGCATGCGCCGATTACGGATTACGACGATCTCGATCGGCGCATGCGCGCAGGCGAACTCACCCTGGCTCTCGAGATCCCGCCCGGCTTCGGACGCGACATCGCGCGGGGACGGCAGGTTCAGATTGGAGCCTGGATCGACGGCGCCATGCCGATGCGAGCCGAAACCGTCAGTGGATACGTGCAGGGCATGCATAGCCAATGGCTGGCCTCGAAGATCGAAGCGGCAAGTCCCGTGACCATCGAGACCCGCTTCCGCTACAACCCCGATGTTGAGAGTTTGAAGGCCATGGTGCCGGCGGTCATCCCGATCCTGTTACTGTTGATCCCGGCCATGCTCGCTGCCCTCAGCGTCGTGAGGGAGAAGGAGCTCGGCTCGGTCGTGAACCTCTACGTCACGCCCGTCACCAAGCTGGAATTCCTGCTCGGCAAGCAGCTGCCCTATGTCGGGCTGGCCATGCTCAACTTCCTGCTGCTGACCGTGCTGGCGGTCACGGCCTTCGGCGTGCCGCTCACCGGCAGCGTCCTGACGCTCGCGCTGGGGGCCGTGGCCTATACGTATGCGGCGACCGCCATGGGCCTGCTCATGTCGTCCTTCATGCGCAGCCAGATCGCGGCGATCTTCGGTACCGCCATCGCGACTCTCATCCCAGCGGCACAGTATTCTGGCATGATCGATCCGGTTTCCTCGCTAGAGGGAGTGGGGGCGTTCATCGGACGGATCTATCCGACCACCCATTTCCTGACCATCTCGCGTGGCACCTTCTCGAAGGGCTTGGGGTTCTGGGATCTGCAGGCCTCCTTCTGGCCTCTGCTGATCGCCATGCCGGTGCTCATCGGGGCAAGCGTGATGCTCCTGAGGAAGCAGGAGACCTGACCGATGCGGTGGGCCAATATCTTCAATCTCGGCATCAAGGAACTGCGCAGTCTCGCCCGCGATCCGATGATGCTGTTTCTTGTCGTCTATTCCTTCACCGCAGCCGTCTACACCGCTGCCACCGCGATGCCCGAGACACTCAACCGGGCGCCGATCGCCATCGTCGACGAGGATCGCTCACCGCTCTCGGCCCGCCTCGTCGGGGCGTTCTACCCGCCGTCTTTCGTCGCGCCGAAACTGATCACCGCGGCCGAGATGGACGCCCGGATGGACGCGGGGCTGGATACCTTCGCGCTCGACATTCCGCCCAACTTCCAGCGGGACGTCCTGGCCGGCCGCCAACCCACGATTCAGCTCAATGTGGATGCGACCCGCATGAGCCAGGCCTTCACCGGAAGCGGCTATATCCAGCAGATCGTCGGCGGCGAGGTGAATGCGTTCGCTCAACGCTATCGCGCGGCGCAGGTCCTGCCGGTCGATCTCGCGCTGCGGGCACGGTTCAACCCCGAGCTGAACAAGGGCTGGTTCGGCGCGGTGATCCAGGTCATCAACCAGGTCACGATGCTGTCGATCATCCTGACCGGGGCGGCGCTGATCCGCGAGCGGGAGCACGGCACCATCGAGCATCTGCTGGTGATGCCGGTCACGCCAGCCGAGATCATGACCGGGAAAATCTGGTCCATGGCCCTGGTGGTTCTCGCCGCCTGCGCCTTCTCCCTCGCGTTTGTCGTCCAAGGGCTGCTGTCAGTTCCGATCGAAGGCTCGGTCGCGCTGTTCCTGGCTGGTGCGGCCCTGCACCTGTTCGCCACTACGTCTATGGGCATCTTCATGGGAACGGTGGCCCGCTCCATGCCGCAGTTCGGCATGCTGCTGATTCTGGTCCTGATTCCGATGCAGATGCTCTCGGGCGGCATGACGCCGCGCGAGAGCATGCCGGAGCTGGTTCAGTATGTGATGCTCGCGGCGCCGACAACACACTTCATCTCGTTGGCCCAAGGAATCCTGTACCGCGGGGCGGGTCTGGACGTGGTCTGGCCGCAGTTTCTCGCGTTGGCGGCCATTGGGGCTGTCCTGTTCAGCCTCTCATTGGCAAGGTTCCGGACGACCATCACCGACATGGCTTAACCCATGAGCCATCAGGGCAGCGACGAGCCCGTCTTGTTTCCAATCCAGGTCATCTCATCGCCCGGGGCATATCAGGACCATTCAAAGAAGGAAAAACACATGACCACGATGATGAAGGCAGCCCTGGTTAGGGAGTTCGGACGACCGCTGGCGATCGAGGAGGTGCCGGTGCCCGAGCCACGCCCCGATCAGATCCTCGTTCGCATCGCGGCCACCGGTGTGTGCCACACCGATCTTCATGCGGCCCGCGGCGACTGGCCGGTCAAGCCCAAACCGCCGTTCATTCCAGGTCATGAGGGCGTCGGCATCGTGGCGGCGGTCGGTCGTGACGTGAAGCGCGTCCGGGAAGGGGATCGGGTCGGTATCCCATGGCTGCATACGGCCTGCGGCTACTGCCCCCATTGCCGCACTGGGTGGGAAACCCTGTGTGGTTCGCAGCAGAACACGGGCTATTCCGTCAACGGCAGCTTCGCCGAATACGCGGTGGCCGACCCGAACTATGTCGGCCGCCTGCCGGACACCCTCGACTTCGGCCCGGCGGCGCCCGTGCTCTGCGCCGGGGTCACCGTTTACAAGGGCCTGAAGGAGACCGAAGTGAAGCCCCGCGAATGGGTGGTGATCTCTGGCATCGGCGGCCTTGGCCACATGGCCGTGCAATATGCCAAAGCCATGGGCATGCGGGTGGCGGCCATTGATGTTCATCCTGAGAAGCTCAAGCTCGCCAGGACGCTCGGGGCCGAGATCGCGATCAACGCTCGTGAGGCGGATCCGGTGCACGAGCTACAGAAGACCATTGGCGGAGCCCATGGCGTGCTCGTCACCGCCGTGTCGCCCGCGGCCTTCGAGCAGGCCTTCGGTGTGTTGCGCCCCCACGGCACCATGGCGCTGGTCGGCCTACCACCCGGCAAGTTCGCCATGCCGATCTTCGACACGGTCTTGAAGCGCATCACGGTGCGCGGGTCCATTGTCGGCACGCGTCAGGACCTCGAAGAAGCGCTGGATTTTGCCGGTCAGGGTGCGGTCGCGGCCCACTTCTCGTGGGACAAGCTCGAGAACATCAATCAGATCTTCGAGCGCATGGAAGCCGGCCAGATCGACGGGCGGATCGTCCTGCAAATGCAATGACTCCGGAAAGGTGCGCGGCCCCATTGGCGTCTTCCGCAGATTGTGTCGAGGGTTGAACCGTCGACACAAATCCACGGCAGAGAATGCGAATGACCAGGTCCGAACCAGCATCGCCCCTGGGGTCGGCACTGAACCGAGATTGCGATACGCCGACAGCCGAAAGTTTGGATGGTCGGTTCTGGGTTCGCTCCGTGGAGGGGCGCTTGGCTCACCTCTCAAACGGGGCGCCAGGGGTCTCCAGTCAGGAAACCGCCCGGCGGTTGGCTGACATGGGTCGGAACATCGCCGTCGAGCCCATGCGCCGCAGGCTTCTCGTCAAAATTGGCAAACGCCTCGCTATGCCCGCGGCATAGAAGCCGCGGGCTGAAGGCCCTCTTCACTCCTGGCTCCTGTTCCGCGGCGATCGGATTGAGCCACTCTGTCGGGAGTGGATTCATCAGGTTGCCGGAGCGCCGGGAAATCGTCAACCGTGATGGTTTCCTTCTTCAGGAGCAGCATTGCCCCGGCCTCCAGATCGCTCATCCGGTCGCGAAGAATGGCCAGGGCGCGCTCGAACGCCTGATCGACAAGATTACGGCTTTCGACGTCGATCTCGCGCAGGGTTTCCTCGGACGCGTTCGGCCTCTCGATCGATGGCGCGCCTAAGAAGGGCTGTTGCGGGGGGAGGTAGGTGCGCTGCCCGGTGGCGCCCGCCATGCCGTAGCGCGTCACCATCTCGAAGGCGATCGCCGTCGCCCGCTGCAGGTCATCTGCGGCTCCGGTCGAGATTTCGCCTGCGAAGATCAGGGACTCGGCGGCGCGCCCGCCCATGAGCACGGCGATGCGGTTCTGCAGATCGCTCTGCGAGAGGAGAAAGCGGTCCTCCGTCGGGCGCTGGATGGTGTAGCCAAGCGCCCCGACGCCGCGCGGGATGATCGAGACCTTGAGCACGGGGTCGACTCCGGAGAGGCTCGCAGCGACCAGGGCATGGCCCATCTCGTGATAGGCCACCCGGCGCTTCTCCTCCGGATTGAGAACGCGGCTCTTCTTCTCCAGGCCGGCGACGATGCGCTCGATGGCGGCGGTGAAGTCGTCGAAGGAGACATCCTGGGCGTTGCGGCGGGTTGCGATGATCGCCGCCTCGTTGACGAGGTTGGCCAAGTCGGCGCCGGTGAAGCCCGTTGTCAGGCCAGCGATGTCGTCGAGGTTCACACTCGGTGAGAGTTGAATTTTGCGCACGTGAACCTTCAGAATATCCACGCGGCCCTTGCGGTCGGGCCTGTCAATGAGAACCTGCCGGTCGAAGCGACCTGGCCGGAGGAGGGCGGGATCGAGCACCTCGGGCCGGTTCGTCGCCGCGAGCAGGATCACGCCGCTCGACGGATCGAAGCCGTCGAGCTCGGCCAGGAGCTGATTGAGCGTCTGCTCCTTCTCGTCGTACCCACCCGTGATGTTGCCGGCGGCGCGGCTGCGGCCGAGCGCATCGAGCTCATCGATGAAGATGATGCAGGGCGAAGCCTTCCGAGCCTGCTCGAACAGGTCCCGGACCCGCGCCGCTCCGACGCCGACGAACATCTCGACGAACTCCGAGCCGGAGATCGAGAAGAACGCAACGCCAGCCTCGCCAGCAACGGCGCGGGCCATCAGGGTCTTGCCAGTGCCGGGAGGGCCCACCAGGAGGATGCCCTTGGGCAACCGGGCCCCGAGACGGCCGTAGGACTTCGGGTTCTTGAGGAAGTTGACCACCTCCTGCAGCTCGAACTTGGCTTCATCGGCCCCGGCGACATCCGCGAAGGTCACCTTGGTGTCGGTCTCGACATAGACCTTGGCCTTCGACTTGCCGATCGACATGAGGCCGCCGAGCCCCTGGCGCTCGGCCACCCGGCGGAACAGGAACGACCACAGGAGATAGAAGGCAAAGGCCGGCAGAATCCACGACAGGATCGTCGAGATGATGCCGCCGGAGGGAGCACCCGTAACCGTGACGCCCTTGGCGGCGAGCTTCTCGGCCAGCGTCGGGTCGACCCGGGCCGCCGCAAAGTAGGAGCGGCCTTCCGCCGTTGGCTCCTTGAGGGCGCCCGTGATGGTGTCCTGCCCGATCGTGACCTGGGCGACCTTGCCGTCGGCAACAAGCTGCTCGAACTGGCTGTAGGGGATGGTCTCGACCTGCCGGTACGTCGTCCAGAACTGCTGGATCAGCAGGACACCGAGAAACGCCGCGAAGATATACCAGAGGGTCCACTGCTGCTTGCGCGCGTTCGGCTCCATCACCTTGTCTCCCTACGATCCGTTCGGAACATGGCCCATGTTGGCCCCATCTCAAGTGTTATGGCGGCCGAGATCTTTCCTTGATCCAGAACAATATTGGCTCAAAAGCGGCTCGCCGGCCCGCACCAAGCCTTTGAGTTCACGGAAGCGGTTGGACGGTCGCCCGGATGTGCGTCGACGTCTCAGTACGCCCCCGTCCGGGCGATAATTGAAGACATGCCCGCGGAAACACCTCCTGCCCCCCTCCGATATGTCATGCACGTTAGCGGCAAGCACCAGCTGGTCTGGTGTTGCTGCATGCATCACGCATAGCCGTCGCACGCCTCCCCAAAGTCTCCCAATCGTATTCGAAAATACTGTTCGCCGCCGAGCCGAGAAGATTGCTCCTGTACCAGAGAAAGCGTCCCAAGAACGAGCTCGAATTTCTGCAAGAGCTGTCACGAGAGGCGCTTTGGCCAATGTATTAGACATGGCTGGTGCGCGAGACTTGCAAGGGAGGCTGCGGATCCGGAAGCGGGGGGACCCGTTCGCTACGCCCTTACTCCGGAAGGGCTGAGCGCCCTCGCACAGGCCTCGTCATGGAAGCTTCTTTCCCAGGCAGGTTCCGCTTCCACACCGTCTGCGACAGAGCCTGATCGTAGCCATAAGCGTAGATCCGCCGCATGTACTCCCTGTCGAAGCCCATCGATCCACCTTCGGGCATGTCCGCCTCGATGTAAGCGAGGTTGAACCCGAAGCCGTTGCGGCGTGCGAAATCATGGGTCGCCTGCAATGTCGACCAGCTCTGGACCTGGGTCATTGTCGTCACGGCACGGCCGACGATCTCTGTCGCCCTGTTGCCCACGACAGTGAAGGACGGCTCGATCTTTCCGTTCATGACAACGTAGAAGCTGACCCGCATGCCAGGCCCAGGGCGGACGTTTTGCGTGACGATGTCTTGCGGCAGGATGAAAACGTTTGCCGTCACACCTCCGTCGACATGCATCTCCTGGAACAGGCGTCCATCAGCCAGCGCAGTGATCAGGGTCGGCGTGAACACGCCCGGGATGCTGGCCGAGGCCGTCATCACGGAACGGAACAGCTCGACGGCATCGGGCGACCCGCTCGCGGCGATCGCTCCCATGTTCCAGATCACGGGACGTTGGGCATCCAGGTTTGTCGTGACGATGAGAAGACGACGGCCCTTGAGGTACTCGCGCGCAACCTCCGCGACCACCTCCGGCGTCACGAACCGCTGGACCAGGGATCTCAGGCGGTTGTTGTCAAACACCCCGGATCCGAAGATGGCGTTGATGAGGCTGGGTGACTCCAGAAGGGTACTGCCGTAGCCGCCCGTGTAAATCTCGCGCAGGGTGTCGTCGTATGCACTTCCCAGGAAGGCGAAGGGTGCGATCAGGGCTCCGGTGCTGACGCCCGAGACAATCGCGAATTCCGGACGGGTGCCGGTCCGCGTCCATCCGTTCAGCAACCCCGCCCCGAACGCACCGTCGCCTCCGCCGCCGGAAAGGGCGAGATAGTTCAAGTCTCTCAAAGACCGCGGGTTGAACTGCGCCGCCTGGCGGGCGGAACTCCCGGCAGTTGCCCAGAACCGGACGTCCGGCATGCCAGGCACGTTCGCCTCCGCTTGGTCCGCGGCAGTGAAGTGGTTGCGGGGCAAGGCCCCGCAGCCCGCGAGGATGGCAGACATGCCGATGGCGGCCAGACCACCAAGGGGTGTGCGTCTCGACCGGGTAGCCGAGGACCTGTCCGTCAAGCGAAATCTGAGAGGCTGGTACAGGGGCGGTCCCTCCGGTGGCGATTCTTGGCATGACTTGACCGTTCTAGGGCACACGGCCAGCGGTTGCGAGATGCATCAGCCTTCTCAACCGGTTCGCCGGTCAGGATCGGTTTGCCGCCGGCGCCTCCATCGAATCTGCCGCCTTTCCAGTCGCATCAGTGCCCGTCCTGTGGAGATTTTGAGGCCGAGCACGGAGAGGAAACCCCGAGACGATGGTGAGCCCCTATTGGGATTCGGATCCAGCATGGTGACGCCTTTCTAAACCACCCGTCGCGCAACCTGCAGGCTCGTGCAACTCCTTCTCCAGGTGCTGGTCTCGTCGATCATGCCTGCAGGACCATCCTGGCCCTTGCTCCTGGATATCAGGACCACCGTGGCACGGGCCTCAAGCGCAATCGCGCCGCTGACAACCTCCTTGACCCGCAGAGCAGGATCAGCCGTATCGATTGCGATATGCCAGCGTCGGGTTGATGACGGGATTATGAACCGACAGGGAGCACGTGCCGCGTTGAAGAGAAGGCACAGGGCTCCACCCTCGTGCTCATGAACCACACAGCCGACCTGGTTGTCGGGACCGTCCCAATCCACCGGCCCGCCATTCGCACCAAACCACTCGATCTCCTCAGACCTGTAGAAGCGATCCGCGCCGAGAACCGGATGCGCCTTCCGGAGTGCGATCAGATCGCTGACGAAATCCACCAGATGTGCGTTCCGATCGGCAAGCGTCCAGTCATACCAGGAGGTCTCATTATCCTGGCAATAGGCATTGTTGTTGCCGGCCTGCGTCCGCCGGAACTCGTCACCGCCAAGCAGCATCGGCACACCCCGCGAGAGGAACAGGGACGCGAGCATGTTCTTGATCTGGCGCAGACGCATCGCCTCGGCTGCGGGATCCTCCGTGGGCCCCTCGATGCCATTGTTTTCACTGTAATTCTCGGTCAGACCATCGAGGTTGCCCTCGCCGTTGGCTTGGTTGTGCTTCGCCGCATAGGAGACGAGGTCGTTCAGCGTGAAGCCGTCATGGCACGTGACGAAATTGATGCTCTTGATAGGGGAGCCGTTGCCACTCTGGTGGTAGAGGTCGGCGCTACCGCAGAGGCGGGTGGCGAAGCGGCCGGACATGCCGGGATCGCCGCGCCAGAACCGCCGGACGTCGTCGCGGTAATGGCAGTTCCATTCCGCCCAGCGCGTGCCGGGGAACTCACCCACCTGGAATGCGCCCCCGGCGTCCCATGCCTCGGCAATGAGTTTCACGTCCCGCAGCAGCGGGTCCTCGGCAATCTGCTCCAGCAGAGGCGGGTTCGGCAGGATGTTTCCCTCGGCGTCCCGGCCCAGGATCGAGGCGAGGTCGAATCGGAACCCGTCCACGTGCATCTGCACCACCCAGTGCCGGAGGCAGTCGATGATCATGCTGCGCACGACCGGGTGGTTGCAGTTCAGTGTGTTGCCGCAGCCGGTGAAGTCGAGATAGCGGCGGCGATCCGGCGAGAGGATATAGTAGATCGCGTTGTCGAGGCCGCGGAAGCTGTAGGTTCGACCGTCCTCGCCGCCTTCGGCCGTGTGGTTGAACACGACGTCGAGGATGACCTCGATGCCGGCCCTGTGGAGTTCGCGGACCATCGTCTTGAATTCCGTCACCGCCGCTTGGGGCGATGAGCCCGATGCATAGCCTGGCATCGGTGCGAACAGGGCCATAGGATCGTAGCCCCAGTAGTCCGGCATCGGCGCCCCGGTGCGCGGATCGCGTTTCTGCCTTGCATGAGGATCGAAGGCCTGAACCGGCATCAGTTCGACCGCCGTGATGCCGAGACGCTTGAGGTAAGGGATCTTCTCGACGAGGCCCAGGTATTGGCCGGGGTGCCTGGCGCCCGACGAGGGATGCACCGTCAACCCGCGCACGTGGGTCTCATAGATGATCGTCTCGTTCCACAGGTGACGGGGGCGGACCTCGTCCTGCCAGTCGAACCAATGGTCGGGGATGACGCATCGGTGCGTCCATGCTGCAGGCTCCGAGGGTGATGTGGCAGGTAGGCTCCAGCCATTGCCCACGACCGAGGCCGCATAGGGCTCCAGCAGCGGCCGATCCGGCTGAAACCGGAGCCCTTGATCGGGCTCCCCGGGTCCGTCAGCCTGCAGGGCGTACAGCATCCCCTGGAGGTCTCCATGGAGCCGGACGTGCCAGACGTCGCCGGTCCGGTGGCGATCCGGTTCGAGATCGATCCTGAGGGATGGCAGGGCTGCATCAACACTGTCGTACAGCAGTAGCGCCATGCTGGTGGCATGGCGGCTGAAGACGGCGAGATTCGTGCCGTCCTGGCAGTCGTGCAAGCCGAGCGGCAGGGGCTCGCCGCGCCCCATCTGGATCGGGCCTGCCGGTATGTTCAGGATACCGTGTAACGATGACGCGCGGTCCATCGACTGTCCTTCGTTGCCGCAGCGACCATCGGAGCCTGCCTGACCATGAATGTGCCACGGCCGGTGCCGTCCGGTCTTGATCGGAGACTACTCCTCAGGGCCAAGTGTTGCGTTGACGCGCATCAAGGCAACCTGGAGGATGATGGATAGTTTTCCTCGTCCAAGCTCATGGTCGAGCTATCAGCAGGAATATCACCGTGGCCGCCATCCTCCCGTTTCTCCAGCGCACGAGCATCGCGTACTTCTCGATGGAGATCGCCCTGCGGCCGGAGATCCACAGCTACAGCGGCGGCCTCGGCATTCTGGCCGGCGACACCGCCCGGTCGTGCGCGGATCTCGAACTGCCGGTCGTGTTCGTGACCCTGGCGAGCCGGGCCGGCTACCTGCGCCAGGAGATCGCCGCCGACGGCTCCCAAGTGGCGCACGACGATCCCTGGAACCCGGCGGAGTGGGCCACGCCGCTGGACGCCATGATCGCCGTCGGGATCGAGGGCCGGTCCGTCTGGATTCGGCCCTGGCTCTACGTCGTCACATGTCCCATCGGCCATGAGATCCCGGTGCTGCTGCTCGACACCGACCTCGACCAGAACGCTCCCGAGGATCGCAGGATCACGGATCGCCTGTACGGGGGCGATGACGTCTACCGCCTCAAGCAGGAGATCGTGCTCGGCATCGGCGGCGTCCGCCTGCTCCAGGCCCTCGGGTTCAGCATCGGGACCTACCACCTCAACGAGGGGCATGCGGCCTTCCTGACCCTGGAGCTGCTGCGGCGGAGGCAACGTTCCGATCCTGGCGCCAATCGGCTGGCCCATGAGGTCGACCACGTCCGCGACATGTGCGTGTTCACCACCCACACGCCCGTCGAGGCCGGACATGACCGCTTCTCCTATGACGACGTCAGACGTGTCCTGGGGGCGGATTTCGTCCCTCTCGACGAACTCAAGCCCTTGGCGGGCGAAGACCGGCTCAACATGACACGGCTGGCCCTGAACCTCAGCGGCTATGTGAACGGCGTCGCGCGCCGCCATGCGGAGACGACCAAGCGGATGTTCCCCGGCTACAGGATCGCGGCCGTCACGAACGGCGTGCATCCAGTAACCTGGACTCATGAAGCCTTCGCCCGGCTTTATCAACAGATCCTGCCGAACTGGGGTCACGAGCCGGAGGTGCTGATCCGGGCCGAGCACCTTCGGGACGAGGATGTCTGGGCCGCGCACAAGGCGGCCAAGCACGACCTCCTGGAGGCGATCCGGCGAAGCACGGGCGTGGCCATGGATCCGGATGTGCCTCTGCTGGGCTTCGCCCGCCGCATGACAGGCTACAAGCGTCCCGACCTCCTGTTCTCAGATCTGCAGCGGATTCGTTCGATCAACGGCCGGTTTCCCTTCCAGGTGGTCATGGCAGGCAAGGCTCATCCGCGGGATGAAGAGGGCAAGCAGCTCATCCGGGAGATCCACGACTGGATGCGCGCGCTCGCCCCCGGCATCCGCATGGCGTTCCTGCCGAACTACGACATAGCCCTTGCCAAGACCCTGGTCGCCGGAACGGACGTGTGGCTGAACACGCCGCAACCGCCGCTTGAGGCGTCGGGAACGAGCGGCATGAAGGCGGCCCTGAACGGAGTCCTGAACTTGAGCGTTCTCGACGGCTGGTGGGTCGAAGCCTGTGTCGATGGCATCACCGGCTGGTCCATCGGCCGGGACGGAGCCGAGGAGGCCGGGCAGCATGCCGACGCGCTCTATGCCAAGCTCGAAGGACAGGTCCTGCCTCTCTACCATCAGGACCGTGCCCGCTGGGTCTGGATGATGAAGCAGGGTATCGCCAAGATCCCGTCCTACTTCAACAGCCAGCGCATGATGCGCCGCTACACGACCGAGGCCTATGTCCGGCCTTGAGGTACGTCTTCGGGAAGAGTGCTCATGAATCCATCGCAACATCCGCTGAGCCCTGACGAGCTGGACCGGATCGACGCCTACTGGCGGGCCGCGAACTACCTGTCCGTCGGCCAGATCTACCTCCTGGACAACCCGTTGCTGCGGGAGGAGCCGAAGCCCGAGCACGTGAAGCCGCGCCTGCTCGGGCATTGGGGCACGACACCGGGGCTGAACCTGATCTATGCCCACCTCAACCGGGTCATCCGGGCGCGGGACCTCAACGTCCTCTACGTCTGCGGACCCGGCCACGGTGGCCCCGGCATGGTTGCCAACACCTACCTGGAGGGCACCTACAGCGAGATCTATCCGGACATCTCGCAGGATGCTGAGGGCTTGCGAAAGCTCTTCCGCCAGTTCTCGTTCCCGGGCGGCATCCCAAGTCACGCCGCACCGGAGACACCCGGCTCGATCCATGAGGGCGGAGAGCTGGGATATGCGCTCCTGCATGCCTATGGGGCCGCCTTCGACAATCCGGACCTGATCGTCGCCTGCGTGATCGGCGACGGCGAGGCCGAGACCGGGCCGCTGGCCGCCTCGTGGCACTCCAACAAGTTCCTCAACCCCGCCCACGACGGCGCGGTTCTTCCGATCCTCCATCTCAACGGATACAAGATCGCCAATCCCACCATCCTGGCCCGGATGGACCGCGACGAGCTCGAAAGCCTTCTCATCGGTTACGGACACGAGCCTTTCTTCGTCGAGGGGAGCGAGCCCGAGGCAGTCCATCAGGCTCTGGCGGCTACGATAGACGCGGCTCTCGATCGGATCGCCGCAATCCAGAACGCGGCGAGGGCAGGCGGGCAGATCCAGCGCCCCCGCTGGCCGATGATCGTCCTGCGGACGCCCAAGGGCTGGACCGGTCCGAAGGAGGTTGACGGTCTCAAAACCGAAGGCTTCTGGCGCTCCCACCAGGTGCCGCTCGCTGAGACCCGCCGCAATCCCGCCCACCGGAAGCAGCTTGAGGAGTGGCTGCGCAGCTACCGGCCGGAGGAACTGTTCGACGAGGCCGGAAGGCTGCGTCCGGAGATTGCCGCGCTGGCACCTGTTGGCGAGCGCCGGATGGGCGCTAACCCACACGCTAATGGTGGCCTGCTGATGCGCCCCCTGCGTCTGCCGGAGTTCCGGGAATATGCGGTCCAAGTCGATGGGCCGGGAAAGGTGGTCGGCGAAGCCACCCGTGTTCTCGGGACCTACCTCCGGGATGTGGTCGCCCTCAACGCTACGTCCCGCAACTTCCGGGTGGTCGGTCCGGACGAGACCGCCTCCAACCGCCTCGATGCCGTGTTCGAGAAGACCGACCGCGCCTGGATGGAGCCGATCCTGCCCGAGGACGTTCACCTCGCGCCGGAGGGACGGGTGCTGGAGGTGCTGAGCGAGCATCTTTGCCAGGGCTGGCTCGAAGGCTATCTGCTGACCGGCCGCCACGGCTTCTTCTCGTGCTACGAGGCGTTCATCCACATCGTGGATTCGATGTTCAACCAGCACGCCAAGTGGCTCAAGGTCGCCCGCGAGCTGCCATGGCGTCGGCCCATCCCGTCGCTCAACTACCTGCTGACGTCCCATGTCTGGCGCCAGGACCACAACGGCTTCAGCCATCAGGATCCCGGCTTCATGGACGTGGTCGCGAACAAGAAGGCCGAGATCGTCCGCATCTACCTTCCGCCGGATGCGAACTGCCTTCTGAATGTCGCCGATCATTGCCTTCAGACCTACAACCGCATCAACGTGATCGT
>Ga0182741_1001305_pt1 | contig 33060 bp, 32 predicted proteins | sample eDN5th37CBELigOP_FD_128874 | JGI IMG/M metagenome (GOLD analysis project Ga0182741, IMG submission 128874) | Enriched Organic Plus compost microbial communities from Emeryville, California, USA - eDNA 5th pass 37_C BE-Lig OP (version 2) (version 2) ... | reverse complement strand
GCCACGGCGGCCAGGGCCCCGTGGGTGCGCTTCGCGTAGGCGCGCGCCTTCTCGGCGGTCGATCGCGTCTCCTCGAACTCGGAAATGTCGGCCCCACTGCCGAACGCCTTGTCTCCGGCGCCGGCGAGAATGATGCAACGGACGCTCTCGTCCGCGTCGAGCGTGCGCATGGTGTCGCGCAGCTCGTCCCACATTTTGACGGACAAGGCGTTGAGCCGTTCAGGCTGATCGATCGTCACCTGAACGATGCCGGGTTCGAGGACATGCGATCGGACGGTACCAGTCATGGGTGCTTCGCTGCCGTTGGAGGGAAGGGAGGCCGTCGCAAAGTGCGTAGCGGCCGGCATTCGAGGCGCGCCGCGGCTCTGCGGCGGCGCTGGCGCGAACCGTCGTCGCGCGTGGTCAATTTGGCATACAATTCTGAAAATCGTCAACCGGCACGGGGAGGTGGATAGCACCGCCCCGTGCCGTTGCGGCGCTTACTTCGCCAAGCCGAGATCCTTCAGCACGGCCGTGCCCTTGCTGACGAACTCGGCCACGTACTTCTCGAACGTGCCGGGCTCGTCCCAGACGGGCTTGATGCCGCGCTGCTTCAGCATGTCCTGCACTTCCGGAAGCGCATGGGCGCGCTTCGCCGCGTCGTACAGCTTCTTGCGAGCCTCTGCCGGGATGCCCTTCGGCGCGACCAGGGCGAACCAGTTCTCGTAGACCCAGTCGATGTTCGCTTCCTTGGTGGTCGGAACGTTCGGGAACGCGTCCTGCCGTTCCGAGGTCATCATCACGATGGTGCGCACCCGGTTGGCTTCGAGCAGCGACTTCGCCTCGATCGGCGAGCCGGTGAACATCGTGATGCCGCCGGAGACGACGTCCTGCAGCGCCGGCGTGCCGCCCTGGCTCGGAACCCACCGCGCCTGATCGGCCGGCAGCCCCGCCGCCTTCAGGAGACCGCCCATGGCGATGTGCCAGGAGCCGCCCGTGCCCGTGCCGGAGCCGGAGAACGTGCCCTTCGGGTTTTCCTTCGCCGCCTTGATCAGGTCGTCGATGGTTTTGAAGGGCGAGTCTTCGCGCACTGTCACGCCGGCCGGGATCACTGCGAGTCGCGAGAACAGATCGACGCTGTCAGGCGTGATCTCGGACGTGCCGAGGGTCTTGTAGAAGGCGATTTCCGGGCTGGCCGCGCCGAGCGTGTAGCCGTCCGGCGTCGCCGACGCGATCGCGTTGTGACCGGCAATGCCGTTGCCGCCCGGCCGGTTGACCACGTTGACGGGAACGCCGAGTTCCTTCTCGAAGCCGGCGGCGAAGATGCGCACGACCGTGTCGGTGCCGCCGCCAGCGGCCCACGGAACGATGATCGAAACCGGCCGTTCCGGGAACTCGGCGGCGGCGCTGCCGGCGCCGAGCAGCAACACGGCGAGCGCCGCCGCTGCACGGGTAAACTGTTTCATTGGATTCCTCCTGTGCACTCGCCGGACCGTCCGGCAAATTTGGTATACCATCTACACCGCCTGCGCGGGCAGCCGTGGTTTCCCGAGGCTCCGCGCCTGGGTCAGTGTTTCTCCGGCTCGGGGATCAGCTCGACCACCGCGGCGCCATCGAGCTCGCTCTTGCCCTGCGCCACCAGCATCCGGAACAGGGTCGTCGCCTGCGCCACCATCGGCATCGCGAGATGCTGCTTGCGCGTGGCTTCCTGCAGCATCTCGAGATCCTTCAGCACCTGGCGCGCATAGCCGCGCGGGGCGTAGTCGCGCTCCACCATGCGCGGGTAGATGGTCTGCAGCACGGCCGAATTGGCAAGGCCCGGCGCCAGCGCCGCCGGAATCTTGCGCGTGTCGACGCCGTATGCTTCCGCCAGGCGCAGGCCTTCGGCGACGACGCAGTAATTGGTGAGGCACAGCGCCTGATTGACGAGCTTCGTCGCCTGCCCGGCGCCGACCGCACCCATATGCGTGACCTGGCCCAGCGCTTCCAGCACCGGCTGCACGCTGGCCATCGCCGCCTCGGTGCCGCCGGCCATGATCGCCAGCGTGCCCGCTTCGGCGGCGCCCGGCCCGCCCGAGACCGGTGCGTCGATGAAGGCAATGCCGCGCTGCTGCAATTCATTCGCGATGCGCAGCGTCGTGTCGATCTCCGTGGTGGAGAAATCGACGACCGTCTTGCCCTTCAGCGCCGCGGCGGAGGCGAGGCCGTTCTCGCCGAGCGTCACCGCTTCCACCGCCTTGGTCGTGGTGACGCAGATCGCCACCATATCCGCCGCGGCGGCGACCGCCGCGGGCGATGCTCCGGCTTCGACGCCCCAGCCGCGCGCTTCGTCCAGCCGCGCCTTTTCGACGTCAAAGCCGATCACCCGGTAGCCCTTGGCTGCGAGCCGCTTGGTGAAGCCCGCGCCCATGAGTCCCAGGCCGATGAAGCCGATGGTTTTCGTCATATCGGTTCTCCCTCAGAGCCGGTAAATGCGCACGGCGTTGTCGTGGAACAGCTTGCGCCGGTCTTCGGCCGGCCGGTCGGCGACCGCCGCGGCGAAGCCGGCGAAAATGTCGGTATAGGCGCCGGCGAGCTTGTCGACCGGATAATTGCTCGCGAACATGCAGCGGTCGGTGCCGAAGATCGCGATGGCGTCGCGGATCACCGGGCCGTTGGCCTCGACGGTCCAAGGCAGGCCCTTGCGTCCGAGACCGGAAATCTTCAGTGCCACGTTCGGCTGCGCGGCGACCTGCTCGAGGCCGCGCCGCCAGCCGGCCAGTCCCTCGGCGCTGCGATCGGACGGCAGGCCCGTATGGTTGATGATGATTTGCGTGCGCGGGAAATCGCGCGCCAACTCGGCGGCTGCGTCGAAATGCCACCACGGCGTCTGCAGATCGAACGACATCTTGTGCTGTTCGAGCAGGGCGTAGCCTTTCCGCCAGCGCGGATCGTCCATCGAACCTTCGGCGCCGCGCTTGGCCTCGGCCGGCGACGCGGCCGCGCGCGGCTTGTGCCGGATGCCGCGCACCAGTGGGAATTCCGCCTGCGCCGCAAGGACTTCTGCAACGTCGTCGCGGTCGAGCCAAGCCTGCGCCACGCAGGCCGAGGGCAGGCCGTGCGCGGCGGCGATGCCGCTGATCCAGCGCGTTTCCCCGACCGGATCCTTCGGATCCCACTCGGCTTCGATGTGGACCGTCTTCACGACTTGGATCGGTCCCGCGTCGCGGCGGAAGTCCGCCGGCAGGTAGGTCTGCCGCAGGATCGAATAGTCGCCGTACCGAAACGGAATCTGTTCCGCATCGCACAGCCACGGATAGTAGTTTTGCTGCAGGTTCCAAAAGTGCTGATGCGCGTCGACAATCTGCAAGCGGTCCAGCGCCTCGGCCGGATTCGTCATCGTGAGCGTCTCCCTGGCTGTCGTGCCCCTGTGGGGCGGTCCGGCCCGTGATGTTTGCCGGCCGGAGCCGGTCCGATCGGGGACAGACTACCGGTCCCTCTTTCCAATCGGCAAATGGTATGCAAACGTAAAGTCACCTCATGACGCAAGCCCGGATCAGTCGGGCAACACAAAAAACGGCCTTGGAGGAGAACGATGATGGAACGCCGTCGCTTGCTTTTTATCGGTTTGTCGCTGGTTGCCGGCATCGCGCTGCAGGCGCCGGGCGCCCAGGCGCAGGTGAATCTGCGCTACGCGCACGTCGGCGCTGAAGGCGACATTCAGTATTGGTATGCCGACGCGGCAGCCAAGAAGATCCCGGAAGTCACCGAGGGCCGGGTCAAGCTGACCGTCTTCCCGAACTCGCAGCTCGGCGGCGTCCAGGAGATGATCGACGGCGTGCGCAGCGGGTCGATCGCCGCGGGGCACCACGAATTCGCCTCCCTCGCGCGGCTCGCCAAGGACATCGACGTCTTCAACGCGCCCTTCGTCTATCGCGACGGCGCCCATGCGCTCGCGGCCACCGATCCGCGCAGCTCCGAAGTGCTGAAGGAATTCAACGAGAAGCTCGTCGCCGAGGGCGGCATGCGCATCATCGGCCGCCTGTTCCGCGGCGCGCGCCAGATGACCGCGAAGCAGGCGGTCTATTCGCCGGCCGACCTGCAGGGCAAGCCGTTCCGCGGCGTGCCGGTACAGCTGTGGACCACGATGATTCGCGGCTTCGGCGCGATCCCGACGCCGGTCGAAGTGAGCGAGCTGCCGACTGCGCTGATGACCGGCATGGTGATCGGCCAGGAAAACCCGCTCACCATGATCAACGCCAACAAGCTCTACGAAGTCCAGACGCACGTCATGCTGACCAGCCACATGCAGAACGTGCTCCCGGTCTTCATCAACGAGAAGGCGTGGCAGTCGATCAGCGAGAAGGACCGCGAAGCGATCCTGAAGGCTCTCGATGACTTGGCCCAGGAGACGCTCAAGACCGCGCAGAAGGCCGAGCAGGACCTGATCCAGGACCTGCAGAAGAAGGGCATGACCTTCGTTACCGAGAAGGACGGCCTGAAGATCGCCGAGTTCCGCGAGAAGGTCGGCGCCGAGGTCAACAAGGACTTCCCGAGCTGGAAGGCCTACATGGAACGTATCGCCGCTATTAAGTGACGCGTTCCCAACTGGCAGCCGGACGCGCGAGCGTCCGGCTGCTTGTTCATTTTTTACGCGGCGGAACCATGTCCGATTTGTCTCACGAGCCCTCGTCGGAGGCCTTCGCCTCCGAACGGGCAACGGCGGTCGACCGGCTCGTCGGGCCGATCCGGCCAGCACTGCGCTGGCTCGGCCTTGCCCTGCTCGCCGTCATGATCGCCATGCCGACGGTGCAGGTGATCTTGCGCGAAGTGCTGCGCAGCCCCTTCATCGGTGCCGAGGAGCTGGCGCGCTTCATGCTGATCTGCGTCGTCTACATCACGCTGCCTTACGTGATCTCTTCGGGCGCCAGCATCAGGATGGAGGAGTTGCTGCAGAGCCTGCCGAAGCGCTTGCAGCGGCCGCTCCACATCCTCATCGCCGCCACCGGCACCATCGCCTTCGGCGTCGGCGCCTTCTCTGTCGCCGTGGCGACGCTGCGGAATCTCAACAACGCCACGCCGACGCTGGGCATTCCGTACTGGGTCTTCTTCTCGGCCGCGTTCGTCGGGCTCCTGGTCGCGGCGATCGAATGCGCCGTCCAGACCTACAAGGCCGTATGCAACCGGCCGCTCTACGTCACTTTCGCTGGCGAGCATTCGCCCGACGCGCTGCCGGACACGCTTCCGGTCGGCGGTCATCTGTCGGATTGATCTGATGACGCTTCTGATCATCGGCGGCTTTACCGCCTTCTTCATTCTCGGCTGGCCGGTGGTGCTGGCCGTCCTTGTGCCCGCCGTCATCTACGTGCTGTTGAACGACCTGCCGATCGAACTGGTCGGCCAGCGCATGTCCTATGCGCTCGATTCGTTTCCGCTGGTTGCCGTGCCGATCTTCATCTTCGTCGGCAATTTCATGAACCAGGCCGGCATCACCGAACGCATCTTTCGCTTCTCCGATACGCTGTTCGGCCGGGCACCCGGCGGATTGGCCCAAGTCAACGTCTTCGCCAGCCTGATCTTCTCCGGCATGAGCGGCGCCGCTCTGGCCGACGTCGGCGGTCTCGGCCGCATCGAGGTCAAGGCGATGGCCTCGCACGGCTTCAAGCGCGAATTCGCCGGCGCGGTGACCTGCGCTTCGGCCATCGTCGGCCCGATCTTCCCGCCCAGCATTCCGCTGATCATCTACGGCTCGGCCGCCAACGTGTCGATCGTTCAGCTGCTGCTCGCCGGCATCGTCCCGGCGTTGATCTGCGTTGCCATGCTGATGATCACCGTCGCGATCCTCGCCTTGCGCAACAACCTTCCGCGCGCCGCGCGCTGGCCGCATCTTTGGGAGGTGTGGCGCGACTTGCTTCCCGCGCTGCCGGCACTGATCACGCCGTTCCTGATGGTGTCGGGCATGCTGTTCGGCTTCTTCACGCCGACCGAAGCCGCCTCCGTCACCGTGGTCTACGTTATCCTCATCAGCGCCTTCTTCTATCGCACGCTGACTTGGCGGCATCTGCTCGCTGCCGCCTACGAGACGATCAAGAGCACGTCGGCGATCCTGATCATCGTCGCCGCGGCCGCGATCTTCGGCTGGATCCTGGCGATCGAGCAGATCCCGCAGCAGTTCGCGCGCGAGCTGTTGTCCTGGAGCAAAGACCCGCTGGTCCTCCTGCTGATCGTCAACGTGATTCTGTTGATCGCCGGCATGTTCCTGGACAGCACGACGGCGACGCTTCTGATCATTCCGATCATTGCACCGCCGTTGCATCTGGCGGGGGTCGATCCCGTCCACCTCGGCGTCGTGGCAATCTTCAACCTGATGCTCGGGCTGCTGACGCCGCCGATGGGATTGGCGCTGTTTCTTATCTCCGACATCGCCAAGGTGTCGATGCGGGCGATCCTGAAGGAACTGATCCCGTTCTATGTGCCGCTGTTCGGCACGCTCGCGATCATCACGCTGTGGCCCGAACTGAGCCTCTGGCTCCCGAAGATGATGCGCTGACGCGCACGCAGCGCGGGCAGGGGACGCAGCCGCGGTACGGCTGCGTCCCGCGTCATCAAACGGCGACTTTGGCGTGCAGGCCGCCGTCGACCGGAAGCTCGACGCCGTTAATATAGGCGGCATCCTCCGACGCGAGGAACACGGCGGCATTCGCCACGTCCCAGCCGGTGCCCATGCGCCCGGTCGGCGACATCTTGTGCCGCGCCTCGATCATCTCCTCGACGCTCGCATAGTAGCTGGTGATCTGCTGGTAGATGTGCGGCGTGTCCATCATGCCGGGCAGGATCGTGTTGGCCCGGATCCCGCGGGCGGCATACTCGATCGCCACGCCGCGCGTGAAGTTGTTCACCGCCGCCTTCGAGGCGTAATAGGACGAGTAGTTGTAGCCCGTCCAGCGGATGCTCGCGAGCGACGAGATGTTGATGATCGCGCCGCGGCCGCGCTCGACCATGATCGGCAGCGCGCACTTGCAGGTGAAGAACATGCTCTTCACGTTGACGGTCATCACCCGGTCCCACGATTCTTCGCTCGCCTCGACCGGGCCGCCCGAGGCGGTGATGCCGACATTGTTGTGCAGGATGTCGACCGCGCCGAAAGCGCGCACCGCCTCTTCGGTCACCTTGCGCACCTGATCGAGGCTGGTGACGTCCGCCTGCAACGCGATGGCCGTGCCGCCTTCCGACTTGATGATCCCGGCCGTCGCCTCGGCGAAGCTGAGTTCGCGATCGATGCAGACCACCTTGGCGCCGGCGCGCGCATAGGCGACCGCGCTCGCTTTGCCGTTGCCCCAGCCCTCTCCGACAGATCCTGCGCCATAGACCAAGGCGACACGATCCTGCAGCTTCGCTGCCATTATTTCCTCCGTTGATGCTGAATGCGGCCGGTGCGATGTGGTGCGGCCGCGTGTGGGGACGTCATCGTCGCGCATCGTTCGTGGTATGCAAGCGACAATTCCACTCTTTGAACATCGTGATCGTTAGCGTTGACCGATTTCCATATTGTATGCCATCGTTCGTGCAATGGCGTCGCCAAGGCGGCGCGACAAGCGAGGCGGTCGCGGACGCAGGTGTCACGAACGACCGCCCGGGGCAGGGAGTGACTAAGCAGTGTCGTCAACGACCGTGGGATTCGTCGGCTTGGGCGTGATGGGCCGGCCGATGGCGCGCAATTTGCGTCGCGCCGGCTTTGAACTGATCGTTCACGATCGCGTCGCCGCGGCGGTCGACGAACTCGTCGCGCTCGGCGCGCGCGACGGCGGCAGCCCGGCCGGCGTCGCGGCCGCCGATATCGTCATCACCATGCTGCCCGACACGCCCGATGTCGAAGACGTGCTGTTCGGCAGCGGCGGCCTTGCCGCGGCGATGCGGCCCGGATCGGTCCTGCTCGACATGAGCTCGATCTCGCCGATTGAGACGCGTGTGTTCGCACAACGCCTGCGTGAGCGCGGGATCGACATGCTGGATGCGCCGGTGAGCGGCGGGTACCAGGGTGCCGAGGCGGGCACGCTGTCGATCATGGTCGGGGGCGACGCCGCGGTGCTCGAGCGTTGCCGGCCGGTTCTCGCTGCGATGGGCACCACGATCAATCACATCGGCGACGCCGGCGCCGGGCAGGTCTGCAAGGTCTGCAACCAGGTGGCGGTCGCCATCAACATCCAGGCGGTCGCCGAGTCGCTGACGCTGGCCGCCAAAGCCGGCGTCGATCCCGCCAAGGTTCGGCAGGCGCTGCTCGGTGGTTTCGCCCAGAGCCGCGCGCTCGATCTGCACGGCCAGCGTGTGCTCGACGACAATTTCAAGGCAGGGTTCCGCGTCAAGCTGCAGCGCAAGGATCTGAAGCTCGCGCTCGAGACGGGCAGCGCCAGCGGCACGCCGCTGCCGACGACCGCTTTGATCCAGCAGCTGTACGGCATTCTCGACGCGACCGGGCGCGGCGACCTCGACAATTCGTCGTTGGCGCTGCTCCTGCAGGAGATGTCCGGAATGCGGAGCGCGAAGGCGTGATGGCTGACGCGTTCCAGATGCGGCGCGAGGTCAAGGAAGAGCACCCGCGCGGCCGCGTGGTGCTCGTCGACACCATCGCCCACATTCGCCCCGAAGACGCCGGCCACGTCGTCATTGCCGGATCGCATGGCGGCATCAGTTCCGGCGAATACGCGGCGCGCGTCGCCGCGGCCGTGGTGTTCTTCAACGATGCCGGCGGCGGCAAGGACGAGGCCGGTCGTGCGGCGCTCCCGTTCCTCGACGATCGCGGCATTGCCGCCGGCACGATCGCCCATGATTCGGCGATGATCGGCGACGCGCTCGACGCCTGGAACAACGGCATCGTCTCCGCCGTCAACGCCCGCGCCGCTGCCGCAGGCTTCGTCGTCGGCATGCCGCTGCGCGAGAGCGTGCGGCGCATCCTGGGGGCGGTCCATGCGTAATGAGACCGTCACCGAGATCGCCGGCCGCCGCGTCGTGTTGATGGACAGCATCTCGCTGATCACCCCGCCGGATGAAGGCACCGTGATCGTATGCGGCTCCCATGGCGGGGCGATCTCGGGCGCCTTCGCGGCCAAGCATCCGCCGGCGCTGGTTCTGTTCAACGATGCAGGCGGCGGACGCAACGCCGCCGGCATCGCCGCGCTCGCGGCGCTGCAGAGCGCCGGCATCGCCACGGCCGCCATCTCGCACATGTCGGCGCGGATCGGCGACGCGCGCGACGCCTGGGACGCAGGCGTCATCAGCGCCTGCAACGACGCGGCCGCGGCCGGAGGGGTTCGCGCCGGGCAGAGCGTTCAGGCCGCCGTTGCCGCGTTCTGCAACGGGGCTGGAAAGTAGGAGGAGCATGTTGTCCGGGGGGTGACGAACCGGACCGACCGCCATGTGCGGTGATCGGCTGAAACCGAGATATCGAAAGGGAGGACATAATGAAATTCGTCGGACTATTCACGGCCGCAGCGGTCGGCGTGCTCGCCACGCTCGGCACCGCCGGCGCCCAGCAGGCGATCGAACTGGGCATCGCGTTGCACACCTCGCCGCCGGGCCCGGAATTCGCCGCCGTCGACAAGTTCAAGGAACTGGTCGAAAGCCGCAGCAACGGGCAGCTGAAGGTGAAGACCTTCCCCTCAGCCGTGCTGGGCGGCGAGCGCGACAATATCGAGCAGCTCACCGTGAACCAGGTGGCCATGACGCTGAACGGCGATCTGCTCCCCAACGTCGCCGCCCCGCAATACGCCGCCACCGTGGTGCCATTCGTGTTCCCGAGCGCCGAGGCCGTCTACGAGTACTGGGCCAGCCCGATCGGCGAGAAGGCCAAGGAAGCGATCCGCAACAAGGTCGGCATCGAGGTGGTCGCCTTCATGCGTCGCGGTGACCGTCATCTGACCGCCAAGAAGGAGGTCAAGACCCCGGACGACATCAAGGGCGTCAAGCTGCGCGTGCCGGAAATCCCGTCCTGGGTAAAGGCGTGGAGCGCCGTCGGCGCCCGTCCGACCCCTGTCGCCTATCCTGAACTGTTCAGCGCGCTGCAGATGGGCGTGGTCGACGCGCAGGAGAACCCCTGCTTCAACGTCAATCAGGCCAAGATGTACGAGGTCCAGAAATACCTGATCGAGACGGCCCACGTTCCGGCCGTGTGGCACTGGGCGGTCAGTAAGAAATTCCTGGACGGGCTCAGCCCCGAGCTTCGCAAGGTCGTGATCGATTCCGCCGTCGAAGCCGCCAAGTTCGGCGACGATCTGTCCAAGGCCGAGATCGACAAGACCTGCAACGAGCTGGTCGAGAAGCACAAGATGACGCGGGTGAAGCCGGACCGCGCGGCTTTCGTCAAGGCGGCGCGTCCGGCCATCGACGAGCTGGCGAAGGATTGGGCTCCGGGCGTACTGGACGCCGTCTCCAAGCACCTGAACTGAGGATAGCCGGGGAGGGCGCCTGCGCCCTCCCCGACGCATTCGTGAGGGGGGACCATGTCCTGCGCGCTTGCCCGACGCGTGCTGTTCGTCGTTTTCGAAGCAGTGGCGATCGCCGCTTTTCTCGTCATGCTGGGGTCGTCGCTCCTGCAGGTCATGTTCCGCTATGTCTTCGATCTGCCGCTGATGTGGACCGAGGAACTGGCGCGGCTCATGTGCGTGTTCACGACCTATTTTGGCGGCGTCGTCGTGCTGCTGATGCGTGAGCACATTCGCGTGGATTTCCTCGATGCTCTTCTTCCGCCCCGTGGGCAGAAGATCATCGGCCTGATCTCGGATGTCCTTGTCGGCTGGTTCCTGGTCGTGTTCGCCATCGGCTGCTGGTTCATGGCCGAGGCGACGTGGAACACCGAAACGGCGACCATGGCTTGGTTCCGCATGGCCTACGTTTATTACGGCGTCGGCATCGCCGCGGTCACGATGTTGCTCGTGATCCTCATGGACATCCTTTCCAAACTTTCGGCTCTGGTTCGGCGCGCAGACGGGGTGACCGCCTGATGGTTCTCACGCTTTTCCTCGGCGTCCTCGTTCTGCTGTTCGTCGTCGGGCTGCCGGCGGCCTTCGCGCTGGGCCTGACGACGCTGATCGTCACCGCCTACGAGCGCGGCCTCGACGCCATTCCCTATACGATTTTCGCGCAGCGCATGGTCTATGGCGTCAACAGCTTCCCGCTGCTCGCCATTCCGTTCTTCATTCTCGCCGGCCGGATCATGAATACCGGCGGCATCACCGACCGCATCTTCGATTTCTCGCACCGCCTCGTCGGCCATTGGCGCGGCGGGCTCGGTCAGGTCAACATCGCCGCCTCGATCATCTTTTCCGGCATGTCCGGCTCTGCTGTGGCGGACGCCATGGGCATCGGTCAGATCGAGATCAAGGCGATGCGGAAGTCCAATTATCCGGACGACTTTTCCGCCGCGGTCACCGCCGCCTCCGCCACGATCGGCCCGGTGATCCCGCCCAGCATTCCGCTGATCATCTACGCCGTCATCGCGAATGTCTCCGCCACGTCGCTGCTGATCGCCGGCATTCTGCCCGGCCTGCTGATGGGCGCGCTGATGATGCTGGTGGTGGCGATCCAGGCCCGGCGCCGCAACCTGCCCACGCACCCCTGGGAAGGTTTCGAGGCGCTGGCCCGCAGCTTCGCCCGCGCGGTCCTGCCGCTGCTCACGCCGGCCATCATCATCGGCGGCATGTGGTCGGGCATCTTCACGCCCACGGAGGCGGCGGCGATCGCCGCGATCTACGCCATCATCATCACGATGCTGGTCTATCGCGAACTGACCCTGTCCGATCTCTTTGCGATCGTGCGGGTCACCATGCGCGACACCGCCATCATCCTGATCATCGTCGCCGCGGCGGCGCTCTATGCCTGGTTCCTGGTCTATACCCAGATCCCGCAGACGCTGGTGGCCTCGATCCAGGGCCTCAATCTTGACCCGTTCACCATCCTGCTCGCGGTCAACATCTTCCTGCTGATCGTCGGCCTGTTCATGGAGACCAACGCCGCTATCACGGTGTTCACGCCGATGCTGCTGCCGATCGTGGTCGCGGCCGGTGTCGATCCGGTGCATTTCGGCATCATCATGGTCTTGAACCTGATGGTTGGCCTGCTCACGCCGCCGGTCGGCATGGTGTTGTTCGCGGTTGCCAAGGTCGCCGATCTGCCGCTCAACAAGATGGTGCGGGCGGTGGCGCCGTTCTATCTGCCGTTGTTCCTTGCCTTGATGCTGGTGACGTTCATACCGCAGATTTCGCTGTTCCTGCCCGGTCTGCTGCAGTAGCGGAACGGCGGCTAATGAAAGTTCCGCCCCTTCGGCATCACCGAAGCGATGGCGGTCAGTTCCTCGGCCAGCGCCGGCTCCTCCCGCAGGAGCCGGCGCAGTTCTGAGCGGGCCGGCTGCGGCCGGAGCCGGAATTCCGAAATCGGCCGCCGCACCTCGTCGCAATTGGCGAGCGAGGAGAGTTCGTCCCCGGCTTCCGACAGCTGGCGCAGCAGCGGCGTGAGATCCGTGATCCGCTCCGCCACCACGTGGATCACGCCGGCTTCGTTCTGCAGCTTGCCGGTCACGCTGATCAGCCGCGCGCCGAGAACGATCGGGCGGAACCGCTCGAACACGCTCGGCCATACGATCGTATTGGCGATGCCGGTCTCGTCTTCGATCGTCATGAAGATGACGCCGCTGGCGCTGCCGGGTCGCTGCCGCACCAGCACCAGACCGGCGACGGTGACGCGCCGCCCCGACGGAATGTCCGCGAGCCGCGCATGCCGGGTGATGCCGAGCGCATCGAGCTCGGTGCGCAGGAACGACAAGGGATGCGCCTTCAGCGACAGGTGCAGCGCGCGATAGTCTTCCACCACCTGCTCGCCGGGCAGCATCGGCGGCAGGTTCGCGTCGGGTTCCTGTTCCTGCATCGCCGCATGGGCGAATAGCGGCAGATCGTCCTTGTCGCCGGTGCGGCGCAGCCCGCGCACGGCCCACAGCGCCTCGCGCCGGTCGAGCCCGAGCGAGCGGAACGCGTCCGCGGCGGCGAGCCGCTCCAGCGCCGCCACCGGCAGCTGCGTGCGCAGCCACAGGTCGCGGATCGAATCGAACCCGGCCCCGCGCGCGCGTTCGATCGCCCGTGCATCCTCCTCGCGGAAGCCGGTGATCTGCCGCAGGCCGAGCCGCAGCGCCTGGGTGGTGCGGATGTCCGACGCCATCGCCGCATGGCGCGGATGCAGCGTCGCCGTGGCCTCGCCGTCGAGTGGTTCCAGCGTGCTGTCCCAGTCGGAGAAGCTGACATCGACCGGCCGCACCTCGACGCCGTGCTCCTGCGCGTCGCGCACGATCTGCGCCGGCGCATAGAAGCCCATCGGCTGGCTGTTGAGCAGGGCGGCGGCGAACACGTCCGGGTAGTGGCACTTGATCCAGGCCGAGGCGTAGACGAGCAGGGCGAAGCTCGCGGCATGGCTTTCGGGAAAGCCGTATTCGCCGAACCCCTCGATCTGCCGGAAGCAGCGCTCGGCGAAATCGCGCGGATAGCCGCGCGCCACCATGCCTTCGATCAGCTTGTCGCGGAAATACTGGATCGTGCCGACGCGCCGGAACGTCGCCATGGCGCGGCGCAGCTTGTCCGCTTCGCTCGGCGTGAAGCCGGCGGCGACGATGGCGATCCGCATTGCCTGCTCCTGGAACAGCGGCACGCCGAGCGTCTTTTCCAGGACGTCCTTCAATTCCTGCGAATGGTAGTCGACCGGCTCGAGATTTTGCCGCCGCCGCAGATAGGGATGCACCATGTCGCCCTGGATCGGGCCTGGCCGCACGATCGCCACCTCGATCACGAGGTCGTAGAATTGGACCGGCTTCATCCGCGGCAGCATCGACATCTGCGCCCGGCTTTCCACCTGGAACACGCCGATCGAATCGGCGCGGCTCAGCATGCGGTAGACGGCGGGATCTTCCGGCGGCAGGCTGGCGATCGTGTAGGGGGCGGCGTAGTGCCGTTCGAGGAATTCGAACGCCCGGCGCAGGCAGGACAGCATGCCGAGCCCGAGCACGTCGACCTTCAGGATCTTGAGCTGGTCGAGATCGTCCTTGTCCCATTCGATGACGGTGCGATCCTCCATCGCCGCGTTCTCGATCGGGACGATCTCGTCGAGCCGGTCGTCGGTGATGACGAAACCGCCGACATGCTGTGACAGATGCCGGGGAAAGCCGCTCAGCTCCTGCGACAGCTGCAGCACCTGCACCAGCCGCGCGTCGTTCGGGTCGAGCCCGACCCGGCGCGCCTGTTCCGCCGCCACGCCTTCCTTCGACCAGCCCCACAGCGTCTTCGCCAGCGCACCGACCGTGTCGTCCGACAGGCCGAATACCTTGCCCACCTCCCGCACCGCGCTGCGGCCGCGATAGCAGATGACGGTCGCGGCGAGTCCGGCGCGCTCGCGGCTGTAGCGCTGGTAGATGTGCTGGATCACTTCCTCGCGGCGCTCGTGCTCGAAATCGACGTCGATATCCGGCGGCTCGCGCCGCTCGGCCGAGACGAACCGCTCGAACAGAAGATCGATCCGCTCCGGGTCGACGTCGGTGATGCCGAGGCAGTAGCAGATCACCGAATTGGCGGCGGAGCCGCGCCCCTGGCACAGGATCGGCTGCGGACGCGAGCGGGCGAACCGGACGATGTCGTGCACGGTGAGGAAATACGGCGCATAGCCGAGCTCGCCGATCAGCTTCAGTTCGTGGCTCAGGGCACGGCGCACCTTGAGCGGGATCGTCTCGCCATAGCGCGTCCGTGCGCCCGCCTCCGCCAGCGCGACCAGCGCCTCCTGCGGCGTGGCATAACCCTCGCGCAGCTCGGTCGGATAATTGTGGGCCAGTTCGTCCAGCGAGAAGCGGCAGCGGGAAAGAAACCGCTCCGTTTCCGCGATCGCCTGCGGCGCCCCGCGGAACAGCCGCGCCATTTCCGCCGCCGGCTTCAGATGCCGCTCGGCATGCGCTTCGAGCCGGCGTCCGACCTGGTCGAGCGTCACGTGTTCGCGGATGCAGCTGACGACGTCCTGCAGCGCCCGCCGCTCCGGCACGTGGTAGAGCACGTCGTTGACCGCGAGCAGCGGCACCTTTGCCTGCGCGGCGAGGGCGGCGAGCCGCGCCAGCCGTCTGTTGTCGTCGCCGCGATAGAGCATGCCGGCGCCGAGCCAGACGGCTTGCGGATCCGCTTCGCGCAATTGCGCGAGGAGGGCGGCGAGCGGACCGGCGCGGATCTCCGCCGGGAGAACAATGAGATTGAGCCCCTCCTGGAACGCGCGCAGGTCTTCGCGGGTGAGAATGCAGTCGCCTTTCTCCGCCCGCCGCTTGCCCGCCGTGAGCAGCCGGCACAGCCGGCCCCAGGCGGCGCGGTCCTGCGGATAGGCGAGAATGTCGGGCGTGCCGTCGGCGAAGACGAGGCGCGCGCCGACGGCAAGGCGCAGTCCGATTTCCTTCGCCGCGCTGTGCGCGCGCACGACGCCGGCAACGGAATTGCGATCGGCGATGCCGAGCCCGGCGAGGCCGAGCGCCTTGGCCTGTTCGACCAGTTCCTCCGGATGCGAGGCGCCGCGCAGGAACGAGAAATTGCTGGTGACGGCGAGTTCGGCATAGACGGTCATGGGCGCCTCACGCGAACAGCCCGTGCAGGAACCAGCGCGGATGCGTCACTTCGCGCTGGAACAGGCCCTCGCGATAGAGCCAGAACCGCGCGCCGTCCCGATCCTCGACGCGGAAATAATCGCGCGTCAGCGTCCGGCCGTCCGCGTCGCGCCACCATTCCATGGCGATGCGCTCCGGCCCTTCCGCCACCGCCACCTCGTGCATCACCCGGCGCCAGCGGAACCGCGCCGGTGGCCCGTCCGGCACCTCGGCGATCGCTTCGATCGGTTCCGGCTGCGCGAACAGATGCAGCGGCCGGGCCGGGGCGAGACTGTCCTGGCCGAGGAGAGGGGCGGTGGCCTCTTCCTTGACGAGATGCGCCGGCAGCGCCGTGGTGGCGTATTCGGGAATATGCGTGTCATGCGTCGTGAAGCGCCGCACGCTGGCAAGGCCGAACCGTACGCCGAGCCGGTCGACGAGGCGCGCCACGTCGTCGCCGTGATCGTCCGCGCCGAACCCGATCTGCTGCACGTCGAGCCGCTCCGCCGTGACGACGGACAGGCGCAGCAGGTCGAAGCCGAAGCCCGGATCCGCTTCGTCGCCGAGGCCGGACAGCCGGTCGGCGAACAGCCGCCGCACCAGCGCCGGATCGCGCACCGGCCGGCTGGTGGCGGCGGACAGCCGCAGCACCTTGCCGTCGACCCGGAACAGCACCGCTTCGAGGAAGCGCGCCCCTTCGCCGTGCTGCTCCAGGCGCGCCGCCAATTGTCCCGCCAGCCGTTCCAGGATGCCGAGCACGTCCGCTTCCAGCGCGATCGGCTCGGCGAAGCGCTGCTCGGCCACGTAGCAGGGCAACGGCTTGCGCGGCTGGATCGATTCCGTTTCGCGCCCCAGTGCCTGATCGAGCCGGCGCACGAGGTCGGTGCCGAACCGCGCCGCCAGCGGCGCGCGTGGCCGCGCCAGCACGTCGGCCACGGTCTTCAGGCTCATCTGCGCCAGCGCGGCGACGGTCTCCGGCGCGAGCCGCAACGCCGCCAGCGGCAGCGGCTGCAGCGCCGCCAGGGTGTCGCCGGGCGCAATCACGCCGCCCTTGCCGTGGCGGGCGATGCCCCAGGCGCAGCCGACCGTATCGGAGATCGCCGCGCGCGTGCGCAGGCCCTGCGCTTCGAGACGATGGACGAGATCGCGGCAGAGCGCCGCTTCGCCGCCGAACAGATGCGCGCAGCCGGTGATGTCGAGCATCAGCCCGTCCGGCGGATCGAGCCCGACCAGCGGCGTGTAGCGGTCGCACCAGTCGGCGACGGCTTCGAGCAGCAGCGCGTCCGCATGCGGATCGGCTTCCGCCACCTTGAGATGCGGATACATGGCGCGGGCATCGGCGAGCGCCATACCGGCGTTCAGCCCGAGCCGGGCCGCCGCATCGTCGACCGCGGTGATGCGCAGCGCCGACTTGATCGGCGCCGCGACCACGTGCGGCGCCTCATCCCGCACGCCGGAGCGGCGGGCGAGCCGGTCGGTCGACAGGCGCCGCAACCACACGGCCAGATAGCGCCGCGTCGGCGAAGGCACGTTCATGATGATTCCATTCGAGGACGAAACGGCCGCAGCGGCCGCGCCGGTTCTTGGTCAGGTCCAGAGCGAAGCGAGCCGGCCCCAGGCCGCCGAACGCATCGGCCCGGCTCGGAGCCGCGGCGACTTCCCATCGTGTCGCGGCGGCGCTCGGCTGCGCCGTGGTTCGCTGCCGCAGGATCAGCCCGAAACTGGCGCGCTCCCGCGCCGCCAGCGCCAGCCGCCGTGTCGCAGTGAGATCGGCGATCGCGCCGTCCGACGGCAGCATGGCGATCACCGCCGCCACGCCGCGGCAGCCGAGCGCCTCTTCCATCGCCCAGAGCACGTCGATCGGCCGCGGCACCTGCACCAGCAACACCCGCGCCATCGCGGTTCCGTAATGCGAAAGCCCGAGCCCGTAGGGCGCGCCGGTCTCCGCCGTGCCGAAGCCGGTCGCAATGTGGATCGTCTGTCCCGGCCGGGTCCTGTCGGCGAGGGCGGCGAGCGCGAAGGCGAAGCCGGTCGCGGCACCGGCATGGAGCGGTGCCGCCGGCGCCACTTCGTGCACCGCACCGGGCTCCAGCCCGCCGCCGAGCACCGCATCGAGCGCCGGCACGGCGAACTGCACGGCGGGCGCGATCTCCTGATAGCGTGCGCGTCCCTCCAGCCCGGCAATCTGGTGCCGAAGCCCGGCGAGATCCTCTGAAACGGCTCCAGAGGCGCGCATGGGGGTCTCCTTGTTCCTGTTTTGTTCTTATGGATTCCGCCTCCCGTCGATCCTGTCAAGAATGTCCCAGCGGGAGCTCTGGAGCGGATGAAGCGACGGGATCGGCGATCAGGCGGCCCGATCCCCTCGATCTGAAGGATTCGAGGCGAAATCCGTTCCGAAACCGCCTCCTTGGGCTTGCCTTACCGTCCGTCCGGAACCAATCTCCAGCCGCCGAAGCGGGGTCGCCAAGGACCATGCACCCGCTCTTCGCGCGCTGTGGCGCGGGGGCGCATCCATCCGGATCGATGCAGCTGTAACTGTTGGGAAAAATCATGACGGCACATTTCAAGAATTTCATCGCGGGCGAATGGGTCGACGGCACGAACGTCACCCGCAACATCAACCCGTCCAACCTCAATGACGTCGTCGGCGAATTCGTCCAGGGCTCGCGCGCCGACGCCGACGCTGCCGTCGCCGCCGCCAAGGCCGCTTTCCCCGCCTGGAGCCGCTCGAACCCGCAGGAGCGCTACGAGATCCTGAAGAAGGCGTCCGACGAGATCCTCGCCCGCAAGGAGGAACTCGGCCGCCTGCTGTCGCGCGAGGAAGGCAAGACCCTGCCCGAAGGCATCGGCGAGGCCACCCGCGCCGGCCAGATCTTCGCCTTCTTCGCCGGCGAGGCGCTGCGCCTGACCGGCGAACTGGTGCCGTCGGTCCGTCCCAATGTCGGCGTCGAGATGACCCGTGAGCCGATCGGCGTCGTCGGTCTGATCACCCCCTGGAACTTCCCCATCGCCATTCCGGCCTGGAAGATCGCCCCGGCGCTCGCCTACGGCAACACCGTCGTGATCAAGCCGGCCGACCTCGTGCCCGCTTCGGCCTGGGCGCTGGTCGACATCCTGCAGCGCGCCGGCCTGCCCAAGGGCGTGCTCAATCTCGTCATGGGCCGCGGCTCGGTCGTCGGCCAGGCGCTCCTCGAGAACAAGGACGTCAACGCCATCAGCTTCACCGGCTCGGTCGAAACCGGCCGCCGCATCGCCGCGGCCTGCGTCGCCAGCCAGCCGATGAAGAAGGTGCAGCTCGAAATGGGCGGCAAGAACCCGCTCGTCGTGCTCGATGACACCGATCTCAAGACGGCGGTCGAATGCGCCGTCAACGGCGCCTTCTTCTCCACCGGCCAGCGCTGCACCGCGTCCTCGCGCCTGATCGTCACTGCCGGCATTCACGACCGCTTCGTCGATGCGCTGACCGAGCGCATGCAGGGCCTCGTCATCGACGACGCGCTCAAGGCCGGCACCCATATCGGCCCGGTGGTCGACGAGAGCCAGCTCGATCAGGATCAGCGCTACATCGCCATCGGTAAGGACGAGGGCGCCAAGCTGCACTGGGGCGGCGACCGTCTCAACCGCGAGACGCCCGGCCATTATCTGCAGCCGGCGTTGTTCACCGAGGTGAACAACACGATGCGCGTCGCGCGCGAGGAGATCTTCGGTCCGGTCGCCACCGTGCAGCGGGTCAAGGACTACGACGAGGCGCTGGCCATGGCCAACGACACCGATTTCGGCCTGTCGGCGGGCATCTGCACCACCAGCCTGAAATACGCCAACCACTTCAAGCGCAACGCCGAAGCGGGCATGGTCATGGTCAACCTGCCGACCGCGGGCGTCGACTATCACGTGCCGTTCGGCGGCCGCAAAGGCTCGAGCTACGGCCCGCGCGAGCAGGGCCGCTACGCCGCCGAGTTCTACACGGTGGTGAAGACCACCTACATCACGGCCTGACATGTCTCCGGCACCGGCGCTCCGGCGCCGGTGCCTTCCTGCCACGAGGGAAGCGTCTCGCGATGACCGTCGCCGCCAGCAACGCCGTCCGCGTCGCCCATCGTGACGGCATCGCCGTCGTCACCGTCGACAATCCGCCGGTCAACGCTTTGTCCCAGGCCGTTCGCACTGGCCTGATCGATGCTTTCACCGCGCTCGCGCGTGACCCCGCCGTCACCGCCATCGTGCTCATCGGCGCCGGCCGCGACTTCATCGCCGGTGCCGACATCCGCGAGATGGAAAATCCGCTCGAGCCGCAGCTGCCCGAGGTGCTGCAGGCGATCGACCGCACGCCGCAGCCGATCGTCGCCGCCATTGCCGGTTCCGCGCTCGGCGGCGGCTACGAGATCGCCATGGCCTGCGACCTGCGCCTCGCCGGTCCAAAGGCGCTGGTCGGCATGCCCGAGACCAGGCTCGGCATCATTCCCGGCTCCACCGGCACGCAGCGTCTGCCGCGCCTTGTCGGCATCGCCAAGGCGATCGAACTGGTGAGCCAGGCAAAGCTCGTTCGCGCCGCCGAGGCGCAGGCGCTCGGCCTGATCGACCGGATCGTCGACGAGGTGCTGCTCGATGCCGCCATCGATGCCGCGCGCACCGCGAAGAAGGACCGCATCGCCGATCGGCCGGTGCCGGCCGAGGACGAGGCCGTAATCGAGGCCGCCGCCAAGACGGCCTTGCAGCGCGCCCGCGGCGTGCCGGCGGTCGCCGCGGCGGTCGACCTCATCCGCGCCGCCGCCACGACGCCCTATACCGAAGGCTTGGTGCGCGAGCGCGAGACCTTCCTGCGCCTGCGCGCCAGTCCCGAAGCGAAGGCGCTGCGCCATCTGTTCTTCGCCGAACGCGAAGCGGCCAAGATTCCCGGTTTTGCCGATCCGGCGACGCGTCCGATCGCGACCGCGGCCGTGATCGGCGGCGGCACCATGGGCTCCGGCATCGCCGTCGCGCTGGCCGATTCCGGCATCGACGTGCATCTGCTCGAACGCGATGCCGCTGCAGCGGCAGCCGGCGCGGACCGCGTTGCCGCGATCTACGATCGCCAGGTCGCAAGCCGGCGTCTAACGCCGGAAGTGGCAGCCGAACGCCGTGCCCGCGTGCGCGCCTCCGACGATTGGTCGGCCGTCGCCGGGGTCGATCTCGTCATCGAGGCCGTGTTCGAGGACATGGCGGTGAAGACCGACGTGTTCCGCCGTCTCGACGGCCTGGCGAAGCCGGGCGCGATTCTTGCCACCAACACGTCCTATCTCGACATCGATGCCATCGCCGCGGCGACTGGCCGGCCGCAGGACGTCGTCGGCCTGCACTTCTTCTCGCCGGCCAGCGTGATGCGTCTGCTCGAAGTCGTCCGTGCGGCGAAGACGGCGCCGGACGTGCTCGCCACTGCGCTCGCGCTCGGCAAGCGCATCGGCAAGCTGCCGATCGTCGCCGGCGTCTGCGACGGCTTCATCGGCAACCGCATCTTCTCGGTCTATCGCCGGCAGATGGAATACTTCCTCGAGGACGGCGCCTATCCGCACGAGATCGACGCCGCGCTGGAAGCCTACGGCTTTGCCATGGGACCGTTCAAAGTCTCGGATCTCGCCGGCCTCGACATCGCCTGGGCGACGCGCAAGCGCCGCGCCGCCACCCGCGATCCGGGCGAGCGCTATGTCGACATTCCCGATCGCATCTGCGAGCAGGGGCATTTCGGCCGCAAGACGGGCCGCGGCTGGTATCGCTACGCCGATGCTGCGGCGAAGCCGCAGGTCGATCCGGACGTGATCGCGCTGATCGATGCCGAGCGGGCGCGCAAAGGCATCACGCCGCAGCCGATCGCGCCGGATCGGATCGTCGCCAGCACGCTCGCGATCATGGCCAATGAAGGCGCCAAGATCCTCGCCGGGGGCATCGCGCTGCGCGCCTCCGACATCGATCTGGTCCTCGTCAACGGCTATGGCTTTCCCGCCGTCAAAGGCGGCCCGATGTTCGCCGCCGACCAGGCGGGTCTCGCCGATACTCTGGCGCGCGTCGAGGAACTCCATGCCCGGAACGGGGTCGGCTCGGAACCGGCGCCGCTGCTGCGCGAACTGGCGGCCAGCGGCGGATCCTTCACCGCGCGCGGCTGACGCTCACTCGTCCTCGGCGCGGACGTGCCGGCGCCGGATCCGGCGCACCATCCACCAGATCAGCAGGAGCGCCAGCGGCACGAAGGCCGCGGTGGCGAGGGTCGGCTCGATCGGCGCGCCGGCGTCGTGCGCGCCCTTCACCGCATAGCCGAACAGCCCGACCACGTAATAAGTGATCGCCGCGACCGACAAGCCTTCGACCGTCGCCTGCAGCCGCAATTGCAGCCGCGTGCGCGCATTCATCGACTTGAGCAGGTCGCGGTTCTGCTGTTCGAGTTCGACGTCGACGCGGGTGCGCAGCAGGTTGGCGGCGCGCGTCAGCTTGCGCGACAGGTTCGCCTGCCGCTCCTCCAGGGTGGCGCAGGTGCGCATGGCGGGCGCCATGCGCCGCGCCAGGAAAGAGGTCCAGGTCGGCAGCCCGGCGACGGACCGTTCGCCGATCGTCTGCAGCCGCAGCTGCACCAGCTCGTCATAGGCGCGGCTGGCGCCGAAGCGGAACAGGCTCGCCGCCGCGCGGGCTTCGAGTTCGGCGGCCAGCGCCGTGAGCTCGTCGAGCAGGCGGTGATTGGCGCTCAGCCCTTCGCTGCGGCGGATTTCGTCGGTCAATTCCGCGAGCCGGACTTCGATACGCCGAATGGACGGCGCGATCTGTTGCGCCTCGGGCAGGCCGAGCAAAGCCAGGGTGCGATAGGTTTCGATTTCGAGCAGGCGCTGCACCAGCGCGCCGGTCTGGGCCGGATCGAGACCGCGATTGCCGACCAGGATGCTGACGAAACCTTCGGCATTCGGTTTGAAGTCGGTGGCGAACAGCGCGGCGCCATCGCCGGTCGACGCCACCGCGAGCGCGCTGCGATCGAAGGTCTGTTCGAGCGCCGCGACCGTCGGATCGCCGCGCACGAGATGGAGGTCGACCGCGACCAGCACCGGACCGGGTTGCGGCAGCAGCGTCATCGGCCGTGCCAGCAACGGGGCAGGGGGCGTGAACAGCGCGCCCTCTTCCGCCGGCAGCTCCCACGTATAGGTGGTGAATTCCGAGTGCTGCTCCCAGCGCAGCGTCACATTGCTCAGCTTGATGAGGTGATGCTTGTCGCGCGGACCGGGCGCCGGCAGGCCGCTGCTGACGCAGGCTTCGGACAGTGCGGCGCGATCGGCATGGGCGCGTTCGTCGCTGGTGTCGAAGGCGAAGTGAATGAGCCGGCGCGGCGTCTCGAGCGGCAGGAACGGGCGCGCATGCACCTCCGCCAGCACCGCCGCGCGCCAGGGATGCGCCTCGAGCTGTGCCTGCTTGTCGCCGTCGATCGTGACCGTCGCGCTCACGCTTTGTCGGTCGCATGAGCGCGCGGCTTTGACAAGACGCTTCGATCGCACCCGGGCCGTGCGGGCGGGTGCCGCGCCGTCATGAATCCCACGCCTGCACCGACGTCTGCCGTTTGATACGGCCGCCCTCCAGTTCGATCATCGCCGCGCAGACCACTTGGGTGCCGTCCGGATAGGCGCAGGTTTCGGTGAAGGCGAGATGCTGTCCGTCGCTGACGCCCTCGTCGACATGGTGCGTCATCGCCCGTCCGCACACATCGTCGTAATAGGCGGAGATCGCCGCCTTGCCGGCCAGCACCCGCGGCGCCTTGGGCGGATGTTCGTGGTCGATGATGCGGATTTCGGCATCGTCCCGGTAGAAGGCGGCCAGGGCCGGGCCGTCGCGATTCTCGATCGCGCGCTTCAGCGCGGCGACACTGAGATCTTCCTTCACGGTGGTCATGGGGCTCTCCCTCGCGCGCGGTGACCGCCGCGATCCGGCGATCGAGACCGCCCGCCGCGGCCCAGTCTACGCCCGAACCGCAGGCGGCGCCTCCGGTGCCGCGAACCACCCTGCCGGAGGCGGATCGCAGGGGTGGCATGCGTCTGGCCGCCTTGCTGCTCTGGCCCGAATGTTGCAAGGCAACATGCGGAAACCCGCGGCAGGCTGCAACTTACGGGAATTCGTCTCGCAGCGCACAAAGCCGGCGCGCGGCAACGGAGACCCTGATGCTTTCTGCCCTGGTTCTGATCTGCTCGCTGGCGACGACGCCGGATTTGCGTGATTGCAGCCGCGACAATGCCGTGCACGTGATGCGCGTGCCGGCGGATTTCGGCAATCCGGCCACCTGCTTCCTGCACGGCCAGGCCTATCTCGCCCAGACGGAGATCGGTCGTGAACTCGCCGCTGGCGAGCGGCCGAAGGTCGTCTGCGTGCGCGCCGACCGTCTCGATTCGGCGCGCAACCTCGCCCACTGAGAGGGCGACGGGCGCCGGCTGGCGCCCGTCTGTGCCATAAGTCAGGCGGCCTGCTGCAGCCTGGCCGCGCGCTCCACGAACAGCCGTGCCAGCGGACTGGTCGGCTTCGCTGCCGCCCGTTCCGCGGCGAGGGCCTGCGCCAGCGCCTGTTGCCCGGAGCGCAGCGCGGCCTCGATCAGCGTCAGGTCGAGCACGTCGCGCTGGGCATGGCTGCCGCCGAACCGGTTGGCGATGTTGCGCACGGACCGCAGCTGCCGCGCCGCCTCGGCGTAGCTGCCGTCGCCGAACGCCTTGATCGCAAGCGTCACCGGGTGGCCGACTTCGCAGGTGAACATCGCGTTGTCGCCGGGCTCGCCGATCGCATCGATCTGGCGCGCCAGCAGCCGCCGCGCCGCCTCCTCGCGGCCGGCGCCGACGAAGGCCATCATCGCGTGCGCATCGTTGAACGCGTAGTGTCCGGCCTCCGACCATGGCTCCCAGTTGTCGGCCAGGGTTTCCCAGCGGTCGCCGACATCGATCCCGCGCAGGTAGAGCCGCCACAGCAGCGCCGAGGCGTCGATCATGTCGAGCACGACGCGCGAGCGGCTGCCATAGATTGGCCCGTCGAAGAGGGCCAGCACTTCGTCGATGTTGCCCAGTTCCAGGTGGTACAGCGCGAGATGCCACCAATTATGCACGGCGAAGAAGCTGTCCTTGGACCAGGCTTCGGGATTGGCCGTCATCCAGGCGATCCCGTCCTTCTGCCGGCCCTGCATCTCCATCACATGCGCGACGGCGTGTTGTGCCCAGCTGTCGCGGATTTCGAGCTCCACGGCCCGGCGGCCGCTCGCTTCCGCTTCGGCATAGTGGCCGGACTCCTCCAGTCCGAAGGCATGCATGCCGAGCACGGCGTGATAGCCGGGCACGTTCATGTCCCAGGCGGGAAGGGCGCGCGCGATGCGGTCGCGAAGCATGCGCGCATCGCCGCGGAAGAAGTCGATCTGGTGCCCGACCTGCAGCGCCACAAGGTCGCGCGGATTGGCGATGGCGACGTCCTCGAGCACCCGCGACGCGGCATGCCAGCGGCCGGCCACCAGATGGCCGATCGCCGCGAGGTGCCCGCGTTCCTGCTCCGTCGCCGGGAGGTCGCGCGCCGCCTCATAGGCGGCCTTCGCCACCGGGATGCCGTCGAGCTCGGTGCCGAGCAGATGCAGATAGGCGCGCAGCGCGTGCGCCATGACGAAGTCCGGGCTTTCGGAAAGAGCGGCATCCACCGAAGCCACCGGGTCGCCGATAAAGAGGTTGAGCTGCTGCATCGCCGTCGCGTAGTGCGACAGGCTCTGATGCGTGGCGCCGCTCAGGTGATTGTCGCGAATGTCAGTCAAGGTCATGAACTGATCCTCTGAAAAATGGGGAAGAGGCGATGTCAGTGCCGCCGCGGGATGTCGCCCTTTGCCGTACTGGCGATCCGGCGGCGGTGGTTCTCGGTGAGAAAGAATTGCCTGCGCTGCCGCGCGGTCCCGTTCACCGCTTGGCCGATATCGGCGCGATCGAGCCCGATGTCGCGTAAGATCCAGTCGTCGAGCCGCTGCATCTCGCGCAACGCGCGCAAGGCGCGATAATCGCGCAGGATCCCGGCAGCACCCGCTGCGAGGCGAAGAACGAGCCGGCGCAAAGTTGCCGCGGCGGTAAGCGCACCGCTGCGCGCCGGAATCCGGCTGATGGATGGGATCGTCGACACCGACATCTGAGCCTCCTCGAACAGTGCTCGTGCGAGCAGGGGCGGTTCTTTGTCGGTGCAGGGGCGGTGTGGTTCAGCGTCAGCGAACGAAATCGCGCGCGGGAGCGCTCGTCCGAAAGGGGTGAGGAATCAAACGCATGCTCCGCACCGCCGTAGGTCCTTACCGGCCCGGCGTTGGAGCAATCGCAGAAATGGCGGCGTGAAAAGCTGCGGCCGCGGCGCCCGAGGGACGCCGCGGCCGCAGCGGCAGTGTCAATGCGCCTGCGGCCGTTCCCCCAGACCCGACCCGTCGAGCGACTGGGAATGCTCGCCGCCGGGTTCGGAAATCCCTGACAGGGCGTCGCCCGCGAGGGTCGGGGTTTCGACCAGGGCGATGTCGGCGAGCGAGACGATGCCGACGAGCCGCTTGTCGCGATTCACCACCGGCAACCGCCGCACCTTGATGTCGGCCATGTTCTGGGCGACCGCATCGAGGTCATCGTCGTCGAAGCAGTACATCACCTCCGCCGACATGACCTCGCGCACGGGGGTATCGGGCGACTTGTGCGCGGCGACCGCCCGCACCGCGATGTCGCGGTCGGTGATCATTCCGACCAGCCGGTCCTCGTCACTGACCGGCAGCGCACCGGCATCGATCGCCGCCATCATCCGTGCCGCCTCGCAGATCGAGTGGTCCGCGCGCGTAATATGAACGTCCGTGGACATCACTTCTTTGACTTGCATGGGCTTCTCCTTTCCTGGTTGCGGGAGCCGGCCGGCCATGTCGCCGGTCGGATCCAGGGCCTTGCCGCGCAAGGCGCAGGCTCGGAGCGGCGTCGCCCCGAATTCGGTCCTGCCAGGTGATGGAAAGAATGTCGCGCCCGGCGCGCCAGCAGTGTGCACGGCGCCGTTGCAGCCCTGACCATGCGGTTGCAGTGAGCCGGGGAGCCGCTGGCGCTCACGGGCAATCTCCGGAAAGTGCGAGGGACTCTCCGGAGAACGCCATGGGTGGAAGAGCGTTCCGTGCGGCTGATGGCCTTGCGGCCGGCGGGCGCGGGCGTCCGCCGGCGGGAGCGGGGGGGGGGATGCCGCCTCAGGCGGCGATCACGCGGTGATCGATGTCGGCGATCCGCTTCGTCCCGGTGAGGGCCATGGTGATGTCGAGTTCCTTGCGGATGATCTCGATCGCCTTGGCGACGCCCGGCTGGCCGCCGGCGCCGAGCCCGTAAAGGAACGCGCGGCCGATCAGGCAGCCCTTGGCGCCGAGCGCCAGCGCCCGGAACACGTCCTGGCCCGACCGTATGCCGCCGTCGAGCAGGAGCTCGGTCTGGTCGCCGATCGCCTCGACGATCTTCGGCAGGACCGAGATCGAGGATGGCGCGCCGTCGAGCTGCCGGCCGCCGTGATTGGACACGATGATCGCCTCGGCGCCCATCTTGGCCGCGATATGCGCATCCTCGACGTCGAGGATGCCCTTCAGGATCAGCTTGCCCGGCCAGACGCTGCGGATCCACTCGACATCCTTCCAGTTCAGCGTCGGGTCGAACTGGCCGTTGACCCACTGGGCGATGTTCTTGAGATTCTCCGAGCCGGGGATGTGGCCGGCGAGATTGCCGAACGTCTTGCGCTTGCCGCGCGCGACGCTGAGCGCCCAGGTCGGCTTGGTGGCGATGTCCAGGATCGTGTCGAGCGTGATCCGCGGCGGCACGCTGAGGCCGTTCTTGACGTCCTTGTGCCGCTGTCCCTGGATCTGCAGGTCGAGCGTGAGCACCAGGGCGCTGCACTTCGCCGCCGCGGCGCGGTCGATCAGCGACTTGGCGAAGCCGCGGTCCCGCATCACGTAGAGCTGGAACCAGAACGGCTTGTCGGTCGCCGCCGCCACGTCCTCGATCGAACAGATCGACATCGTGCTGAGGCAAAACGGGATGCCGGCCTCGGCCGCGGCGCGCGCGGCCAGGATCTCGCCGTCGCCATGCTGCATGCCGGTGAGCCCCGTCGGCGCCAAGGCGAGCGGCATGGACACGGGCGCGCCGACCATGGTGCTGCCGAGGTCGCGCTCCGACACGTCGATGGCCACCCGCTGGCGCAGCTTGATCGCCTGGAAATCGCGCCGGTTCGCATTCAGCGTTTCCTCGGCATAGGAGCCGCTGTCGCAATAGTCGAAGAAGGCGCGCGGAACCCGGCGCTGGGCCAGCTGCCGCAGGTCCTCGATGCACGTCACGTTTTTCATTAATTTCCCCCACTTCGCCCTTGGGCGGGCTGCCTCGCCGTCCGTTTCCGGGTCGGCGCAGTGCTCCGAGCGGCCCGGCGGTCCCGCAGTCTTTCGGCCGTTCTTCTGATAATTTCAAGGACTGAAATCGGCGTCCACCTGTGTTCCGGACGCAGATCGGAGGTCCTCATGCCCGCCCGCCGCAAGCCGCCCGCGACCCCGGAGCCGCCCCTGCCGCTCGCCACCGCCGAGGCCGAGCTGGAGGAGGGGCTGGAAGAGACGTTCCCCGCCAGCGATCCCGTCGCCGTGGTGCAGCCCGGCCACAAGACCAAGCCGCCGCGGCCGCGCGAGCGAGGCTGATCCGCGGCCCCGGAACCCTCCGGATGCGGCAGGCGTTGCTCCTTACCGAACAGGAAGGAGCAATCGATGACCGCACAGCCCGAACGCAAGCCGACGCGCGAGGAAGCGGAACGGAAAGAGGAAACGGAACGGAAAGAGGACGAGCGGAAGGAGCGCAAGCGCGCCGAAAAGGAGCTGGAGGAAAGCCTCGAGGATACGTTCCCGGCCTCCGATCCCGCCTCGATCACCCAGCCGAAGCCGACCAAGCCGGAGGGCTACAAGGAATAAGGCACGGCCCGGCACCATTGCGCTTTCGCGCGTCCCGCACTAGGCACGTCGACGAGCGGGGGAGGCCGGCGTGCTGTTCGAATTCAGCGACGAGGAAACGCTCATTGAAGAGACCGCTCGGCGCATCGCCGCCGAGCGTCTGGCGCCCCTTGCCGATCGGCTCGACCGCGGCGAGGGGCGGGAAGACTTTCTCGCCAATCTGAAGCTGCTCGCCGACAATGGCTTCATGGCCCTGGCGGTCGATCCGGCCCACGGCGGCACCGGAGCCGGCGCCGTGGCTTTCGCGCTGTCGATCGCGGCCCTCGCCGAAGGCTGTGCCGCCACGGCGGTCACGGTTTCCGTGACCAACATGGTCGCGGAAGTAATCCAGGCCGTCGGCACCGCGGAACAGAAGCAGACCTATATCCGCCGTCTTGCCGACGGCACCTATCCGGCCGGCGCCTTCTGCCTGACCGAAGCAGGCGCCGGCTCGGACCCCGCCGGCATGGCGACACGGGCGCGCCGCGACGGCGACGCTTTCGTCCTCGACGGCACCAAGCTCTACATCACTTCGGCGGAATATGCAGGGCTGTTCGTGGTCTGGGCCGTGACCGATCCGGCCGCGCCGCCCGGCAAGGGCATCTCGTGCTTCCTGGTCGAGGCCGGGACGCCGGGCCTCGTCATCGGCAAGGCCGAGCACAAGATGGGGCAGACCGGCTCCGCCACCAATCCGGTGAGCTTCGACGATTGCCGCGTTCCCGCTTCTGCGCTGCTCGGGCCCCTGCACGGCGGCTACCGCACCGCCGTCGCGGAACTCGCGGGCGGGCGCATCGGCGTCGCGGCCTTGTCGCTCGGCATCGCGCGCGCGGCGATGGACGCAGCCAAGGCGCATGTGCGCCAACGCCGGCAGTTCGGCCAGGCGATCGCCGAGTTCCAGGGCATTCAGTGGATGATCGCCGACCGCGAGACCGAGCTCGAAGCGGCACGCCTTCTCATCCTGCAGGCGGCGCATCTCAAGGATCGCGGGCTGCCCTATGCGAAGGCGGCGTCGATGGCCAAGCTCTACGCGTCGGAGGCGGCGCATCGCGCCACCGACACCGCGATCCAGCTCTTCGGCGGCGCCGGCTACATCCGCGAGCAGCGCGTCGAGCGCTATGCGCGGGACGCGCGGATCACCCGCATCTACGAAGGCACCTCCGAGATCCAGCGCCTGATCATTGCCCGCGAGATCCTGCGCGGCAACGCCTGATCGCGGGCGCTGTCGCGAGCCCGTCATCCCTCCGCAGCACGAGCGACATCGAGCGCGGCGATGCTGCGCTATCGGCCGCTTCTGGAAGTACCGGCTCGAGGCGAACGGCAACAATATTGGCGACTTTAACATGATCGATGCCACCACCGGCCTGATCATCGAACGCGACAATGGCGAGGGCGAACTGCATCAGGCTTGCGCCGGCGCGCCGAAGCCGGACTGCTTCAACGTTCCGGCGAAAATGAAGCGCGTCTACAAAATCGAACTGTCCGACGCCAACGCCGGCGGCTTCGTGCGCAAGATCGGTCACATCGATCTGCTCGCCATCAAGGATCCGGACAACAAGGCGAAGCGCGGTGCCAAGGAAGGCGTTTTCACCTTTCCCTTCGTGACGATCGAGGATGTCGACGTGGTCGACGAACGCCACATCGTCGTCGCCAATGACAACAACCTGCCTTACTCCTCTGGCAGAACCGTTGGCCGGCAGGACGACAACGAAATGATTCTCCTCGAGGTCGCCGCGTTCTTGCAGGCGCGCTGACCGGGAAATTCGCGCTTCGCGCGCGAGGAGAGATCGGCGACGTCCTCGTGGGGACGGAGACCGCCGGGCGGGCGGCCGGACGACGGTCGCCCGCCACCAAGCATTGCGGCGCCCCGCCACGTCAGCTCATGCTGCAGTGCAAATCGCAGGCGGCCTATGCCGGAAGGCTCATTGCTGCCATCCGGGCACTCTGTTACAGGCGGAGGGAACGCTGTCCTGGTTTCCCCGCACAATATGCGACCGCACGAAAGAATGAGCGCGCGCGTTCGGTTCCCGTCCGTCACGCCGGCGGGCTGCCTCGTCACGTGAAACCCATGGCTCCTTCGGCACCACCCTACTGGAGCTTCGCAGGTGTCGTGGAAGGCGCGCGTCTCACCCTGCCGTTGGTGCCCGGAACCGCGTTCTTCGGCCTGGTCGTCGGTACCCTGGCCGCGCAGAAGGGGCTCACCTTGTTCGAGGCGGTGCTGATGAGCGGCATCGTCTTTGCCGGCGCCTCGCAACTCGTCGCCCTCGAAGCCTGGCCCGACACCTGGACCCTGGCCAGTGTCGCCTCCGTGGCGCTTGTGACCGGCACCGTCAATCTGCGCTTCTTCCTGATGAGCGCCTCGCTGCGCCCGTGGTTCGGGCCGCTGCCGGCATGGCAATCCTATGCCGCACTCTCTTGCCTCACCGACGCGCCGTGGCTGGTCGGCATGCGCTACCAGGCGGGCGGTGGTTCCGACGTCGGCGTCTTCGTCGGCAGCGGCATGAGTCTGTGGTTCATCTGGGTGCTGTTCACCTTCCCCGGCTATCTGATGGGCGCGATCATGGACGAGCCGCAGCGTTACGGTTTCGACCTGGTCATGCCGGTCTTCTTCGTCACCATGCTGGTGCCGCTCTGGCGCGGTGCCCGCCGCGCCGCGCCCTGGCTCGTCGCGGGACTGGCCGGCGTCGCCGCGGCCCAGGTCGTCCCGGGCTGGTGGTTCATCATCGTCGGCGCCCTGGCCGGGAGCATCGCCGCCGGCCTGTTCGGCGACGAGCGCGCCGATGCGTAGCGGCGGAGAGTGGTGATGCAGGACAGCGCCATCATCGCGCCGCGCTGGACGCTCACCGGCATTATCGAGGGCATGCGTGCTTCGCTCGTCGTGCTGCCGAGCCTTGCCATGTTCGCCGCCGGCTTCGGCGCGGTGGCAGCGCAGAAGGGACTGACGCTGTTCGAGGCGACGATGATGAGCGCCGTGGTCTATGCCGGTGTCTCGCAGTTCGTCGCCATGGAAGGATGGACCGGTCAGTTCACGCTCGCCGGCCTCGCGACGATCACGGCGATCACGATGATCGTCAATCTGCGCTTCGTGCTGCTCGGCGGCGCCTTGCGCCCGTGGCTCGGGCCGCTGCCGGCATGGCAGGTCTATCCCAGCCTTTTCTTCCTTTCCGACGCCGGCTGGCTGATGGCGATGCGCTACCGTGCCGAGGGCGGCAACGATGCCGGCTATTTCCTCGGCACCGGGCTCGCCCGCTGGACCGCCTGGATCATTGCCACCGTGCCGGGCTATCTCGCCGGCGCCGCCGTCGCCGACCCGCACCGTTTCGGGCTGGACATGATCATGCCCGCCTTCTTCAGCGCGCTGCTGGTGCCGCTCTGGCGTGGTCCGCGCCGCGCGCTGTCCTGGCTGATCGCGGGTCTCGTCGCGGTGACGCTGGCCCAGCTCACCAGCGGCTGGTGGTTCATCGTGATCGGCGCGCTTGCCGGCAGTATCGCAGGAGGCTGGATCGATGACCGGGACTGAGTCCCTCTACGGGCCGATCGCGGCGATCCTGGCCATGGCGATCGCCACCTTTCTCACCCGTACCGCGGGCTTCTGGCTCATGGCGCACGTGCCGCTGACGGTGCGGGTGCGCCGCATGCTCGAGGCGCTGCCAGGTTCGATCGTCGCCGCCACCGTGCTGCCGATCATCGTCAAGAGCGGGCTTCCCGCCATGCTCGCGATCGCGGCCGCGGCGGCGCTGATGGTGGCACGCCGGAACGAGTTCCTGGCCGTGGCCGTCGGTGTCGCCGTCGCCGCCGGCAGCCGCGCGCTGGGCCTCTGAAAGCCGTCTCACGCGGCTTGCAGCGCGGCGCGCGCCCGCGCCAGGGTCTCCTCCGGATTGCCGCCGGCATCGATTTGCAGCCATTCCACCGGCTCGCGCAGATAAGCCTCCTGCCGCCGTGCGACCTCCACATCGGCGTCGGACGCATCGCCGCGGCGCCCGCTGACGCGGCGGATCCGCGTCTCCAAGTCAGCGGTCAGGAACAGGCCGCGGAACGCCGCCCCGGCCTTCGTCGCCATCTCCGCCACCGCCGCGCGTTCGCTGGCGCGGGCGAAAACCGCATCGACGATGACCGAATGGCCCGCGGCGACGATCCGCTCCGCATCCGCGGTCAGCTGAGCATAGAGGCGGGCGGTGATCTCCGGTGCATAAGCGGATTCCGGCAGCCGTTCGGTTTCGGCGACGCCGAACATCTGCTTGCGCCGCACGTCCGAGCGCAGCACGACGGCGCCGGGAAGCGGCGGCAGATCGGCGCACAGCGCCTGCGCCAGGATCGACTTGCCCGTCCCCGACAGGCCGCCGACGGCGACCACCCGCGGCGGCGGCGGGGACATCGCCGTGCAGGCGAGGGCGAAATAACCGCGCGCCTCGTCCGCGATCGCCGCCTGTTCGCCAGGGCCGGCATGCGCTCGCCGCGCCGCCGTCACCTTGGCGCGGATCGCCGCGCGCAGCGACAG